>OGXK01001563.1_pt1 | contig 12120 bp, 7 predicted proteins | sample 1576261 | NCBI WGS metagenome assembly OGXK01 (sample SAMEA3541581, study PRJEB24748) | human gut metagenome | biome: human gut; feature: human-associated habitat; material: faeces | place: China | collected 2012 | reverse complement strand
CCGAACCTTTCAAAGCTGAAACGTCTGAAAGCCTCAAGCGCCGCCTCCTGTAACAGCGCAAACTCTTTCTCCATATGAAGCAGATGCGGTGCATGGAAAGCGATCATACTAATCTGCTGCGCAATCTTTTTTGTCACTCCTTCTTCTGACATCTGTCCCATTCCAAATACAAGTGACGTAAATGCTCTTCCTCCCCTGCTGACTTCAATGAATTTCAGAAAGACATTCTGAAGCTCCTGCAAAAGAATTTCCTTATATACTTTTTCCTGAAGCAGTGATTCTGACAGCCCCAAAGTGGCAGCTATCTTCGCTCCCTGCTTTCTCCGTTTTCCTCCCAGATCCACTGTCGTACCCTCTGCCAGATATTTCATTTCCATAAGACATCTCATAAATTCATCTTTTGCGGGTGTTCGTTTTCCATATCTTGCAATCCATAACTGTTTCCGGTATTTGTCTTTCTCTGACTCTCCGTCGCCAGTATTTGCTTTTAATAACTCCAGTCTTTTTACCGGATCTGTTTCTTTGTAAAATGCAATTATCCATGCGTTATCCATTTTCTATTTCCTCATTATTATTTCAAAAAATAATCTACATTACTGCTATCCACACGGCAATATTCGGAGAGATAATATCTGCCTTCCTTTAAATGTTTCCGATTTGTGTCTTTTCCACAGACAATCTCTACCGATAATTTCGCCAATTCCATTGCCTGATCCTCTTTATCATTATAGACGGTTCCCTTCATTTTTCCAGTCTTGATTGCCTCCAGCGCATCGTCCAGACCGTCAATTCCAAATATGACAGGCCAGTTCCGGCAGTCATATCCGGCCTTCTGCCAGGCTGCCACTGCTCCCAGTGCCATCTCATCATTATTGGAAATAACCAGTTCTATCTCATCTCCATATTGTTCAATAAGACGACTCATCCTGTTTTCAGCCTGTCCACGGTTCCAGTCTGCAAACTGATAACTCAATTTTTCAAGATTAATCCCCTGTTCAAGCAAGATCTTAACCGAATAGTCTGTTCTGCTGATGGCATCCTGATGTCCGGCCTCTCCTTCCAGAAGTATATACTGAATCTTCCCATCCTGATTCTTATCAACTTCCGGATGATTCTTAATATAATCCGCCACAATTTCTCCCTGCATGATCCCGGACTGCTCTGCGTCACATCCTATATAATACAGTTTCTCCCATTGCATCAGATCCTCCCTGACCGGTTCCCTGTTAAAAAAGAGGACTGGGATGTCTTCTTGTTTTGCCATCCTGATAATACGGGATGGTTCCGTTCTGTCAACCAGATTCACACACAACACATCACAGCCGGCGTCAATCATCTCCTCAACAATCTCATTTTGATCCTGCTGATTATCATCGCCGTTTTTTACCGTTGTGATGATTTTCATATGATCTGTTTCCATTTTTTTCAGATTCTCTTTTAACTGATCCGTCATAGCATTGATAAATGGATCATCCTGCGTATAGGTTACAACTCCTATCCGGATGATATGATCTGTCTTTGCACTCTTGTCTTCACATCCGCTAATCAGAAAAGCGATCAGCAGGATAACTGCTATCATACTTCTTCTTTTTCTGTCTTTTTTACTCATAAGAATATAAGAACCTTTCCAAATTATCATTTAGTGAAAATTCATCTCTGTCAAACACCTTTATCTCTGTCTTATGGCCTTTTAACCTGTAGAATCTGTGTTCCAGCCTTTGTGCCATTTCCCCGACACTTTTATATCCGATCTCATAGGCATCCGGAACCACCAGTCCCTGGATATTTCCGTTATCCAATAACACTACCGCTTTTACACTGCTCCCAATGCCATATATGTCCGCTCCCTGATATGAATCTTCATCAGACTGCTCGCCTAGTTCTTCCAATGCATGTGGATCCAGAACCACTATTGCATCTACTTTATCTTTTTTACTCACTTTTTCATAGATATTCTGATCTTTTTTCCGGTAACAATACCAGTCGATCTCACTTTTGGTATCTTTCAGCGAATCCTTTAATCCACGGATCGCATCCTGATCTGACTCTGATTCTTTCCAGTTTGCGACAACTCCGATTTTCTGCCGCTTCTTTCCCAGCTGCTTTCCAAGTTCAGAACCTATCTTATAATAATCCGGTCCGATTACCGGATTACCGGAATTCCCGCCTTCTTTGGAATATACATCCTCCATGATCAGTGTGTATGGCGTCTTGGCACACTGTTTTTTTAACATGTCTTTCGTATCACTTCCCGGTGCCGGACATATGATAAATGCATCTATATTGTTGTGCTTCTGCTCTTTTATAATTTCTTTTTCCATCTCTGCATTTTCAATTTCATCTGTATTACAGATAATCATATGAAGATTGTTTATTTTCGCCGACTGCTTCATCCCTTTAATCAATGAATTCCACCGGTTATCTCCTGATTCCGGTAAGATCACTGCCACTCGTTTTTCCGGCACATCCCGGTCAAAAATCTTCCATGCAAAAAATAATGTCAGTATCAGGAAAATACACTCCAGTATCAGGAATGTAATTTTATTCTTTTTCATCTACATCCCTCCCCTGTATATATTTCTGCATCTCCAATTGTTCCGCATTCTCCTTTGTATATGGAATTGCCGGTATATGGATAACAACCCTGGTCCCCTCATCCGGTTCACTATATATCTCCAGGCCATATTGCTCACCAAACATCAGCTGAATTCTGGAATGCACATTGATCACGCCAACACCCGAACCATGTTTTGGAACTTTATTGTTATCTTTCAGGATATTTTCCAGAACTTCTTTTCGCATTCCCATTCCATTATCTTCTATAGTAATGTAAATATCGTCTTCTTTCTTTTCTCCCCGGACTGTGATTTTTCCTTCATCGTCCTCATCCATATTTCCCACGCCGTAATAAATTGCATTTTCGAGAATCGGCTGAATGACTAATTTTACAATACAATAATCTTCTATCTCTTTATCCGTCTGAAATTCCATTTGAAAACGTTCTTTATAACGCACAAGCTGGATATTCATATAGCTTCTGCTGTGCTGAAGTTCATCTTTAACCGGAATGATCGTCTTTCCGCGGGATAAACTGACTCTTAAAAGCTTTGCCAGTTCGGAGATCATAATAACTGCTTCTTCATTTTTCTGTGCTTCGATCATCCAGGTAATAGATTCCAGTGTATTATACAGAAAATGTGGATTAATCTGACTTTGTAATGCATCCAGTTCACTTTTTCTCCGTTCATTCTGCTGACGGATAATTTCCTCCATAAGCGTCTCAATCCGTTCATATGATCTTTGAACAGAATAACCCAAATGTCGTATTTCTGAAGAACCTCCTATGTAAATATCCGTTTTTCCTCCTGCTTCATATGTTTTAACCGATTCATCCAGTTTCCGAATCGGTTTGGATATTTTTCTGGAAATCAGCCTGTTTCCTTCCAGAAGCATCATCATAAGAACCATGATCGTTGTAAAAATATAATATCTGAAATTGTTAATTCTTGCAGTCTGCACGCTCTCCGGTACAACTCCGATCAGTTTCCATCCTGTATAGGCAATGTTGCCAACCACTACACTTTCCTTGTGTCCATCTGTTGTGATCTCATAAGTGCCCTCCTCATACCCGGAAACCTTCAGACTATTCTCTTCAAACAGTCCTCTGGCCATCTCTGTTTTTCTCGGATGATAGATCATCTGTCCGTCACGACTGATCATATAATAATAGATTCCTTCCGAAGAATCATTAATCTGCTTTAAGACATCTTCGATCACCGAATATTTCATATCTACAAGAAGGACTCCGCTTCCCGGAATCTCCCCATCGTTTATATCCACGTAACGGCTCAGTGAAACAACCCAATGATAACGATACAGACCATCTTCATACAAATTCTGAATATGCGGAATGGAAAAATGTACATTTTCAATTACACTCTCGGCATTCTTATACCAGTCCTGTCCTTTTACATCTATATTTTCTTTTTCAACAGCAACCGGTTCCGAAGCAATCAACCGGCCTTCATTCCCATATAATGCCAGACTCTCGATTTTATCCGAATTCACCTCATATAATAAGCTGAACTGTTCAGCAAATTTTTCGCTGGATATATCAAATTCCTGAACGATATTATAATTCGCCGAATCAAAAATCTGCCGGATATCTAACAGGTCCGAATTCACCCTGTCTACTGTGCTTTCCACCGTCGCCTCTGTATTTGATACTGCCATCTTATCAATCGCAAGCTTAAATCTTTGATACAAAAGGAATCCCATAGTTATAATCGTGACAAGTGTAATCGCCATAAGAACAGACATGATGATCGACTGTATATTAAATACAACATTTTCTTTTAAATCCGAATCTCTTTTTCCTTTTTTCACGCTTTTTTCCTGTTCCCTTCATACGCATTACTGTTCTACTTTACAGATGCTCTATACTTCGAAGGAGAAACTCCGAACTTCTTTTTAAATACATAACTAAAATAATTGGCATCGAGATACCCCACTTTTTCTGCTATTGTGTAACTTTTCTCATCTGTATTTAATATCATCTCTGCCGCAATATCCATTCTGTAATCTGTTAAATAAGAGATAAACGATTTTCCCGCTTCTTTTTTAAATACAGAAGAAAAATAAGAATTCGATACACCGAGAACCGCACATATCTCGTCCAATGATATATCCGCCTCCATATACCTTTCTTGCACAATGTTCTGTGCTTCCACAATGAGCCGTCTGGCAGAACTGTTTCTTGCACATTTCAGCTTTTCACTGATCGTTTCCGACATCTGCACAATCCATGCTGTCAGTGAACTCTCATCCATCTGCGATACTTTTTCGTAAATATTCTGCATATTACCGGATATTTTATTGAAATCCAGCGAATTATCTGTACAGAACTTAAAAAATCCACTGACGATCTCCATTGTAGCAAGATTATACTGACTCATGGTTTCTGTATTTTTATGAAGCTTTTCCATCTCTCCATGTGCTGCCCGCTCTATCTCTGCCGAATCTCCTATACGAATTGCACGAAACAGCGTCTGCATCCTTGACTCTTCTGACTGAACCGGTTTGATCTGTTCCTTCGGAACAATCTCTCCAATATTAATTGCCCGTTTTGTTCCGTATAAAACCCTGTAAGAAACTGCTTCTCTTGCCCTCTCATAGGAAAGACTGATCTCATACAGGCTGTCACACACGGTTCCGATTCCCGCTGTAACAACTGCACCCATGATGCGGTACGCCCACCGACAGAATCTGTCACAGGCATCTGTTATCTGGGTAATCTTATCTTCCGCATCCAGTTCCAGAATCAGCAGTGTATTTCCCATATATATAAATTCTCGACAGTTCCACTGATTCATCAGTCTCTGCTTGATCTCTCTTTCTACCGACATGGATAAAAGCAGTGGGTTCATGCCTTCTGGCACATGGTTCTCCGATGTGTGGAAGATTACACAACCAAAGAGAGGTCCTTTCATATCTACCTGATACGCCTGTAAAAATCTTTCATATTCCTGTTTTTCTACTCTTCCTTCAATTAATGAAATAAAAAAATTGGACTGTAATTTCGGAAGTACTTCCTGAAAATAATCATTTAATTTTTTTACATTTAATTTTTCTTCTCTTTCCCTGTCCAGCGTATGTTTCAAATTAGTCAGACTTTCTGACAATTCTGTTGCATTGACCGGTTTGAGCATATATTCCTTGATTTCCAAATGCACTGCTTCTTTCGCATATTCAAACTCATCAAATCCAGTACAGAGCATGATATAAATATTCGGATATTCCCGATTCAGCCTTCTGGATAACTCTAACCCGTCCATATAAGGCATCTTAATATCCGTCAGCACCACATCCGGCTGGAGTTTTTCTACTAATTCCAGTGCTTTCACTCCATTTGTCGCACTTCCTGCCACCTCAAACCCCAGATCATTCCAATGAATTTTTTTCTCTATCATATCGATGACTTCGGCTTCATCATCTACGAGAATCACTTTATATCGTTCCATCTTTTTCCCCTTTTTCATGGCCGCTATACGTTTATTCCAGTATAACAAATTTACGTCTCTTATAACATATCCAAATACAAAATCTGCCTTCAAAATTTTTTTACTCACAAATTCCTTTCGAACGCATCATGTTGAAAAAACCGTCCCTTTCATCTTTCCGATGAGCAGGACGGTCTACTTCTTTTTGTATAAACCTGTATAAACAGTCTTTTATTTATTATTTCTTCTGTACATATTTCAGACAGTCAAGTGTTACTGCTGCCAGAATAATGATACCTTCAAAAATAAACTGAAGGTTTGTATCAATACCAAGAACCGTCAGAGAATAGGTCAATGATGTAAAGATCAGTACACCTGTCACAACTCCCGATATCTTACCAATACCACCGGTAAAGGAAACTCCACCAACTACGCAGGCTGCAATGGCGTCCATATCCCATCCCTGTCCGTAAGCGGCACTACCGGATCCAACCATTCGTACACACTCCAGCCATGAACCGAATCCATAAAGGATACCTGCAAGGATAAATGCTCCCATCGTTACTTTAAATACCGAGATTCCTGATACAGCTGCCGCCTCTGGATTTCCACCAACTGCATATAAATTTTTTCCAAATGTTGTCTTATTCCAGATAAACCATACAACAGCAATCGCAACTACTGCCCATAAAATAATCATCGGAAAACGTCCTGCCTGTGGAATAAAAATATTCGGGATTGTCGGATCAATCGCACCAAAAGAAACTCCTTTTGTAGCATATGTAACAAGACCAAAGATGATCAACATATTTGCCATCGTTGAAATAAATGGATGCATCTTAAATCTTGCCATGAAAAATCCGGCTGTCATTGCAAATACAGTTGTGAAAAGTATACACAAACATAATGCTAATATAGCTCTTGATGCCGGTGCCATACCCGAAAAATCAAAAACATGTCCAAACACAGTACCTGTGTTAATTCCGTTATGCATGATAATGGTTGCTGTAACCATACCCATACCAACCATACGTCCTACAGAAAGGTCTGTACCTGTCAGAAGGATCAGACCGGCAACTCCAAGTGCAAGGAACATTCGCGGTGAAGCCTGCTGCAAAATGTTAAGGATGTTTGTGGTTGTAAAAAGCTGTGTATTTTTCACGAATGGTGTAATAATACACAATGCGATAAAGATCATGATAATTACAATATACAGACCGTTCTTATACAAGAACTGTGTCATATTAAATGTGTACTTGTAATTTTCAAAATTCTGTGCCTGCTTCTGTGCAAATGTATATTTTGACATTCTGAGCAGATCGATCAGGTGGAACTTATGCATGTATGCATCATGTTTTCTATCCTTGATCTCCTGGATCCTGGATTCATGTGTCATCTGCGCATCATATAATTTATTCTTATATGTGTATTTTTCAGCTTTGATCTCTTCTGCATCTTTCAGGCTGCTGACTGCCTTCTTATGTTCTTCCTGCAGATCCGCTTTTAATTTTTCAAAATTACTGTTTTCCGCTTTTTTCTCTGCTTCGCAGCTCTTTGCAACAATGTTATAATACTCACTGTTGTAATGTTTGGAAAGAAAATCTTCAGCATCTGCGATCAGTTTTGCAATCTGCTGTTTATTTGCATCTTCTGTTGCTTTTGCCTTCTCCAGATTCTTCTTACATTCCCCGATAATCTTATTCTGTTCTTCTTTTGTTAAGTTCTTATTCTCTTTTGCTATTGCAATCTGATTTTTTAAACTGTTGACTTTGTCAGATCCTTCCACACGCAGTGCATCGATCTGCTCCTGTATTTTTCCAACATATTCGTCAATCGGTTTCAAAAGTATTGCTTCTTCTTCAGCCGAAATGATAATGCTTTTTTCTGCCATCTTCCATACCCCTCTCTGTTACAGATATTTTGCACTGAGTCTCAATAATTCTTCCTGGTTCGTCTCTTTTGTATTTACGATTCCGGCCAGTCGTCCGTTTGACATAACACCGATACGGTTCGTAATACCAAGAATCTCCGGCATCTCAGAAGATACAACAATAATTGTTTTCCCCTGCTTTGCCATATTGATGATCAGTTCGTAAATCTCATATTTCGCACCAACATCAATTCCTCGTGTCGGATCATCCATCATGAATACACTCGGTGAACGCTCCAGCCATTTTCCAAAGATTACCTTCTGCTGATTTCCTCCGGAAAGGCTTGTGATCATATCATCCGGGCCCATACACTTTGTATGCATGATTTTAATCTCTTCCGCAGTTGCACGTACCATTCTGTCATGTGACAACACTGCACCATTCTTATAATGGTTCATGTTAGCGATGGTCGTATTAAATGTAATATCGCCTTTTAAGAACAGACCATTAGCTTTTCTTTCTTCTGTGATCAGGGCAAATCCATGATCCATTGCATCTCTCGGCGATGAAAAGTTCATGATCTTTCCATCGTATATTACATTTCCTTCTGCTCTTGTGCGGATTCCGAAGATTGTTTCTAAAAGTTCCGTACGTCCGGCACCAACCAGACCGTAAAATCCAAATATTTCTCCTTTTCTGATATCAAAGGATACATTTTGAATCTTTGGTGCATATTTTGACGAAAGATTCTGTACAGAGAGAATCTTCTCTCCGGGCTCATTGTCAACAGGTGGAAATCTGTTATCCAGCGAGCGCCCAACCATTGCCGATATCAGTTCATTCATATCTGTATCTTTGCACTCTTTTGTCATAACCAGACTACCATCTCTGAGCACAGATATCTCATCACATATATTGAATATCTCATCCATCTTATGTGATATATAAATCAGCGAAATTCCCTGTGCTTTCAACTGACGCATCATCTTGAAAAGTTTCTCAACTTCCGGTGCTGTCAGGGATGAGGTTGGTTCATCCAGTACAATTACTTTGGAATGATAGGAAATAGCTTTTGCAATCTCACACATCTGCCGCTGGGACACAGACATTTTTTTCATTGGCTGTGTCAGATTTGCTGTGATTCCAAGCTGTCTGAAGAGATTTGCAGTTTCCTTTTTCATTCTTCCTTCATCGACAATTCCAAAAGAATTCTTTGGATATCGTCCAAGAAACATATTATCTACAACGCTTCTTTCAAGACATTGGTTCAATTCCTGGTGTACCATCGCTACTCCGTTTTCCAGTGCATCTTTTGGTCCCGAGAAATTTACTTCTCTGCCGTCTAATATAATTGTCCCCTCATCTTTCTGATAAGTACCAAAGAGACATTTCATCATTGTCGATTTTCCGGCACCGTTTTCACCCATAAGTCCCATAATGGTCCCAGGTTTGACATTCAGGTTTATATGTTTCAGAACTTTGTTTCTACCGAACGACTTACTCATGCCATTGATCGATAAGATGTATTTATTCTTATCTACTGTCATAACTCTGCTTCCTTTTCTTGATGAAAGAAGGGTATCATCTCTGACACCCCTCTGCGTTTCATTCATTTACCATTTAACCAGTCTCTTATTTTGAGAGAAGTGATGTGTATGCTGATGCATTGTCTGTCTTAACCATGTTAATTGCAAATGCATCATATTCGTTTGGATTTCCGAGACGGTTTGTAATGTTTGACTCTGTCTGTCCATCTCCACCGATGTAATCAACCTTCAGGTTAAGGAGATCATCATAGTTCTCAAGAAGTGGCTGGTATGTTGAGCTCAGGAAGTTGTCTGATGCATTGTAAATATCAAGCCATACTTTCTTAGATGGACTCTTGCTTGAATCAAGCTGTTTTGACACTTTGTCATAAATCTTTGTTGAATCTGTAAAGTCTTTGTAATTATCAGCTGTTACTGCAACATTTAATGCGTAGTAAGATCTTTCTTCTTCGCTGTATCTGTAATCTTCACCTTCTGTCAGGCAGTTACCGGCATCATCTGCTGTACCAATACCTGTATCCACGTCTGCTCCGTCAAGTGCGTTACGGAGTACTCTTAATGTCAGATAAGCCTGAACATCTGCATGCTGAGAGATTGTTCCGCCGTATCCTTCAGCGATTGCTGCAACAGCGTCACTGTTTGCATCATATCCGAATGTAGGAACTTTGTTATCTTTTGCCCATGCATTAAACATTGACATTCCCATACCATCATTGTTAGAAACAACAATATCGATCTGATCTCCGAAAGAAGCTTCCCATGTTCCGATTGCGTTACCTGCTGTAGCCGCATCCCATGTTGCCCCTGCTGAGTTCTTCATTTCCTGAGAAGCAAGCTCACGGACTGTAAATTCTTTTCCGTTTACATCAATCTTAGCATCCTGGACAACTTTTGCTTTTCCGTCTACGTTTGTTCCTGCCGGCTTGGAAGCAACTTCGTCACCATCTTTAACTCCTGTTCCAAGTGCCGCACGAACACCACGTGTACGTGCGATAGAATCATTATGTCCGATATCACCGATTGCAAGTACGTATCCGATAACTCCATCACCATTTCTGTCAATCTTATCAGCATTTGCTTTGATATAATCAACAACCATCTCTCCCTGAAGTTCTGCTCCCTGATTAGCATCAAATCCTACATAATAAGTATCTTTGTTGAAATTCAACGCTTCTTTGTCCAATTCCCCTGTTGAACTATTAGAAGGTTGACGGTTAAACCAGCAAAGCGGTTTGTCCTTATTGGCTACAGAACTGCTGTCTGAAGATCCTGATGATTTTGAATCACCTGACGAAGATCCTCCGCAGCCTGCCAGTGATAATGCAAGTGTTGCTGCCATCATGAGTGCAAATACTTTTTTCTTTTTCATTTTCTTTCCTCCTGTTTTGTGCGTTTTGTTTTTAATCGCGTCTAACTCATTGACTAATCTCATTATAATTACAACACTATTTTTTTGACATAGAATATTTTTGGATTAATTATCAATATTTTTATATTGATCTATGTTTTTTTATATATTTTATCCAATTGTGCAGAATCTGTCTCTACTATATATAATATAAAACAAAAAAACTGTGATAATAACCTTCACGCTATTACCACAGTTTCTCTTATATGTTCTTATTACGAATAAAATAATGATTAAGCTGTTGCTTTCTTATCATCTGTTTTTTCAAGAAGTTTCTTTACACCCTGGATTGCAACCAACACACCAAGGATCAGAAGCAATACGGCAAAAATCAGCTGTAATGTATTTCCAAGATCCAGCCCTGTTGTCAGGAATGCTTTTGTCAGTTTCACAATCGTCATACCAAGTGCTGTAAATGTAACAGCCATCATGAATACCATTGGTCCCCAGAGCATGAATCCCTTGCGCTTCGTTTTCTTAAGGAATACCGCACAAGCTACCAGTGCCAGTACAGATAACAGCTGGTTGGCTGAACCGAATAAAGGCCAGATCTCTGCATAACCGACTTTTGTCAGGAAATATGCAAGTACCAGTGTAATAACCGTTGCAAAGTATTTATTCGTTACCACTTTTAAGAATGGACTCATGTTATCCTGATCTACATCATCATCGAGGAAGAATTCCTGGAATGACAGACGGCCTACTCTGGCTACGGAATCCAGAGAAGTCAATGCAAATGCGGATACTGCCAGATTGATCAGCGTAAATACAAGAGAGTGTGGCAGTCCGATGACTGACAGGAAGTTCGCAATCGCTCCGGCGAAAATCTGAGGCTGTGTTGTCAGTCCCTGTGCTGCTGCTTCACCTTTGGCAAAAGATGCAACTGCGATCAGTGCAATAACTGCAAGCATACTTTCCATTAACATTGCTCCGAATGATACAGGAAGCATGTTCTTCTCATTCTTAATCTGTTTGGATGCTGTACCGGAAGATACCAGTGAATGGAAACCGGAAACCGCACCACAAGCGATCGTTACAAATAAGATTGGGAACATATACTGTCCATCTACGTTAAAGCTTGTGAATGCCTGAAGGTTACAAGATGGATTTGCTACAAATACACCAACAACCGCACCAACGATCATAAAAATCAAAAGGTAACTATTCAGATAGTCACGAGGCTGAAGAAGTGCCCATACAGGAGCGACACTGGCAATCAGGATGTAAACGAAGATGATGAAATGGTCGAGGGCCGACGTCGGTTCGTCGAACACGAGGATATCCGGATTGGTCGC
>OGXK01001552.1_pt1 | contig 12152 bp, 9 predicted proteins | sample 1576261 | NCBI WGS metagenome assembly OGXK01 (sample SAMEA3541581, study PRJEB24748) | human gut metagenome | biome: human gut; feature: human-associated habitat; material: faeces | place: China | collected 2012 | reverse complement strand
CTGGCAAGAAGGCTTTTAGTCACTGACACAAAGCAGCAGGCTACGGTGGGTGTGACCTACATGTTGAAACTCGGCCACATGGTTGAGGACAAGATGCACGCACGTTCCATCGGTCCGTACTCACTTATTACGCAACAGCCGTTGGGTGGTAAGGCACAGTTCGGTGGCCAGCGTTTCGGAGAAATGGAGGTTTGGGCGCTCGAGGCATTCGGTGCGGCGCACATCCTGCAGGAAATCCTGACTATCAAGTCTGATGATGTCGTAGGGCGCTCCAAGGCTTACGAAGCAATCGTTAAGGGCGAGCCGATGCCGGCTCCGGGTATCCCCGAATCACTGAACGTATTGCTGCACGAGTTGAGAGGTTTGGGCTTAAGCATCAACTTAGAATAAATTGAAATTTTGAGGATTGGGGATTGGGAAGCGGATGCTTCCCGGTTTCCGGTTCCCGACTTATCAACATTTATTTTTCAATTTTTAATTCTCAATTATCAATTATATATAAAAGTATGGCTTTTAGAAAAGATAACAAGATAAAGAGTAATTTCTCGAAAATCTCTATCGGTTTGGCTTCTCCTGAGGAAATCCTTGAGAATTCGAGTGGTGAAGTTTTAAAGCCTGAAACCATCAACTATCGTACGTATAAGCCGGAGCGTGACGGTTTGTTCTGCGAGCGCATTTTCGGTCCTATCAAGGACTACGAATGTCATTGCGGCAAGTACAAGCGTATCCGTTACAAAGGCATTGTCTGCGACCGTTGTGGTGTGGAAGTGACAGAAAAGAAAGTACGTCGTGAGCGTATGGGACACATCCAGTTGGTTGTGCCGGTGGCTCACATCTGGTATTTCCGTTCGCTTCCCAATAAGATCGGTTATTTGCTGGGCCTGCCCACCAAGAAACTCGATGCCATTATCTATTACGAGCGTTATGTAGTTATCCAGCCGGGTATATTGGAAGGCGAGGTAGCACAGTTCGACCTGCTCGAAGAAGGAGAATATCTGGATCTGTTGGAAAAGTTGCCAAGCGACAACCAGTACCTCGAAGATTCAGACCCCAATAAGTTCGTTGCCAAGATGGGGGCGGAGGCCATTTATGACCTGCTGTCGCGCATCGACCTCGACTCATTGTCTTACGAACTGCGTAATCGTGCAGGCAGCGATGCTTCACAGCAGCGCAAGACGGAGGCATTGAAGCGTCTTCAGGTTGTTGAGTCTTTCCGCGCGTCACGCGGACGCAACAAGCCCGAATGGATGATTGTGCGCATTGTGCCGGTTATCCCGCCTGAGCTTCGTCCGTTGGTTCCGTTGGACGGCGGCCGTTTCGCCACTTCCGACCTGAACGACCTCTACCGTCGCGTCATCATCCGTAACAACCGCTTGAAGAGACTGATTGAGATCAAGGCTCCCGAAGTGATTCTGCGTAATGAGAAGCGTATGTTGCAGGAATCTGTCGACTCATTGTTCGACAACTCCCGTAAGTCGAGCGCAGTGAAGACTGACGCCAACCGTCCTTTGAAGTCACTTTCGGACAGTCTGAAAGGTAAGCAGGGACGTTTCCGTCAGAATTTGCTGGGTAAGCGTGTCGACTATTCCGCACGTTCCGTAATCGTTGTGGGTCCGGAGTTGAAGATGGGCGAGTGCGGTATTCCTAAACTCATGGCAGCCGAGCTCTACAAGCCGTTCATCATCCGTAAGCTCATTGAGCGCGGCATCGTGAAGACGGTGAAGAGTGCCAAGAAGATTGTGGACCGTAAGGAACCTGTCATCTGGGACATTCTGGAACACGTAATGAAGGGACATCCGGTGTTGCTGAACCGCGCCCCGACGCTTCACCGTCTGGGTATCCAGGCGTTCCAGCCGAAGATGATTGAAGGCAAGGCAATCCAGCTCCACCCGTTGGCATGTACGGCATTCAACGCCGACTTCGACGGTGACCAGATGGCCGTTCACTTGCCTTTGAGCAATGAAGCCATTCTGGAGGCACAGATGCTGATGCTCCAGTCGCATAACATCTTGAACCCTGCCAACGGTGCGCCTATTACGGTGCCTGCACAGGACATGGTACTCGGTTTGTACTACATCACCAAGCTGCGCAAGGGAGCCAAAGGCGAAGGCCTTACTTTCTACGGTCCCGAAGAGGCGCTTATTGCCTACAACGAAGGCAAGTGCGACATTCACGCGCCTATCAGCGTCATCGTGAAGGACGTTGACGAAAACGGCAACGTGGTGGACAAGATGATGCACGACACTTCGGTGGGACGTGTCATTGTAAACGAAATTGTTCCTGCCAAAGCAGGTTACATCAATACGATTATCTCCAAGAAATCACTTCGCGACATCATCAGCCACGTAATCAAGGTTTGTGGTGTGGCAGAAGCAGCCGAATTCCTTGACGGAATCAAGAACCTCGGTTACCAGATGGCCTTCAAGGGCGGTCTTTCGTTCAACTTGGGTGACATCATCATCCCTGAGGAGAAGGAAGCGCTGGTGCAGAGAGGTTACGAAGAGGTGGAGCAGGTAATCAACAACTATAACATGGGTTTCATCACCAACAACGAGCGTTACAACCAGGTGATCGACATCTGGACACACGTAAACTCCGAGTTGTCGAACATCCTGATGAAGACCATTTCGAGCGACGACCAAGGGTTCAACTCCGTATATATGATGTTGGATTCCGGTGCTCGTGGTTCTAAGGAGCAGATCCGCCAGCTTTCAGGTATGCGTGGTTTGATGGCGAAGCCTCAGAAGGCGGGTGCCGAAGGCGGTCAGATCATCGAGAACCCGATTCTTTCCAACTTTAAGGAAGGTTTGTCGGTGTTGGAGTACTTCATCTCCACCCATGGTGCCCGTAAGGGTCTTGCCGATACCGCTTTGAAGACGGCGGATGCCGGATACCTCACCCGTCGTCTGGTGGACGTGTCGCACGATGTGATTATCAATGAAGAAGACTGCGGCACACTCCGCGGGCTGGTTTGTACGGCTTTGAAGAACAACGATGAAACCATCGCTACGCTGTACGAACGTATCCTGGGACGTGTATCCGTACATGATATTGTTCATCCCACAACCGGCGAGCTGCTTGTTGCGGGCGGTGAGGAAATCACCGAAGCCATTGCGCAGAAGATTGAGGACTCTCCGATTGAGAGTGTTGAAATCCGTTCCGTACTTACCTGTGAATCCAAGAAGGGCGTGTGTGCCAAATGTTACGGACGTAACCTTGCCACCAGCCGTATGGTTCAGAAGGGTGAGGCTGTGGGCGTGATTGCCGCGCAGTCCATCGGTGAGCCGGGTACACAGTTGACGTTGCGTACGTTCCACGCCGGTGGTACGGCAGCCAACATCGCTGCCAACGCAAGCATCGTGGCTAAGAATCCTTCCCGTCTGGAATTTGAGGAACTCCGTACGGTAGACATCATCGACGAAGCGGGCGAACCTGCGAAGGTGGTGGTGGGCCGTCTGGCGGAAGTGCGTTTCGTGGATGTCAATACGGGCATCATACTCTCCACGCACAACGTGCCTTACGGTTCCACGCTCTATGCAGCCGACGGTGAAGTGGTGGAAAAAGGAAAGCTCATTGCCCGTTGGGACCCGTTCAACGCGGTCATCATCACCGAAGCTACGGGTAAGATTGAGTTTGAAGGCGTCATCGAGAACGTCACCTATAAAGTGGAATCCGACGAATCCACCGGTTTGCGCGAAATCATCATCATCGAGTCCAAGGACAAGACGAAGGTGCCTACTGCGCATATCATGACCGAGGACGGCGAGCTGATCCGTACATACAACCTCCCTGTGGGTGGTCACGTGGTAGTGGAAGACGGTCAGAAGGTGAAAGCCGGCGAAGTAATCGTGAAGATTCCGCGTGCCGTTGGTAAGGCGGGTGATATCACCGGTGGTTTGCCTCGTGTCACCGAGCTGTTCGAGGCGCGTAACCCGTCCAACCCTGCTGTGGTTTCCGAAATTGATGGCGAGGTTACAATGGGTAAGGTGAAACGCGGTAATCGTGAAATCATCGTTACCTCCAAGACCGGGGAAGTGAAGAAATACCTCGTGCCGTTGTCCAAGCAGATACTGGTGCAGGAAAACGACTACGTGCGTGCCGGTACTCCGTTGTCCGACGGAGCCACTACGCCTGCCGACATCCTTGCCATTAAAGGTCCTACGGCCGTACAGGAATATATCGTGAACGAGGTGCAGGACGTTTACCGCCTGCAGGGTGTGAAGATCAACGACAAGCACTTTGAAATCATCGTTCGCCAGATGATGCGTAAGGTTGAAATCGACGAGCCGGGCGATACGCGCTTCCTTGAGCAGCAGGTAGTGGACAAGCTGGAGTTCATGGAAGAGAACGACCGCATCTGGGGCAAGAAGGTGGTGGTAGATGCAGGAGACTCCCAGAACCTGCAGCCGGGACAGATTGTCACTGCCCGCAAGCTGCGTGATGAGAACTCCATGCTGAAGCGCCGCGACTTGAAACCCGTTGCAGTGCGTGATGCGGTTCCCGCCACTTCTACGCAGATTCTTCAGGGTATCACCCGCGCTGCTTTGCAGACTTCGAGCTTCATGTCGGCCGCTTCCTTCCAGGAGACGACGAAGGTGCTCAACGAAGCTGCCATCAACGGCAAGGTGGACCGTCTGGAAGGTATGAAGGAGAACGTGATTTGCGGTCACCTGATTCCTGCCGGTACAGGCCAGCGCGAGTATGAAAAGATTATTGTCGGTTCAAAAGAAGAGTACGACCGCATGCTTGCCAACAAGAAGACGGTGCTCGACTATGCTGTCGATGAAAAAGCGGAAGAGTAATATATAACGCTGATACAATCACTGATTTTGATAATGAAAGAAGAGGGCTCCGCCGGACGGGGTTCTCTTCTTTCTTTTTTTTGAAAAAAAATGCGGCGGGCGGATTCGGACTGTATCCTCAGGGGAAATTCCGGTATCCTGCGGGGATAATCGGGTTTGTTGGGATTTTATGCATCCGGCGCTTTCGGGAGAATCAAAAAAAACAAGAAAATGGACCTGTATCTATTTTGGTTATTTCTTTTATATTGGTTTCACAAAGTGTTTCACCTGCTGTTCCAGTTTTGTCTGTAAAGGGCTGGGAGATAGCGTGTAAACTGTTTCACTTGCTGTGTCATGAACTGTTTCAGTTTTATGTGGTGATTTTTTATCGAAAAGAGGCTTATTTCAGGGTTCGCCCAGTACCGCCACGATGAGTGACACTTGCCGGGGATTCAACGGATGCGGCTATCACTTTTATATCCGCAAGAACGGGGATATAAAAACCATGCGCCCCGTCGGGCGGATTGGGGCGCATGCACGAGGCTGCAACGCACGTTCCATCGGCATCTGCTATGAGGGCGGATTGGACGAAAAAGGGAGGCCTGCCGATACGCGTACCGGGTGGCAGCGCCATTCGCTGCGCGTGCTGGTGCGCACGTTGCTGCTGGACTATCCGGGCTGCCGCATCTGCGGACATCGGGACCTTAGCCCCGACTTGAACGGGAACGGAGAGATTGAACCCGAAGAATGGGTGAAGCAGTGCCCTTGCTTTGAGGTGTCGAAAGAGCAGTGGTAAAAATGGGGTGGGGTGTTTTTTAAACGTTCGTTTGAAAACACAAAGATAAGAACATGAAGATAAAACCGCAAATTTTATTCAAAATATTTTAATTATAATTTATTGAAACATGGTTATAATCCTTATTACCAATTGATTAAATAGTCTATGAAGTGTGAAAAAATCTTTTTCAAATAACCGGTGACAGCATGCGTGACAGAATGCTGAAAGGGTGTTCTTTAAACGAACGTTTAAAAAACAGACCACATGAAACAACTCGCTGTAATACTGCTGTTTATGGCATGCTTTGTAGAAAGTAGGGCGAGTGGCGCTCTTGCTGACGATTCTCTGTATTGTTTTCGTTTTGTTCGGGGCAAAGGTATGTTCTACGTACCCTACAAGGGGAACGGGCAAGCGTTGGAGCGCCTTATGGTCTTGATAGGCATGCATCGGGAAGACATCCTTTCGGGCAACATTCCGGTATTTGTGGAGGGTTTTTGCCCCGACCGCAAGACTGCCCGCGAACGCAGCAACCGCGTGAAGAGCGAAATGATACTGCGGGGCGGTTTGCACGAAGCATGCTTCCGCACCGTCAACCATGTGCAGGAAGGCGATTATGTGGAAGTGCGTCTGAGGCTTCCCGCCGCACCGCAGGCTTCGGAGCAGGCGGATGATGCAGACGCGGTTTCCGAAACGGAGAATATGCCCCATGACATAGATACCACTCATTGCGCTGCAGATACGGCGGTTGTTCCGGCAGCCTCCTTGTCTGCGTCGCCGCTTGGCTCGCAGCCGGACAAAGACGGACGGCATGACTTCGGGTCGGCCTTTGCGCTCCGCACCAACCTCTTGCGCCTTGCCACCCTCACCGCCGATTTCGGCTTGGAATATCGCATGGCGGATGCCCGCATCGCCATTCTCCTGAACGGCACTTATGCCGACTGGGGCTGGAAAGAGAAACAACGCCGCTACAAAATCTGGCGTGTCTCCCCCGAAGCACGCTGTTATCTCGGCACCCGCCGCCGCGGCTTTCTGGGAGCCATGTACCACCGGGGCGGTTTCCACTACAAACTGAATGCTACGGGCAAGGCCGGCGACTATCAGGGCGGAGGCATTACGGGCGGTTACCGCCTGCCCCTCACCCGTCATTGGGCTTTCGACTTCCATGCCGCCGCAGGCTATACTCGTGCCGAATACGACGAATACACCCGCATCGGGACGGTCAACGTCCTCCGCAACAAAAGCGGAAAACTCGTGAAAGATTATTGGGGCATCAATCAGCTGGGCGTTTCCCTGCTGTACGATTTCTGAAAACAACGAACAGTAACCGATGAACTTATGAAGAACCCTATATTTTCAAAATCATGTCTTGGGTGGCTTGCCCTGTGGGTGGCGTTTGCCGCCTGCGAGCGCGACGACACTTTCTGCAACACGCCGCATCCCGCCGAAGGCGCCTTGCTGCTGCACACCGGCTATGCCGGCAACTACTACATGAAGGTGCAGGACTACCACACGAGCGTTCCCGCGGCCGATTTCCCCTGTCCGCAGGTCTTTGCTCCCGGCAGCTATACGCTCTCCGTATTCAACCTGCCCGAAGGCATGGAGCGTGCGGACAACCGAGTGGGCGTGGCATCCCTGCCGGACGGCACGCTGCTTCCGCAACCCGGAGTGCTCTATGGCAATGCCGCAACCATAGGCATTGCGGCGGACGACACCCTTGCGGTGACTCTTCCGATGAAGCAGCTCACCCGCCGCCTGACGCTGAAGATGAAGCTGGCGGGCGGCAACCCCGGCATTCTGGCAGGGACCGAAGCCTCCATAACCGGCATTGCCCCTGCATTGGACATCGCTGCTTTGAAGCTGCAGGGCGATCCTGCTACGGTGCGTCCTGTCTTTGTGCGCGAAGGCGATGTGCTGACGGCGGAGCTCAACTTGCTGGGTACGGCTGCGGATGTGCGGCAGGAGTTCGTCATCGTGCTCATTGCCACCGACGGACAGCGGCAGACGCTGGCGCGTGACATGACCGGGGCGCTCTCCGACTTCAACCGGGGAACAGACCCCATGACGCTGGACGCCACGCTGGAACTGATGAACGATGCGCTGCCCGATGCGGACATCACCGACTGGGTGCCCTCCGGAAGCGAAGAGGGGGATGCTGTGTGAAACGGACAGACGGATGGATAATAACATTTTTAAAATAGCGAATAACAATGAAAGCGAACGTATTTATGGTTTTGGCTGCGGGGCTGTTGCTCGGTGCTTGCAGTAACGACAATGAGCCGACAGACAACGCCAACGGCGTGGCGGCAGTATTCACCACCAATCTGGACGGACGCGTGCAGACACGTATGGCGGACGAAGAGTGGGCGGAGGACGATGCCATCGGTATCTTCTCGCTGAATGATGAAATGCAGGGGGTGATGATAGACGATGTGGAGCAGAGCAACAACGCGGTCAACCTGAAATACACCCGTAGCTCAAATGCCTGGGACGGCGGGACTACCGCTTTCCGCTTCAAAAATCCGGCAGATGCTAAGGTGACTTTCAGGGCGTACTATCCGTATACGGCGGATGCCGATATTACGGACGGCACAGGAGGAAAGAAAGAAGGGACAATCGCTTTCGAAGCCACCGACCAGAGCCTTGCAGGACAGGTGAAGTTCGACTTCCTGTTTGCGGATAAGGATGGGGAAGGAAAGGAGTCCGCCGGAAGCAAGAACAGCCCCAAAGTGAATTTCCAGTTTGCACATTCCATGACGAAAATTATTATTGTGCTAAAGGCCGACGGCGGTTCTGTGAAGGACTTGGGCACAATGGAGCCTACGCTGAAAGGCCTGAAGGCCAAAGGTACGTTCAGCCTGGCTAATGGTGTGGCGGCTCTTGCCGGTGATGCCGCGGTTGTAGACCTTCTCCTGTCCAACCAGACGGAGCCTGCTAATAATACTGCTACCCAACAGTCTTTCGTGGCAATCGTTCCTCCCCAAACGGCTTCTGCGGATGTCTATCTGACGATTGCATCGGGCAACGACAGCTATCTGAGTGCCAAAATCCTGTCGAAAAAGGAACTGACGGCAGGCAAATGCTATACCGTAACTGTCACTGTGAAGAAACGGGAGTTGGTGGTGGACAGCAGCGATATTACGCCTTGGACACCGGGGGGCAGTGACGATTCTGACGCAATCCTGCAATAAAAAAAAACGCATGTATGAAAACCGCAATCTTTAGATTTTTCAGTTTCTGTTTCGCACTCCTGCTGCTTGCCGCCTGTTCGCGCGACGGGCAGCCGTTCCTGCCGGACGACACCGGCAAGGACGACGGGGATATTCCCGTAGACATCGTGGTGTCCAGAAGCACGTTTACCGGAGCAGGCGACGGTGGAGAAACCGATACGAAATTCACTCCCGGCTGCCACATCGGTGTGTCGGTGGATGGCAGTGCGGCCTATCAGAACGTGCAGTACAAATACCCTGCAAGCGGTTCGGCATTGGTGGCGGTAAGAGAAAAAATCTATTGCGGGGAGCACTCTGCTTCGAAAGTGAAAGCCTATTATCCTTACCGGAGTGACGGAGCCTATTCCACCGCTTTTGTGGAAGCCGATCAAAGCAGCAGTGATAATTACTATAAGAGCGATGCCCTTGTAGCCAACGGAACAACCAGCAATGGCGCACTGAGGCTGCGGTTTGCTCACCGCATGGCAAAAGTGATTTTTGTATTCAATGAAGATGTAACGGATGTAACCATTCTCAACCAATCGCTGAATACAAGTGCCGTTACGGGGAGTTCCTCAATCAAGCCATATAGAGAGAATGCGCGGAAGTGGAAGGCTTGCATTGTGCCGGGACAGACGCAACTGAAGGTGACGGGTAAGAAAGATGGAAGAGATTTTGCGACCACGTTTAATACAGGCAGTGGCTTGCTGTCGGGGGAGCAATATGATTTTAATGTTGTTTCTTTTATAGATAAGGCAGGAAAAGAATTGTGGGATTTATCAACAGGTCCTCTATCTATTGGAGATGACAGATCTTATTATGTTACACAAAGTTCCGGGGTTACCGGTAATAATATCACTGTTACAAATGGCGCTCCAACCATATATATTGATGGCTTAAATGTGTCTGCCGGGATAGCATTACATATTCAAAATGGTAACCCTACTGTTAGGGTAGTAAATAAAAACACCTTGAAAAGTAATGATTTTGGTGCCTCGGGTATTCAATTGGGAAATAGTGGCACAAGTGGAAGCATTAAGATTGTAGGTTCCGGGAAATTGACGGCAATAGGTGGGCGTTTAGGATGTGGAATAGGTACGATATATAGCGCTACCGGTGGCTGGCATATTAATATTGAAGATTGTACGGTTATAGCACAAGCGAATGAAGATGAACCGGCAGGTATTGGCTCGCGTGGAGGAGCGTGGTGCGGCGACATTACCATTAAAAATGCAATGATAACTTCGACCGGCACCCAATTTGGAGCCGGGATTGGCAGCGGGAAAGGAGGAAAGTGCGGCAATATAACTATTACTCTGAAGCAAGGAGATACTAAAGAAAAATTTTTGGGAAGAATGAAAGGATATACAAAAGTTGGTGCCGGATCTAACAATGCTCAATGTGGAACTATCACTTGGCATGAATAAATGAAATAACCAGTTGGAATAAACGATGTGCGGTCGGATGCTTGTGCATCCGTCTCGTAGCAGCAGATGTGGTGATCTGTGGCAATCAGTTGTGCTTGGGGGCTGTCCGAAAGAGGATGGCCCCTTCTTGCATCTAAGGACTTTATAAATACATCCGGATACATGGACGACGTTCGGCGGCGCCCGGCGGTCGGTGTTGCCTCCGCTCGGTGTTATCTTTGTTTCACCAATCCGGCAGAACCGGTAGCCGGGATGGTGGAGAAACCAAAGACAATATTCACTTAAAAAAGTAAAAAGGAGACAAGAGTATGGCTATTGTATTTAAAAAAGCATTGCGTAAGAATGTGGCGGACCAAACGGCAGCGGCGAAGTATTATCCGCAACTGCTCACCTTGGGACAGAGCGTGGGCATCGACAAGATTGCGTACCAGATGAAAGAGAACAGTTCGCTCTCCAAAGGTGATATTCTCAGCGTGATTGCCAACTTCGTGGAGTGCATGCGCAAGAACCTGTACAACGGACATTCGGTGAACATCCGCGATTTCGGGGTGTTCAGCCTCTCGGCGCGTACCGAGGGCTCGGAAACGGAGAAGGACTGTACGGCAAAGAAGATACGGACAGTGCGCATCAACTTCCGCCCTTCGACCGGCGTGCGCCCCGATTTGGCCTCTACACGCGCCGAAGACGCAATGGAGTTCGTGGATCTGCAAACCTACCTGAACGGGCAGAAAGAAGAGGAAGATGCAGGCGGCAGCGTGCCGGGCGGCGGCGAGGAACAGGACCCGTTGGGATGATCTGTATCTGTGGTATGAACAAAAAGAAAGGAGTGAAAGATGAAAGCGATTATTGAAAAAATGCTGGAATGCCTGCTGGCGTTCCTCCCGTTCCTCTCCAAACGGAGCAAGAAGAAAGTGGAGAAGATGAAAGAGTTCAGCGAGCTGGTGAGGGAACAGTACGGATTCCTCGTCGGGCAGCTGGAGAAGGTGTTGCAGGACTACTTCGGGCTGAGTGCACGCGTGAAGGAGATGCACACCGAAATCTTCTCGCTGAAAGCGGAGCTGGCGAAAGCGTTGACTTGCCGCTGCATGCGGGAGAATTGCGACAGGCGGCTGGCGGTGGACGGCACTGCGGCTGTGTAAAGATTTCGCCCTTGCAGGCCGGCCGGCTTGCAGGGGCGGAACTTTTTTTGTGCTTTATGGGGGCGGTGGCTTTTTTTACACCGGAGTATGTTGTGTGTTCCCGATGAAAAGAAGTATATTTGCCCCTATCTATATAAATAATAATGATGTATAAACAATTATGGAAAATCAGGAGAATAATAACGGACAATTGCAGATTGAACTGAAAGAGGAAGTAGCGCAAGGCACGTATGCCAATCTTGCCATTATCACCCACTCCAGCTCGGAGTTTATCGTGGATTTTGTGCGGGTGATGCCGGGGATGCCCAAAGCCGGAGTGCAGTCGCGCATCGTGCTGGCGCCCGAACATGCCAAACGCCTGCTGCGCGCGCTCGAAGAGAACATAGGCAAATATGAACGCGCTTTTGGCCCCATTCGCATGCCGGACGAACAGCCCCTCCCGCCGCTGCCCAACATCAAGGGGGAAGCATAAAATCAAAAAAAAACTTGTAGTGCATTGATTATTCAAAACTTATTAGTATCTTTGCAGCCCAAAAGTGTATAGTTTTGAATTAATATAAACAATAATATATAACTAAAAACAATTAAAATGCCTACAATTCAGCAATTAGTAAGAAAAGGACGCGAGGTTTTGGTAGAGAAAAGTAAGTCTCCCGCCTTGGATTCTTGTCCTCAAAGACGTGGCGTTTGCGTGAGAGTGTACACTACCACTCCGAAGAAACCGAATTCAGCTATGCGTAAAGTAGCTCGTGTACGTTTGACCAACGGTAAAGAGGTGAACTCTTACATTCCGGGAGAAGGTCACAACTTGCAGGAACACT
>OGXK01001545.1_pt1 | contig 12164 bp, 10 predicted proteins | sample 1576261 | NCBI WGS metagenome assembly OGXK01 (sample SAMEA3541581, study PRJEB24748) | human gut metagenome | biome: human gut; feature: human-associated habitat; material: faeces | place: China | collected 2012 | reverse complement strand
GGCTTCTTTGATTATTTCGTATATTATTAGTACGCCTACCGTTTCCGTTATTATAGAAAACGGAGCGTTTTGCTCAGATTCGGCAAGAATCAGCAGGAGAGTGCTGTTTAAAAGCTCAGGGTGGTGCATGGCTATCGCCACATAAAGAGCCGGAAGCAGTATGGCAATAAGAAAAGCCGCATATTTCAGCCATCTTGTGAATGTGGCGTAATAAGGCTTGAAGTTGTAGTCGTCAACAGTCTGAAAATCGTCGCTCCATAATTTAGGAATAATAAGAGCAAACGGATTGCCGTCCACCAATATTGCAACTCGTCCCTCTATAAGCTTTGAGCATAAAACGTCAGGTCGTTCAGTTCTGCCGACAGAATTGAAAAACCGTTTTTTGTCCGGCTCTATAAACGGCTGTATATAGCCTGTGGACAAAATCGATTCAAGATCCGTTTTTTCAATTGTCGTCATTATTTTTTCTATAAGCTTTTTCGGAACTCTGTCGGACATGTAGCAGATGCACATATCAGTCTGGCTTTTATCTCCCATTACAAACAGCTTCTGAACAAGAACCGGCGATTTCATTCGCCGCCTTATAAGGGACATGTTCGAGCGTATAACCTCTACAAAGCCATCGTGAGATCCGGTTATATTGTTTTCGCCGGACGGCTCGTCCACGCCTCTTTTGTCGTAGCCCTGGACTCCGAAGGCGAGAACGCTGTCCTGTCCGTCTGCGGCAAGCATTGCAAATCCGGAATTTAAAAGACGGAAAAAATCTTCGTAGTTATATGCTACGGGACGGTCGACAGACAGCAGCATTCGGTTTTCTATTTTATTAAACAGCGCCGCAGGACTCGGATTATCAAGCTTTAGGTTCATAAGCGGGTGCAATATCAGCTCTGTCATTGTGGAGGTGGAAACCATGCCCTCGCAGCATATGAGGGCGGTCCTTATTCCGCAGATTTCTATTTCATTTATAAGCAGGTCTGAGCTTCCGCCGGAAATTTCCTTGATTTTTTTCAGGTGAGAGGACAAATCCGGCAATATGCTTTGATACCTCAATTCTGTTGCTTTCATAACTATCTCCATTCTGCCGCGACGGAAGATTACGGCTGTTTATATAACTATGATTGGCAGAAAATGTGCATAAAATTCACATCGATAAAATAATTTAAATATAAAATTGCAAAAAAAATAAAATAATTCAAACACCTCATTTATAAAAACTAAACAAAAGTTATTTAATGTATAATAAAAAGCTTTACACAAAAAGTCTTTTAGTGTATAATTAGACAAAAGTTAATTTGTATTTGTTTAAGTTTTCTCTTGACTTTTGATTAAGTATCGTCTATAATAGAGTTGGTATCAGCTTGGAATAATTATGGTATTTTCGGGGCGGATTGTGAAGAATTATTGTATATAATGTTTAAAGCGCGATAAAATGAAGATTTATTCATTATATTCAACAATTCCAGGTGATTTATTTTATAAAACCATACAAAAAGCTTGAATACCTATTGACTTTAATGTGCATTTAACTTATAATTGTAATGTGAATAGATTATAAACGTTTAATTGCTCACATGGTCGAATATAATGAAGGGAATGTACAGCGAAAGAATTCCCTTGTTATAGATAAAATATTATGCTTAATCAGAAAAGGAGGAAAACGCAAATGAGGACCAAAAAAGTAATTGCGGGACTTTTGGCAGCCGCAACGTTGGCGTCTGTTTCGGTTTCTGCAATTGTATCGGCTGAAGACGGCTTCGGCGTCGGTATCAGCAATACAACCGCTGAAGCAGGCGGAAGCTTTACATTAACGTTAGATATGTCCAATATCCCCGATACCGGACTCAACGGATGTGATTTTGGAATTTCATATGATTCATCATTGGTTACTGTTGAAAGTGTAGAGCTTGGCGCATTGGCAAAAGACGTGTCGGGTGTGGAAACAGATCTGCCGTCGCCTTTTGAATGCAATATCGACACTGATATTATCAGCATAATGTATGCATTGGGTACAGTAAATCCTGATTATTATCTTACGGGCTCCGGTACATTTCTAAGTATTACAGGTACTGTTAAGGAAACCGCGGTCGCCGGCGACAAGGCGGACTTCAAGATAGTTCCTATTGACAGAGCTGTAAAGCCGGGAGATTCTGCAACTAATGCAAGCATTATATTCGGTTATATGTCGTCGGATGAAGCGATAACAGTATATGATCCGGTATTTACTGACGGCTATGTGGAAGTCACAGGAGATGTTCAGCCTTCAACAGAGGAGGGCTCTACGGAGGATATTCCGGTAGGAACCAAATACGGCGATGTTAATGTGGACGGCTATGTAAATATCGCCGACGTAGTAGCGCTTAATATGTACATATTGGATAATGAAAGCAATGCGCTTACTGCCGAAGGCAAGGCTAACGCCGATTGTCTGAGAGATATGAAGATTGACGCTCAGGACAGTCTGGTGCTTATGAATTTTGTGGCAATGGTTGTTACAGAGGATAATCTCGGAGCAGTTCAGTAATTTGCAAATATAAATAAGTTTTTAAGCCTAACGGTTTAAAATAACGGGGGATCCGTAAATAAAAAAACAGCGGTCTGCGGGAGAAAGCAGACAGAAAGGAAAAATAGTGATGAAGAAGAGTAGAATTCTTTCGGCTCTGACATCTGTGGCTATGGTTGGTACCATGATTGCAAGCGCGTTGCCGTTTACAGCGTCAGCCTTTGATAGGTTAGTAGTCAAAGAGTCAGTAAGCCAGTTCAGCTTAGTGCCTGAAAAATCATCTTTCACTATGGATGAGGTTAAGGCCGGAAACGCTAAAACGACTGTTGCTATGTTAGTAGATAATTTTGGTGACGATGAGTTAGTTACATATCTTAAATCAGGATTTGCTGCAAGCGACAGCGGAATTACTTTATCTAATTTAAAGTTTACAGAAGTGAACGGTCTTACAAACGTAAATGGTACTGGAGGAAAGTTCAGCAGAGACTTTGACGCTTCCGGTATATCGGGAACAAATTTCTTTATTCAGAATGGTCCTGATAAATGGTTTGTAAAGAATGACAACGACGCGTCAGTTGTTACATTCGACGTTACTTTTGACAGCTCAATGGCTGAAGGCGAATATACGATTGATTTTGACAATCAGTTTGAGTTATTGTCGGGTAACTCTACGGCAGCCGGCTTAGATAAGGATGATCCTAATTACGGACTTGTAAACGTTGATTATTCAGCTTCTGTAACTAAGATTCCGGCTACAATTACTCTCGGAAGCTCCTCTCCTTCAACCGAGGGAACGACAGAGCCTTCTGAAGCAACGACGGAAAGTGAAGATAATCGTGTATATGTTGGCGACGCTAATCTCTGGGCAGATAAGGTAGAAGCTGCTCCGGGTGAAGAAGTAGTAGTTAATATGTATATAGATACGCAGGGAAAAGAAATCAGAGGACTTGAAGCAAGAGCAATGTTTGACAGAACAATGCTTGAAGTAACAAAGATGGTTCAGGACTGGGGTCTTGATAAGAGCGCGACAATTACTCTAGAGGAAGCGTTGTACGTAGTATCTTCAGCAGAAGAGAAAATCCCGAACGATCCGACTCTCCCGATTGCAAAGATGACCTTTAAGGTATCGGAAGACGCAAAGCCGGGCGAAGTTTATGAGATAGACATTCACGGTTCAAACGGCGCTCCGAAGCCGGTAGTACTTGTTACAGGCGGCGGCGAAGGCTACACATATCTCACACCTATAGTAGAAAAAGGATCTATTACAATCAAGGGCGAAACAGAGCCTGAAACAACAGAGCCTTCTGAAGCAACAACGGCAAGTGACAGTCGTGAATATGTTGGCGACGCTAATCTCTGGGCAGACAAGGTAGAGGCTGCTCCTGGAGAAGAAGTAGTAGTTAACATGTACATTGATACAAACGGCTTTGAAATCAGAGGACTTGAAGCAAGAGCAATGTTTGACAGAACAATGCTTGAAGTAACAAAGATGGTTCAGGACTGGGGTCTTGATAAGAGCGCGACAATTACTCTAGAGGAAGCGTTGTACGTAGTATCTTCAGCAGAAGAGAAAATCCCGAACGATCCGACTCTCCCGATTGCAAAGATGACCTTTAAGGTATCGGAAGACGCAAAGCCGGGCGAAGTTTATGAGATAGACATTCACGGTTCAAACGGCGCTCCGAAGCCGGTAGTACTTGTTACAGGCGGCGGCGAAGGCTACACATATCTCACACCTATAGTAGAAAAAGGTTCTATCACAATCAAGGGCGAAACAGAGCCTGAAACAACAGAGCCTGTTACAACAACAGAAGCTCCTGAAACAACTGTAACTACAACATCAACAAAGGCTCCTGAAACAACTGTAACTACAACATCAACAAAGGCTCCTGAAACAGGCGATGATACTGTAAAGACGATTATTATAACAGTACCTGTGACGGTTCCTGTAACAGTACCAGTAACAGTTCCTGTGACAGTGCCAGTAACGGTAACTGTTCCAGTAGTTGAAACTGTAGTTGTGACTGAAACAGTAATAGTTCCGTCCGAGACAGTTATTGTGACAGTTCCGGTAACGGTGACTGTTCCAGTAGTTGAAACTGTAGTTGTGACAGAAACGGTAGTAGTTCCGTCTCAGACAGTTATTGTAACGGTGCCAGTGACGGTAACAGTTCCGGTAGTTGAAACGGTAATTGTAACAGAAACGGTAATAGTAACCGAAACAGTTATTATAACTGAAGCTCCAGATACTTCTACAACTGTAACAACGGGTACGGGAGAAAATGACATAGAAATTGTCACAAATTACGATGTTGACAAAGACAGCGATCAGTGGTATCATAATGATAACGTCGAATTCTTTAAGAATGGTATCGTTGTTATGCTTGGTGATGAAGACGTAACTGAAGACGCAGTAATTAAATTTGCTGATACGCCTGCCGATGTTTACGACGGTGAGAACTTTGATTATACAGTTGAATTTACTGTTGAATATAACGGTACAACCAAGACTGCATCAATCCCTGTTAAGATCGGACCTCGTGGCGACGCTAATATGAGCGGCGGCGAATTGGCTGACCTTTACGATGCAATCACAGTTGCTACGTTTATTCTCCCAACAAAGCCTATTGATATTCCTAAGGGTTCATTCCAGGAATTCCTCGGCGATAACAATGAGGACGGCGTTGTAGATCTGTATGATGCAATCAATGTTGCTAAGCTTATTCTTCCTACGGTAAACGGAGATTGGACTAAGGTTAGTAACGATTATCAGAACTGGATTAAAACCTGATAATCAGTAATCATTAATTAAGTTTTGTTTTCGCATAAGCCGGAATTCCGGCTTATGCTTAACAAATATAGAAAAGAAAGGAAAATATTAAAAATGAAGAAGAATGTATTTTCAAGAGCAATTGCAGTATTGGCTTCTATGACAGTACTTGGCGCAGCATCAATGATGTCTGCAAGTGCGGCAGGTGAAGGCGTTAAGGTTGCTGATGTAACAGTTCCTTACGGTACAACAGAAGCTACAGTAGGTCTTTCACTTATCGGCGATATTGACTCTCAGGGCGCTGTTCTTACAGTAACATATCCTGAGGAACTTACACTTGTTGAAACTCTTACAGGCGCACTGGTTACAGATGAATCTGTTGCTGGTTCAGTTTCAGCTACATATGTAGCTCCAAATGGCCTTAAGACAGATTTCTCATCAATTACATTTGGTATTCCTGCAGATGCAGAAGCTGGTACAGTATATGACATCGGTATCACTATCACAAGCCTTGATAACGGCGGTGCATATGTTGAATCTCCAGTAGCTGAGGCTGGTTCTATCACAATTGAAGCAGAGCCGACAGAAGAACCTACAGAAGAGCCGACAGAAGAGCCAACAGAAGAACCTACAGAGGCTCCTGCAGTAACAACAGCAGCACCTGCTACAACAGTAGCTCCTAAGAAGACAGGTTCACCTAAGACAGGTTCAGCTGGCGTAGCAGTAGCAGTAGCTGGTCTTGTAACAGCTGGTGCAACAGCAGTTGTTCTTAAGAAAAAACACTAATTTAAGTTAGTCGTTAATTTTTCATAAAATTGTCCCCTTGTTTCAAGGGGACTTTTTTTATTTCCCAACAAAAAAACCATCGTAACTAAACGATGGTTTAAAGTATTTGATCAGTCATTACCGGATTCTGAAAAGCCGACTCCTCCCCAGCCGTCAATATTGCTTCTTCGCATAGCTCCGAATATTCTGTCTGAAAAGCCGCTGTTCTCCTTATCCATTTGCCGGATAAAATTCTTTGTTTTCTCACGGTTTGTATGCCCGTCGGCAGGGCATTTTGATTTTACAACATTTAATTCATTCTTTAAGGCTGCCTTGCATATTTCTTTTTCCGGAGCAAAAACAAGCGGACGGATTAATGTTATGTCTTTACGTGAAAGGTAGCTTTTCGGAGAAAAGCAACCGATTCTGCCTTCGTTAAATAAATTCATTATAAAGGTTTCTATTGCGTCATTATAGTGATGTCCAAGGGCAATTTTATTGCAGCCATATTGTTTAGCTGCGTCATGCAGCGCGCCTCTTCTCATTCTTGCGCACAGACTGCATGGATTTTCCTCCTTGCGTATATCGAAAACTATTTCGCCGATATGAGTTTGAATAATATGGTATTCTATGTCAAGGCCGGAGCAAAGTCCTGCAACTGAACTGAAATCTCCAGGGGTACCTTTAAATTGTGGATCAAGCGTAATTCCTACAAGCCTATAATCAATACCTATAAATCTCCTGAGTAACGCAAGACCGTTTAATAAAACAAGACTGTCTTTTCCGCCAGATATACCTACCGCTATGGAATCGCCGTCTGAAATAAGATCAAATTCTTGAATGGCTTTTCTCATATATCCTAAAATTTTTTGCATAAATTCCTCCTTATCAGTTAGTATATATTATACAATATTTTGCAGTATTTTTCAATTATACTTGAAAAAAATGTCGCTTTATTATATACTATACTTAAGATTTACTAAAAAGGGGGATTAAATGGAAAGTGTTGATGAAGCGCTGAAAAAAATTGATTCCGGCGGCTATGATAATATATTGTCAGATCTTTATGGATGTGAAAAGTTAAGTTATCAAAGGCAGCGTATAGTCAGTGCGTTAAATTTATTTGAGCGTTATTTTGGAACTGAAAGAAAAATCAGTTTATTTTCGGCGCCAGGAAGAATGGAAATTTCAGGAAATCATACGGATCATCAATGGGGCAACGTTCTTTCAGCAAGTGTTGATTTGGACACTATTGGTATTGTATCTCCCAATAATGACGGGGTTATAAGAGTTAAATCAAACGGCTTTCCTATAGACGAAATAGCTGTTTCACTTAAAATAAAGGGGGATCCGCGGGAATACTCGCCGCTTGGAGACTTTGTAATAGCTGATTTAGATCCGTATCCTAATGAAATACATAAATCTATAGCGCTAATCAGAGGGATCGCCGCTAAGTTTTATCTGATGGGAAAAGAGCTCGGCGGTTTTGATTGCTATACCACGTCAAACATTATACACGGCGCCGGACTTTCCTCTTCTGCGGCGTTTGAGGTTTTAATAGGCTGTATAATGAATTATCTATTTATGGATAATTCGGTATCTCCGGAGGAAATAGCTCAAATAGGACAATTTGCTGAAAATTATTATTATAAAAAGCCCTGCGGACTTATGGATCAGCTCACTTCGGCTGTCGGCGGGATAATCTGGATAGATTTTTACGATAGCGATACTCCTTTTGTGAAAAAAGTGAATTATGACTTTTCAAAATCCGGATATACTATATGTATGCTGGACAGCGGCGGAACTGATAATGATAATGTCAGAGAATATGAAACGATTACCCGTGAAATGAAGTCAGTGGCGAATTTTTTCGGCAAAACTGCGTTATCAAGGCTTGATGAGGACGAATTTTTAGCTTATATAGGAGATGCCAGAAAAAAATGCGGGGACAGGGCGGTTTTAAGAGCATGGCACTTTTTCAATGAAGACAAAAGAGCAATAAGGTGTGCCGAGCTTCTGAATAAAAATGATTTTCAGAAATTTTTAAGAGAGGTAGATAATTCTGGAAAATCGTCTTTTATGTATCTTCAGAATGTTTTTGATCCGTCTGACGTCAATTATCAGCCGTTGTCAGTCGTACTCGCTCATTGCGGGAGAATACTTGACGGAGAGGGTGCGTTCAGAGTGCACGGCGGAGGATTCGGAGGTACGGTTCAGGCTTATGTACCTGATGATATGGTAGGATATTTTAAACGGGAAAGTGAAAAGCTGCTGGGAGACGGCAGATGTCATATATTAAAAATAAGACGGCACGGCTGTGCTGAAATAGGAGGAAGCTATGAGTAAAGTTTTGGTTACCGGAGGTACAGGCTTTATAGGAAGTCATACCTGCGTTGAGTTGCTTGAAAACGGATATGACATAATAATAATGGATAATCTCAGTAATTCCAAAAGAGAAAGCGTGGAGCGCATAGAAAAGGTTTCCGGAAAGACGGTAAAATTTTATAAAACCGATATGCTTGATCTTGATAAAACTGCTGAAATCTTTGAAAAGAATGAGATTGCCGCAGTGATTCATTTTGCAGGTCTGAAGGCTGTCGGGGAATCGGTTGAAAAACCGCTGGAGTATTATCATAATAATATTTCCGGCACTATAAACCTGCTTAGAGTTATGAAAAGATATAACTGCAAAACAATGGTCTTTTCATCGTCGGCAACCGTATACGGAGTAAATAATAAAGCGCCGTATACAGAGGATATGCCTACCTCCGCTACCAACCCTTACGGTTATACCAAGGTTATGATAGAACAGATTTTAAAAGACATTACATTATCGGACAAATCGTGGAATGTCGTTTCCCTAAGGTACTTTAATCCTATCGGCGCGCATAAGAGCGGTCTTATCGGAGAAAACCCGAACGGTATACCAAATAATCTTGTTCCGTATATAGCGCAGGTAGCTTTGGGAAAGTTGGAAAAGCTTAAGGTATTCGGCAATGATTATGACACTCCGGACGGTACTGGCGTCAGGGATTACATTCATGTAGTGGATCTTGCTAAGGGTCATATTTCAGCTTTGAAATACGCTGAAGAGAACAGCGGCTTTATCCCCGTTAATCTCGGTACCGGAAAAGGCTCTAGTGTACTCGATGTAGTAGCCGCTTATGAAAGAGCGTGCGGTAAAAGTATTCCCGTTGAGATAACGCAGAGGCGTTCAGGTGATATTGCAGTTTCATATGCAGATACATCGCTTGCTAAAAAGCTTTTTAACTGGGAGGCTAAAATGACCGTTGACGATATGTGCAGGGATAGCTGGAATTTTACCCTTAATAATCCTGACGGTCTTTAATATATCTAATTCAGCAAAATGATATGCGCCGGAAACTTAGCGAATTTTCGGCGGCGAAAGGAGTTGAAAATAATTGAAGAAGCATATTAAAATTGACGGTATGAGCTGCGAGCATTGTGCAAATGCGGTAAAGTCCGCGTTGGAAGAAATCGGTGCGAAAAATATTTCAGTGAATCTGGCTGACGGCTATGCGGAAGCTGAGATCAGCGCTTCGGACGTCGAAATAAAGAATATAATTTCAGAAGAGGGATTTACCGCAGAAACTATTACAGTTATTGAGTAGACTGTTATTTTTATAATATCGTCTTTTCAATAGCAGAAATTATTGGGTATAACCTATAAGCCGTTTAAACGGCTTTAAATTGCGGCGGAGATACTGTTAGAATGTATCTCCGTCGGTTTTTGATAAATTGCTGCGTTAAGGCTGTTTTGCTTCTTATACGATACTATAATTTGTTATTGAAGAAAGGTAAGGCAGACGGTATGAAAAACATATTAAAAGAGGACCTTATATATGAAATTCTGTCAGTAGTTGCGGAAATTCCCTTAGGAAAAGTAGCTACATATGGTCAGATCGCAAGACTTATCGGCAGGGAAAAATACTCGCGGCTTGTGGGAAGAGCGTTGAGTATGGCTGATTATTACGGCAGGTATCCATGCCATCGCGTGGTTAATCATGCAGGAAGACTTGTTCCCGGATGGAGCGAGCAGGGGGATCTGCTTCGAAGCGAGGGCATACCAATGAAGAACGACAATCATGTTGATTTAAAGCTTTGCAGGTGGGATTGTTAAAACGCTAAAAGAATATTGGAAGAATTTAAGGAAAAGCCGAAAATGCATATAACTGAAACAGCGTTACTAAGCGCTTTTTCATAAGTTAAAATTGAGGTCTAAGGAATAAGGTATGATTTACACAACACATTATTCTTCGCCGATCGGAAAGCTTTTACTTGCTGAAAAGGACGATGCTTTGGTTGGTCTTTGGATAGAAGGGCAGAAATATTATCTCGGAACCGTTCGTGAGGAAATAAAGGAAGTCGGCGATTCAGCCGTTTTAGCTCAGGCAAGGCGATGGCTTGACAGGTATTTTGCTGGCGAAAGACCGTCGGTAATGGAATTGAATACCGCGCCGGATGGCAGTCCGTTCCGTAAAGCGGTCTGGCAGATTCTTTGCGAGATTCCCTATGGCAGGACTATTACTTATGGCGAAATAGCTAAAAAGCTCGTTCAAAATAACGGATTTTCAAAAATGTCCGCACAAGCTGTTGGAGGAGCGGTAGGGCGCAATCCTGTTTCTATTATAATACCATGTCATCGTGTAGTCGGTTCAAACGGCAGCCTGACCGGCTATGCCGGCGGCGTGGAAATAAAACAAAAGCTGCTTGCATTAGAGGGTACGGATATGTCGGGTTTGTTTATACCTAAGAAGGGTACGGCATTATAATAAACGCTTGTATAATTACCGCTTTCACACAGAAAGCTTTACGTTCTTATAATTTCGATTTAAGGCTGAAAAAATGCGCAGGATCAGTTATCTGACCGTTCTGCGCATTTATTTTTATTTTAAATTTTACAGCTTTTCATTATAGTTATCTTTTGATTCTTAAAACTTCGCCGACAAAAATAAGATTGACATTAGTTATTCTGTTTTCCCTTGCTATTTCTTCAACTGTTGTATCGAATCTTCTTGCAATATCATAGAGTGTATCGCCTGCCTTTACCCTGTAATAGATAAAGTTCTCGTCAGGACGGTTTTCATTTTCATCGTCAGTTATATAAACGGTATCAGTAAATCTATCCCTGTCCACCGCATCGTCTACTCCGCATACTCTTCCGTCGTCAGTAAACTGGAAACCGCTCCAGCCGTTGGTGAAAACTCGAGTTATATCAGGCTCGTATGCGCCGTAATCCGCCGCCCATAAAGGATATTCGGCAAAATTTTCGTCCCAGATGCTGTCGGCAGCAAAGGCGTCCGTATATATCATCGGTTTTGTATAAATAAGTTCGTGAAGTCTTTCCATAAAGGCAGTTCCGATTTCATTTATCTCTCTTCGCGAAAGACCTGAAAATTCTTCAAAGTCCATTGCAGGGCGGCAGCTATAGTCCTTATTCCTGATCAGATCCGCAAAGCGTTCGGCCTGTCGGCGGGCTTCTTCGGCGTTTCGTGCTGTAACGTAAAAATAATAACCGAATTTTATTCCCGCTTCTTTTGCCTTTCGACTGTTATTTTCAAATTCTGAATCAGTATAATCTCCGGCAGCCGCTCTTATATAAACGGTTTTAATGTCGCAGTTCTTAAGCTCGCCAAAATTAACGTCGCCCTGATATTCGCTTATATCAATGCCGTCGTGTACTCGTTCAGAGTCCGGACGCAGAGCGTATACGGAAAAGCTTCCGGTAAATAGCATAAGAAACGCGGAAGCGGCTGCTAATAATTTCTTTTTCAGCATATTTTCCTCCATTTGCCGCAAAACAATTTGCTTAATTTTTAGCACAGTAAAAAGTGTATTGCGGCGATTAGACGTTATATTAGTATATAGGATTAACTAAACTGATAGTTATCCAATATTATGATATGGCTTTATAAAGTAATGTGTGATTTAAGCGTTTATACAATTTACATATTTTATTGAAATTATTACATGAATTTTTAAAAATGATTATAGTATTTACCTGTAATTATTGACACAAACAAATCGGCGAGCTGTTCCCCTGCATTGTGAGGCGTTCAATAACGCCAAATATGCGGCGATTTATGAGGGCGCGCATTTCACCTACGG
>OGXK01001541.1_pt1 | contig 12184 bp, 8 predicted proteins | sample 1576261 | NCBI WGS metagenome assembly OGXK01 (sample SAMEA3541581, study PRJEB24748) | human gut metagenome | biome: human gut; feature: human-associated habitat; material: faeces | place: China | collected 2012 | reverse complement strand
TTGACGCCGAGGCCGAGGAAGCTGAGCGTTGCCTCGGTGATGATGGTGGAGCCGAGGCTCATCGTGCAGTTGACGATGAGCTGCGGGATGACGTTGGGGATCAGGTGACGGAAGATGCGGCGCGAAACGCTGATGCCGCAGGCCTCCGTCGCGGTCATGAACTCCTGCTCGCGCAGAGAGAGGATCTGGCCGCGGACGAGACGGGCGATACCCGGCCAGCCGAGGAAGCCTAAGATCAACATTAAGTAGAGCATTCGGATCTGCGGGTCGACGCGCATGCCGTCCATCGCTGCGCCCAGAATGATGATGAGCGGGGTGGAGGGGATGCAGTAGAAGATATCGACGATACGCATGATGAGGTTATCGACCCAGCCGCCGAAGTAGCCGGAGACGCCGCCGAGCACCACGCCAAGCGCCGCGGAGATGATGACGACGATGAAGCCGATCATCAGCGACACGCGGCCGCCGTACATCAGGCGGGTGAGCATATCCATACCGTTTTTATCCGTACCGAGCCAGTGCGCGGAGTCGGGGAAGGAATAGGCGTCGAACACGCGGGTGGACGTGCCCTCCTTGATCGACCACTGGTACTTGGCGGGATTGTATTCGAGCTTGATCTCGCGCTCCTGACCGGCGTCGTTCACATAGGTGTACTCGGTCTCACCGTTTTCGACGGCCTGCTGCACGCGCTCTTTGAAGTCCTTGGTGATGACCGTGCCGCTGACCTTGGACTGGATGACAAAGCGGCTGATGTAGGCGATCTCCTCGCCATTCAGCATGACGCTGTCTTCATCAAGCGTATAGGTCTTGCCGCTGGCCGTAAACTCCGCTTCGCCGTTGGCGTGCGCCTTGAGGGCGTTGAAGCTGAAGTTGAAGCCGAACTTCTGGCTGGGGTCGTTCGAGCTGATGATGTCCTTATAGGCGATGGCAAGGAGTCTGCCGCCGCTCGAGACGGAGTAGAGTGAGTCGCCCTCCTCGGTCACGTCGTAGGTGACGCCCTTGTAGGAGAAGCTGTCGTCCTTGCCCATGTGCAGCGTGAGCTGCGCCTGGAGGATCGTGCCGAACTCCTGGCCGTCGGCCACGAGATAGCGGTACTCGGTGTTCTCGCTCATGGCGGCGTATTCCTTGAGCTGGATATCGTCGCGGTAGAAGACCTCGTCCTGCCCGTAGGGGCTGATGAGGCCGCCGATGAAGGAGAAAATGAACATCACGGCGAGGATCGTCAGACCCACGACTGCGAGGCGGTTGCGGAAAAAGCGCTTGGCGACCAGCGTGCCCGGGGAAAGGACCTTGACGCGGCGGTCGTCGTTGAGGGAAAGCTGCTCGGGGGAGCCGCTCTCCTGCTGATCGTTGATCTTCTTTTCTTCAGACATGGATTAGCGCCTCCTTTCTTACGCGATGCGCACGCGGGGGTCGACCACCGCGTACAGGATGTCGGAGATCAGGTTGCCCAGCAGGGTCAGGATCGCCAGGAACGTCATGTAGAACATGGAGAAGGGGATATCGCCCGCGACCATCGCGTTATACGAGATGAAGCCGATGCCGGGGATGGCAAACAGCGTCTCAGTGATCAGCGCACCGGCAAAAAGGCCGGGCAGCGAGCCGCCGATGAACGTCACGAGCGGGATGAGCGTGTTGCGGAAGGCGTGGTGATAGATGACCTTATGCTCGGAAAGACCCTTGGCGCGGGCGGTGCGGATGTAGTCGGCGTTGAGCACCTCGAGCATGTTCGTGCGCACATAGCGCATCCACGGGCCGATGGAAATGAACACCAGCGTCACGATGGGCAGCACCAGATGCTTTGCCATATCGAGGATCTGACCAAACTGGCTGAGGGAGTTGAAGTCACGTCCCGTCAGGCCGACAAGGTCGAACCAGCCGAGCTTGATGCAGAAGATGAGCTTTAAGAGCGTCGCAAAGAAGAACGTCGGCAGCGACATACCGAGCAGAGCGACCGTCGTGACGGTGTAGTCGGTCACGCTGTACTGCTTGGTGGCGGCCACGATGCCGAGCGGCACCGCGATGAGAAGCTCGAACACGAGCGAGATAGCGCCCATGATGAACGAGACCCAGATGACCTCGTTGAACTTCTGGATGACGGGCACGGTATACTTCCAGCTGTCGCCGAAGTTGCCGGTGCACAGGTTCTTGAGCTGGACGAAGAAGCCGGGGATAAGGCCCAGGTCCAGACCGTATTGTGCGTTGAGCTGTGCCAGCCACTCCTCATAGGGCTTGGAGCCGGGAGCCTGCGAGAGCTGCCGCGCCATATTCTCCACGTAGGAGCTGGGCATGCAGCGCATAAGCAGGTAGATGATGAATGTCACAAAAAAGAGGATCACCACCGACAGCAGCAGGCGTTTTACCAGATATTTGCGCATAGAATCCCTCCGTTTTTTGATAACGGCCGCCCCGCGCCCGGGGCCTTGTCGCCGTTTCGGGTTTGATATGTCTCTCTCTGCATATCAGCCAAATGCTCCGATGCACCGGGGCATTTGGATCATAGGCAGATGTGCCTGAGGCAGGCTACCCCGCGGCAAAAGCCGCAGGGTAGCCATGCGCCTAAGTAACGTTTTTGTGCAGCGACGGAGCTTACTGCAGGTCGAGCAGCTCGATGTCGTTGTACCAGGCCCAGTAGGTGGTGATATCAGGCGTCACGGTGTCGAGGTTGACACGCTTGGCGGAGAAGATCACGCAGTTCTGGCGCTGATAGATGGGGATCTCGACCGCCCAGTCGGCCACGATGTCAAGGCACTGCTTATACAGGGTCTTGCGGTAGGTCTGGTCGGTGGACTGACGCGCCATCATGATGAGCTCATCGAGGTCGGCATCCTTGATCCAGTAGGACTTCTCGTTGGAGCCGCCCTTGCTGTGATAGATCTGGAACATATCCGGGTCGGGCGTGGCCTGCCATGCCATGGCGAACATGTCGGCAGTACCGGCGTTGATCGCGTTGGTCATCTCGGCGAAGTTGGACATATCGGAGACGATCAGGTTGAAGCCGATCTCCTTGAGGGCGTCGGACGCGAGGGTCAGAGCCATGAAGGAGGGGTGGTCGCCCTTGCCGCTGCCGCCGACCATGACTTCAGCGTCCATGCGGCCGCCGGCGGGAGCAGCGGTGATCTTGCCGTCAGCGACGGTGTAGCCGGCAGCCTCGAAGTAGCCGAGAGCGGCCTGCTTGGCGGCGGCGTACTTGTCGTCGGCGCTCATGCCTTCGGTGTAGATGTCGTTGCCGTTGACGTCAACGGAGAAGGCGACCTTGTAGCCCTCATCGGTAACGCGCGGAGCGGCCCAGGAGGTGTCGGAGATGGGGTAGTTGATGACGTTGGCGAACTCACCGTAGTAGGAGTCGACAGCGACATCGCGGTAAACGGCGATAACCGTGGCGATGGCCTTACGCAGATCCTTGGAGGCCTCATCACCGCCGTTGCCGTCGCCGACCTTCACGCGGTTGGCGTTGAAGCCGACATAGCCGTAGCCGAGGTTGGCAACGAGGTCGGTCTGGATGGTATCGCCGGAGATCTCGCCGTTAGAGTTGGCTTCCTTGATCTGCTCGGCAGCTTCCTTGGAGTAGGAGGGGTCAGTTACGTCGATCGTGCCGGAGACAACGCCGGGGATCTTATCTTCATCCTGCATCTCGCGCCAGATGACAGTGTCGATCTTGGGCTCGCCCTTCCAGTAGGTCGGGTTCTTCTGCAGGGTGACAGCGCCGTTGGACCAGCTCTCGAAGGTGTACGGGCCGGAGCCGACAGGCGTGGAGGTCACGGACTTGACGTGGGACAGATCGCCCTTGACAAAGCCGAACATGTTGTTGTCGTAGTCATACTTGTCAGTCTCGCCATAGTAGTGCATGGGGCACACGGTGACGGGGAGCTGATAGATGGCGGTGGCGTTGACCTCGGTGAGGGTGACGGTCATGGAGTAGTCACCGGTCTTGACGATACCGGCAACGTTGGGAGCGGACTCGCCGGTCTGGACGGCGACGGTATAGTCGTTGTAGGCGTCGCCCAGCTCGGCCTCGAGGAAGGAGGAGATGCTGGTGCCGGCGGTCTCAGCGTTGATACCGTCATCGGAGATGTCGTAGCCGTACTTAGCAACGATGGCAGCCCAGAAGTCTTCGACGGTCGCGTCATCGGCGAGCTCGAAGCCCCAGTTGCCAGCCTGCGCGGCGACGGAGTCGTCAGCGGTGGCGTAACCGGCGGCGACCACGTAGTCAAGGATCTCCTGGGCGAACTTCACGCCGGCGGCGTTGAAGGCGGTCCAGTAAGCGTTGTACTGCTCTTCGGTGTAGAAGTCGTTGGCGGCGTAGGCGTCAGGACCGGCGGCGAGGATCAGGTTCTGCACAGTCTCCATACCGCTGCGATAGGCTTCCAGACCCTTGATGGGCAGGGAGTACAGCGTGGAAACGCCGTCATAAGCGGGGTCAAGCAGGACATAGTAAGAGAAGATGACATCGTCGATGGTCATTTCCTCACCGTCGGAGAACTTGACGCCCTCTTTCAGCGTGATGTTGTAGTCGACCGTGCCGTCGCTGTTTTCAACGATGTCGCAGTCGGCAATGCCCTTGTAAGTATAGTCGGTGCCGTTGTAGGGACGGACGTCGCCCTCGATGCCCTTGAGGACGACAGAGCCCTCGCGGTCGACGAGAAACAGACCGTCGAAGACCATACCCATGACCTGGTTTTCATAGTCATTGGTATAGAAGAAGGGGGAGAACTTACCGTCGAAGTTCTGCGTGCCGACAACAAGCGTCTTGCCGTCGGTCTGGCCGTCGTCCGTCTTCTTGTCGCCGCAGCCGGCCAGAAGACCAAGACACATGACCAGAGAAAGGATCAGTGCAAGTGTTCTTTTCATTGAATCTACTCCTTTATAAATTTTTGCTAAAACGGGTCGCCCCGTGCAGCACAAAGTAAGATGCCCGCGCGTATACACGCGCGGAAAGGGAAGTACGCCTTCTATGGACATTTGTGCGCCGAAAAACAGCGCATGGAATTTTTTTAATTATAGCATGAAAAGATGAAGATTGTACAGAGTAAAATCTTAGGAATTATCTTTTTTAGGCAATTCGCCCCATTCTGCCTGCATAATTTCGGCGCGCAGAACAAGGACACTCAGTAGGGCTATCAGCTTCAGCAGGACATAGAGCAGCGCGAAAAACGTCTGTCCTGCGTGGTCATTGACGAAAAAGAAGATCAATTCGCACACGACGCCGAGAAGAGAAAAGACCGCCGTGACCGCCGTTCGCACGGGCAGAACGGCCACGCTTTTTTTGTAGTTGTACTCGCGCACCGCGCTCCAGTCCGTTCCGAGCTTTGCAAGCGCCCAGATGACGCTCACCGCGCCCAGAAACTCGCCGAGGTAGGGGAGCAGAACGTAAAAACAGTTCTGCATCCCCGGCGCAGGAATGCACCCGCCCGCGATGACCGCGACGATCAAAATGGCCGCCATTCCCCACACGGCGCGCTTGAGTCTGCGCTGCTTTGCATCATCGCTTTGGCAGGCGTAGAGCGCCCCGTCGTAAACATATTCGCCCGCGACGTTCAGATGAAAGTCGTTCAGGTGCTCGCGGCGGTTGTATTTTTTGTGCTGTTCGCCCATTATTCGATGCCCGTGAGGTCAAAGTCCGCGAGGGCCTTCTCCGCCTCGGCGCACACGCCGCGAAGGCACGCTTCGTCAAACGGACTCTCGAGGCCGGCGTTTTTGAGAAGATCGGTGAACGTCCGGCTGCCGCCCTGCACGGTGTAGGCCATGTAGTGCTGCCAGGCGTTCCCCATGTCCTTGCGGATCATCGCCCAGAATTCGAGCGCCACGGTCTGGGCAAGGCAGTAGTCAATATAATAGAAGGGGCTCGAATAGATGTGGTGCTGGCGCTGCCAGCCCATGCCCTCAGAGTAGAACGGGATCTCGCCGTCGAGCTTCATCCACGGCATATAGACGCCGAGCAGCTCCTTCCAAACGGCGTGGCGCTCGGCAGGCGTCATTTCGGGCTTTTCATACACGATGTGCTGGAAGTGGTCGACCATCGTGCCGTAGGGGATGAACGTCAGCGCGCCGGAGAGGTGGCTGTAGAGGAACTTCTTCGCGTCGGGGCCGAAAAAGCCGTCCGCCCAGGGCTCTGCGAAGAACTCCATAGACATCGAGTGGACCTCGCAGGCCTCCATGCTCGGCCAGATGTAGTCGATGGGGATGCGCTTGCGGTTCGTCCAGGCCTCGAAGGCGTGACCGGCCTCGTGCGTCACGACCTCCACGTCGTGCTGCGTGCCGTTGAAGTTCGCGAAGATGAACGGCACCTGATAGTCCATGATGCTCGTGCAGTAGCCGCCCGCCTGCTTGCCCTCGGTCGAGAGCACGTCGAGCAGCTCGTCGCGCAGCATCGTTTCGAAGAACTCCTTCGTCTCGGGCGAGAGCTCGCTGTAGAACTTCATACCCTGGGCGAGAATGTCGTCCGGCGTGCCCGCGGGGCGGGGATTGCCGGAACGGAATTCGAGCGCGTTGTCGGCAAAGCTCATCGGATACTGCTTGCCCAGGCGCCTGGCCTGCTCGCGGTACACCTTGTCCGCCACGGGGACGAGATACTTGACGACCGCCTCGCGGAACTTCTCGACATCGTCTTTCGTATAGCAGTTGCGGCCCATGCGGTAGTAGCCGAGCGTGGTATAGCCCTCGTAGCCGAGCTTTTTGCCCATCGCGTCGCGGAGTTTTACGAGCTTGTCGTAGAGCTCGTCGAATTTTGCCTGATTGTCCTTGTACCACTGGCCCTCGGCTTTCCACGCGGCAAGGCGCTTTTCGTTGTCAGCGCAGGTCTTGAACGGGGAGAGCTGGGAGAGGGTGTAGACCTTGCCCTCAAACGGGATCTGCGCCGAGGCGAGCAGCTTTTCATACTCCTGCGTCAGGTCGTTTTCCTGCTGCAATTCAGGAATGATGGCGGGGGAGAAGGTCTTGAGCGCGATCTCGGCATTGACGAACATCAGATCGCCGTATTCCTTCTCAAAGTCCGCGCGGAACGGGCTTTCGAGCATCGCTGCCGTCCACGTCTGATTGTATTCCTCCAGCTCAGGGTTGAAGTTGTTCCAGAATTTCTCCTCGCCGTCGTAGAATTTGTCTCGCGTGTCGATCGAGTGGCGGATGCTCGCGAGCGTCGCGGCGGTGGAGATGTGGCTCATCAGCTCCTGCTGCGAAAGGAACACCTTGCGCGCTTCCTCATAGCTCTTGGCGGCCTTGAGTTCCGCCGTCAGCGCGGAAAGGCGCTGCTTGCTCGCCGCGGGATCGGGGCGGGTGTAGGTCATTTCGGAAAATTTCATGTTGTTTCCTCCATCAAATTTTTATTGTTAAATTTCTTATTCTTGCCGGTTATAGATCGCGGATACGTCCCTGCGTCCGCCGCCGATGACGACGACCGCCGCGGCCGCCGTGACGAGCATGAAGCCCGTCAGCACGCCGCGCACGGGGAGAAACGCCACCAGCGCGCCCGCGAGCAGATTGCCCGTGAAGCTGCCGACGGTGTTGAGCATGTTGAACGCGCCGTTGAAGCGGCCCTTTTTCTCGTCGGGCACGTAGCTCTGCGTGGCGGAGATGCGGATGGTGTAGCTCGTCACGCCGAGGATACCCGTTAAAAAGCACGAGACCATCATCACCGGCAGCGGGCAGTAGAGATAGAAGCCCTCACACAGCGAGATGACGACATAAACCATCAGGGCAATGGAATACTTATGCTGCACAGGCAGCTTGATTTTATAATGAATGCCGCCGCCGATGGCGCGGCCGAAGATCGCCATGCCCCAGACGAGCATATAGATGTATTCGCCGTTATCGAATGTCGACTTGAAGTACGGCAGCGTGATGACCTGCGACGCGCCCGAGGCCAGCATGCTGAATGTGAAATAGATGGCCACGCGCAGAAGCCCCTTTTCACTCATCAGATAGCGAAAGCCCTCTTTGATGTCGCGCAGGAGCTGGCGGCCCGAGGAATGCTGCTCTTCGAGCGCGAGCGCGGCACGCTGCTTTTCGATGTAGTGTTCCTCGGCGCGGATCTGCGTCTCCGCCGTCGCGGCGATGAAGAAGCACAGCGCGTTGATGCCGAGCAGCGGCGCAATGCCGAAGAGATTATAAAAGTACGTTGCGATCGGGATGATGAGCGCCGAGAGCGTCTCCAGCACGCTCGCGATGGAGTAGGCCTTGGAGTAGTTCCCCTCAGAGATCAGCAGGGGATAGAAGCTGTCGTAGGCGACATAGTAGATGCTGTTGATCGAGCCGATGATAAAGCAGAAGACCGCGAGCATCGGAAAGCTGAACCAGCCGCGGCTCAGGATCAGCGCAGAGACAAGGTAGACCCCGGAGGAAAGGAAGTCCAGCGTGTAGATCGTCTTCTTGCGCGAAAAGCGGTCGAGGATCGCGCCCGAGAAGATCGGCATGACGATCTGCGGCAGCGTGAACGTTGCAATGTAGATGGCGTAGAGCAGGTTCGAGCCTGTGTAGTCCAGCACGAGCAGGCTCAGCGCGAAGCCGGACATCGAATTGCCCAGCATCGAGATCACGCTGCCCAATGTGATGATAGTGAAATCCCGCGTCCACAGCGGTGAGACCGGAGCTGGCGCGGGAGAAGAGGATTCGTTCATAGAAATAGCCTCCTTCCGGCTTAAGAGCGCAAACAAAAGCCCGCTCGATGCGGGAGGGGGGACGGAAATCAACTGTATTATAAAGGATTTCGATAAAAGAATCAACTATAATTCCACCAAATATGGACAAATGTACAAATGCTGCCCCCGTTTTGTGCGGCACAGAGGGAGTGTCCGCTTGCCGAGAAGCATGACGTGTGCTATAATACCGCCAAACAAAAATAAACTGTGGAGGACATCACCATGCAACATGCACCGGCAAGAGAACTGCTGCATTTTATCAAAAATAGCCCCACCTGTTACCATGTGACCGAGAACATCCGCCAAAAGCTCCTCGCAAACGGCTATACCGAGCTTTCCGAACGCGAACGCTGGGAGGTAGCCCCCGGCGGGAAGTATTTCGTCCGCCGCAACGGCTCGAGCACCATCGCCTTCCGCGTGCCGGAGATGATCGACGGCGGCTTCGCCATGGCTGCGGCGCACTCCGACTCGCCAGCGTTCCGTTTAAAAGAGCATCCCGACCGCCGCAGCGCGCATTATGTCCAGCTCTCGACCGAAAAATACGGCGGCATGCTGATGTCCACATGGTTCGACCGCCCACTCTCCGTCGCGGGCCGCGTCTTCGTGCGCGCAAACGGCGAGATCGTCGAAAAACTCGTGAGCGTCGACCGCGACCTGCTCGTCATTCCCAATGTCGCCATCCACATGAACCGCACGGCGAACGACGGCATGAAGTACCTCGCGAATATCGACACGCTGCCGCTGCTCGGCGGTAAAGACAGCGGCGGCATCCTGCCCATCGTCGCCAAAGCCGCGGACGTTGCAGAAAACGACATCCTCGGCAGCGACCTGTTCCTCTACTGCCGCGGCGAGGGGACGCTGCTCGGCGAGAACGAGGAGTACATCCTTTCTCCCAAGCTCGACGATCTCGAGTGCGCCTGCGGCTGCCTCGAGGGCTTCCTTGCGGCGAAGGAGAGCGGAAATATCGCCGTCTGCTGCATTTTCGACAATGAAGAGGTCGGCTCGTCCACCAAGCAGGGCGCGGGCTCGACGTTCCTGCGCGACACGCTGCGCCGCATCGCCCTGTGCCTCGGAAAGGACGAGCAGGAGCTCCAGATGATGCTCGCGCGCAGCTTCCTCGTCTCGGCGGACAACGCGCACGCCCAGCACCCCAACCACGGTGAATACGCCGACCCCGACAACTGCCCGTATATGAACGAGGGCGTCGTCATCAAGTTCAACGCCAATCAGCGCTACGCGACCGATGGCCGCTCCTGCGCTGTTTTCCGCGCCGTGTGCGAAAACGCGGGCGTTCCCACGCAGGTCATGTCCAACCGCTCCGATCTTCCCGGCGGCTCGACGCTCGGCTCGATCTCCGATACGCTCGTGCCGGTCAGCACGGTGGACATCGGCCTGCCCCAGCTCGCGATGCACTCTTCGTGGGAGACCGCGGGCGTGCAGGACTATGAATTCCTGATCCGCGCGATGACGGAGTATTTCGGCAGCGCACTGTAAGAGACCTGCCGAAACGGTAGACAAAAGCACGGAAACATGCTAAAATAAAATGATTTTTGATCAAATACGCTTTCAACGACAGAAAGGAAATATATCATGGACGTTAAGAAAATTCTCAAGCACGTTGACCATACCCTCCTCAAGCAGACTGCCACCTGGGAGGACATCAAGCAGATCTGTGACGACGGCATCAAATACGGCTGCGCGAGCGTCTGCATCCCGCAGACCTATGTGAATCACGCCGCGCACTACGTCGCCGAGCAGCAGCACTATGGCTTCGGCCAGCTGCCCATCTGCACGGTCATCGGCTTCCCCAACGGCTACACGCCCAGCGGCATCAAGTGCATGGAGGCCGAGTCCGCCGTCGCCGACGGCGCGACCGAGATCGACATGGTCATCAACCTCGGCTGGGTCAAGGAGGGCCAGTACGACAAGATCCTTCAGGAGATCAACTCTGTGAAAATCTCCTGCCACGGCAACATCTTAAAGGTCATCATCGAGACCTGCCTGCTCACCGACGAAGAGAAGATCAAGCTCTGCGAGGTCGTCTCCAATTCTCACGCCGACTATATCAAGACCTCCACGGGCTTTGCCGGCGGCGGCGCGACCCGCGAGGATGTCGCCCTCATGGCCGCCCACATGACCAACGGCAAGAAGATCAAGGCCGCCGGCGGCATCGCGAGCCTGCAGGACGCCGAAGATTTCCTCAAGCTCGGCGCCGACCGCCTCGGCACGTCCCGCATCGTCAAGGCCGTCAAGGAGCTCGAGGCCAAGGGCGAACTTTAAGAAAGGGGAGGGCTCAATATGCCGACTCCGCATAACAGCGCGAAAAAGGGCGACTTCGCCAAGACCGTTCTGATGCCCGGCGACCCGCTGCGCGCGAAGTTCATCGCCGAAACATTTTTAGATGAACCAAGGCTCGTCAACAACGTCCGCGGCGTGCAGGGCTACACAGGCACCTACAAGGGCGTCCCCGTCAGCGTGATGGCCAGCGGCATGGGGATGCCGTCCATCGGTATCTACTCCTACGAGCTGTTCACGCAGTACGATGTCGAGAGCATCATCCGAGTGGGTTCGGCGGGCGCGCTGCAAAAGGACTTGAAGCTCGGTGACGTGGTCGCGGGCATGGGTGCGTGCACCAACTCGAACTACGCCGCGCAGTACGGTCTTGGCGGCACATTTGCCCCCATCGCGGACTTTCAGCTGCTCTCCGCCGCCGTTGAATCGGCGAAGGAGCTCGGCGTCTGCATGGACGTCGGCAACCTCTACTCGTCCGACACGTTCTACGACGCGTCGAACCCGTCGCTCAAGTGGGCGGACATGGGCGTGCTCGCCATCGAGATGGAGGCCGCCGCCCTCTACTGCAACGCCGCCTATACGAAAAAGCGCGGACTTTCCCTCTGCTCGATCTCCGACAATATCCTCACCGGCGAGGAGCTTTCGCCCGAGGCGCGGCAGACGAGCTTCACCGCCATGATGAAAATCGCGCTCGAAACAGCCGTGAAGATGGCGGCAGAATCCTAAAAGTAAGGAGATTATCATGCCATGCGCGTGATCGATATTGAAAACATTGTGACCAACATGAAGGACGATGCCCGCTTCGTCCTGCGCTGCGAGGAGGTCTTTCACGACAAGATCAGCTCCGCCGCGGCGAGCATTTTAATGAACAAGGGGCAAAAGCCCATCGTCTGCCTGACGGGCCCGAGCGGCTCGGGTAAGACGACGACGGCGATGCGCCTGCGCGAATACCTCGAAAACCTCGGCGTCAAGGTCTGCATGCTCAGCATGGATAACTTTTTCCTGCCGCTTGATCAGCGTCCGCCCGAGGCGAGCGACTGGGAGTCGCCCTACTGCGTGAACCGCGATTTACTCATCGAGGATATCCACCGCCTGATGGACGGCGAGCTCGTGGAGCTGCCGGTCTACGACTTCAAGGCCGGCGGCGTCGGCGGCTACAAGCCCATGCAGGGCGACAAGGACGCCGTCATCATCGCCGAGGGCATCCACATGCTCAACCCGCTGATTTTCGACCAGCTCAGAAGCGAAGCTACGGGCGT
>OGXK01001532.1_pt1 | contig 12216 bp, 10 predicted proteins | sample 1576261 | NCBI WGS metagenome assembly OGXK01 (sample SAMEA3541581, study PRJEB24748) | human gut metagenome | biome: human gut; feature: human-associated habitat; material: faeces | place: China | collected 2012 | reverse complement strand
GGCGTGATGAAAATGTACTGATCTGGTTTGGACATTCTTCCTACTTTATTCAGGTAGATGGAAAGCGATTTCTCGTTGATCCTGTTTTCTGCATGGCTTCGCCTGTATCTTTCGTCAACAAACCATTTAAAGGAACTGATGTTTATAAACCCGAAGATATGCCGGATATCGATTATATGGTGATTTCGCACGATCATTGGGATCACCTGGATTACCGGACAGTGAAAAGTCTGAAAGACCGGGTAGGAAAAGTGATTTGCGGACTCGGCGTTGGCGAACATTTCGAATATTGGGGATATGATAAAGACCGGCTTGTAGAATTGGACTGGTATGAAGACGCTGTTTTGGAAAATGGTTTTGCTGTCCATTGTCTTCCGACACGCCATTTCTCCGGTCGTGGTTTAAAGGCCAATCAGACATTGTGGGCATCCTTTCTGATAGAAACTCCATCACAGAAAATATATATGGCCGGTGACGGTGGTTATGACTCTCATTTTGAGGAAATAGGGAAGCACTTTCCGGATATAGACCTTGCGATTCTGGAAAACGGCCAGTATAATGAAGGTTGGAACCTTATCCATCTAATGCCTTCTAATATGGCAAAGGCAGCTAAAGATCTGAAAGCAAAAAAAATAATGACTGTACATCATTCAAAGTACGCATTGGCAAAGCATCCTTGGAATGAGCCTTTGACGAATGAGAAGAAGATGCAGGAACAAGACTCGCTGAATATGATGATTCCTGAGATAGGGGAGGTAATGCCGTTATAGAATTTTCATCTCTGTAATAATAGTGAGTGGCTGATATGATTGCTATGTAAAGGCAGTCATATCAGCTTTTTTGTTTTTTCCTATCCCCAAATAGTAGACTTTTTGAGTATTGGTGTAACTTTGTCAGCAGATATTAAAAACATTCTAAATACGAATCTTATGAAACAAGAAGTCTTATTCCTGCTTTTAAATGAATATGCCGACTGGGAAGGCGCTTTCCTTGCCATTTCCCTAAATACCGGGGTAATACCAGGTAGTGAAGTGAAATATATACCGAAGGTAGTTGCCCCTACATTGGATGTTGTGCGTTCTGTCGGCGGTTTTCGTACTTTGCCTGATTATAGTTTTCAAACGATGCCTGCTGACTATGCGGCATTGGTATTGGTTGGTGGTATGCACTGGCAATCGCCTGAAGCAGAACAGGTGGTGCCAATTGTGCAGGATGCATTACAGCGTGGCAAGATAGTTGGAGCTATTTGCAATGCTTCTGCCTTTATGGGAGCGCATGGTTTCCTGAATGATGTAAAGCATACCAGTAATACGCTTCCATATCTGAAGCAGTTTGCAGGTAGTGCATATACCAATGAAGCCGGGTACCAGGAAAAACAGGCAGTCAGCGATAAGAATATCGTAACTGCTAACGGAACCGGGCATTTGGAGTTTACCCGCGAATTATTACTTCTTTTGCATGCAGATACTCCGGAAAAAATTGATGCTGCTTATGATTATTATAAAAATGGCTTTGTGAGGTAACTTTAGTCTTGTTATTATTCATATTCCTCAATCACATTGCGGAATATATCTACTCCGACGATTTCTCTTGTTGAGACATCTGTGACCCATAGCCGGTTGTTATAAACCAATAACTTTTGTCCGCCTTTGAATGTATAGCCGGGCACTGATTTGAAGGTCAGGAAGAATTTCTTTTTCTCTCTGTCATAGCATCGGATACTACCGTCGGCTGCTGAGATGTACATCAGATTTTTGTATAAGGCTATTCCTCTGGGATTAAAATCCAGAGGAATAGCCTGACTGGTAGTCATTGTGATATTGCTTCCCTTCTGGATAAGGGTAGTATCGATCACATGTATTTTCCGGTTGCCGTATTGTCCGTAATCGGCGAGAAATACCAATCCGGTTGTATCTACTGCCATCTGATGTGAATAAAATCCGTTGTTTACATCGAAACCATCCAGACTTCCACGTGAGTAGTAATTTATATTCTGATATTTTTCCGCACTCACATCACTTTGCAAGGTTACTTGCAGACCATCTTTCATGCGCACTATTATGTAATCGTCTACAATAGCCATTGCATGTGTATGAAACAACTGTGTGTTTCCATGCCCCCAGTTACGGTTCCCGATTCGGGTGATAAATTTCAGTGTATGTACATCAAACACATCAATGCACGAGCTTATATTGGCGAGATAAAGCCTCTCATTAGCTACGGAAATGGCCTCTACGTAATTACCGAATGTTTGCATTACATCATTGTAGGTCCATGTATTTAATGAACCTAATTTCTGATGAGCGGACAAACTGTATAATTCCACGCTGAAATGTCCGTTTTGAGTATTGGCAATGAAAAGGGTGTCACCGTATATATATGTACAACCGGGCATGAATTCACCGGAAGCATACCCAAGCTTTTCTGCATTAATCACTTCTCCGGCTTTGTATGAGTAGTAATAATGTATGGATGAAGGTTGGTCCGGTTCCACTTCCCGGATAACGTCTTCTATCTTTGTCTTTTCACATGAAAGCAGGCATAAACCTGCGAATAGTATATATATTATCTTCATTTCTTTCTTCTTACTTCAATTCATTTAATGGGATGCTTGTCACTGTACCTGTTCCGCGGTTTATCACAAAGAGAGTCTGGCGGGCCAGGGCTATTTTCTCCGGATTGCTAAAAGACTTTCCGTTTATGGTAGAATAGTCTTTTAAGATGCTTCCATCCTGGGGATTGATTTCTACAAGACATTCTGTCTTTTGATTTAAAGTCACAAACATAGACTGTCCCAGGAAACCACATCATAGGCTTGCGTTGGTAACTTCAGGGTGCGGACCGGGTTTAATACTTTCTGTTCACGCATGGTAGTAAGATCATAGGCATAGATTTCCTTTTTACCAATGTGGGTAGTATAAAGTATATTGTCTTTATCTATTGTCATTCCGTATGTTCCCATCACTTCGCCTACATTGTTGAAACGGCAGTAGTTCGGTATGCGCATACAATTATCCGCTGTGACATCTTTTTCCATAAAGACGCAAACACGCCTTTTATCACGGATGAATACACAACCGTTTTTTACTAAAGTTTCGAAAGCATGTACGGTTTGATAGCTGCCTTCACCCCATTGTCCGTTTCCGATACATGTTATAAATTTCAGTGTCGTGGTATCAAAAACATCTGTCCGGCTACTCGTATTGGTTACATATATTTTGCCATGGGCGGCTGTAATTCCATTGGGTTCACCGGCAAAAGTTTCGGATGTGCCGTTGCGTGTCCAGTTTCTGATACGTCCACAATGGATTACTTGCCCGTTCTTCTCTTGGAAGACTTCTATACTATAGTTTCCGGTAGCATTATTAACTATGTAAATGCGATTCTGATAGGCTGTAACATCTTTAGGTTTGAAAGTCGTTTCCGTAGCTTCGGGCACGTCCGACCATTTTAATGACACCGATAATGGGGTACCGTCTGCAATGTTTTCGTTGTCTTCTACTGGATGAAAACCGAGGCCGCCGTCTATTGCATCCAGTTCCGGATCTTCTATGACGAATGTGGAACCTACATATTTAGAACTACCGTATAGGGTAGTCGCATTTTTACGGGTATGCATAAAACGCCGTGAGTAAACAGGGAGACGTTTCTCCTGACCTAACTTCAGATAGACAGCACGTCCCAGGGTGATCCATCCGGGACCTGTCTGCTCATAGGTCATGTTACCGTCGTGCCCGTATCCGAGGCAATGCCCTATTTCGTGGAAGATGGTATGTATGTTGTATTCATCATCGGGATAATGCTGTAGAAAGCACCATTCTGCCAGACCTAAAGTGTAGCCTCCACCCAAACCGTTTACACCACTGACGTGTCCGAGAAGGTATGCGCCGTGGTTTAGTACTTTCTGCTTCAATTGATCGACATTGATGACTGTCTTATTATTATCGCTATGTAGCTTTCCTCTGTATTTCTCCAGTTCGTCTGCGAATTCCTGTGAAGAGAATGCGTATGCTAGGTTTAACATCAGAGCCACGCCTTCCCGACAATGGGCAGGGCGTATCGGATAAGCCCAGCTTCCTTGGCGGCTATAGGCAGAGAAAGAAACTTTATACTGAGGTATTACATCGGTCATTTTCTTATAAAGCGGATCTTCACAGTCGATGCGTAAAGTCAAATCTGCCGCACTGATATGGGGATTAGCTTTGATCACGATTGTTTTTCCGGAAGCAGTGGTGTATTCCTTGTCTCCGGAAATTATGGGAAGCGCTTTATGAAATTCAATGAAGCCGGGTACCGTAAGTTGTTGGCCTTTATTAGTGTAATATGCCGGGCTTTGATGCAGACGATAGGGTATATCGGGCTATATTCCTTTTTTATGTTAAAACGAAAGATCCTATTAAACTTTTTGCTTTTCCTGTTGTCTTATAAACATCAAGATTCAATAGGTATAAATAAAATATAGTATGGTATTAGTTTTATGAAACGGGCGGAACATTTTCGCCCGTTTTTATTTCTTTTGCTTTTCCCTTGCATTTTTGCCTCCCTTTTTGTTCCTTTGTTCCCGTTAATTGTAAACAAATGGTAGAATGAGAAACGTATTTTACTTCTGGATATGTATAGCGATGTGGCTGTTGTCAGCTTGTTCTTCTCAGAAAAAAGAGGATAGGGGAGATATACAGGTACTGATGAAAGACAGTGTGGATGCCAATGGTTTGCAACGTATGCAGGTATCTGATAGTAAGACCAGTTTTACGTATAAAGGTAAGGAGTATCAATCGAGCGTGGTTCGCAGGCCGGATGACAGTTTACCTGTTGTGATTAATGAACAAGGAGATAAATTTGTTGATAACAGCATTACTCTGCGTATAACTTCCGGCGGCAAGTCTATTGTTGACAAGGTGTTTACAAAAGAGAGTTTTGCTTCGTTAGTGGATGCAAAGTTCATGAAACATTCTATCCTTGAGGGACTGGTGTATGATAAGACCACACCTCAGGGGATCGTTTATGCGGCAAGTGTGTGCTATCCGCAGTCCGACCTTTACATTCCACTATCGATTACTGTATCTGCCGATGGCAAAATATCCTTGGCGAAAGAAGAATTGCTGGAAGATTTGCACGAAACAGACAGCATTTGATCAAAGATTCCAGATTGTTTCCTAATTTATGAGTTTCCTTTGCCGGTATGAAAATCCTGATTGTAGAAGATGAACCGGATTTGCGGGAAACGATCCGCATTTCCCTTGTAAAAGAGCATTTCGTTGTGGAAACTGCTGCCGATTACTTTTCGGCACTGGATAAAGTGAATGACTACGATTATGACTGTATCCTGCTGGACATTATGCTGCCTGGTGGAAGCGGTCTGGATTTGCTGCGCGAACTCAAACGCCTGCATCGTAGTGACAGTGTGTTGATTATTTCTGCCAAGGATTCTTTGGATGATAAGGTGGAAGGGCTGGAATTGGGCGCTGATGACTATCTTACGAAGCCTTTCCATTTGGCCGAGCTCAATGCGCGGGTGAAGTCTGTTATTCGCCGCCGACAAGCAAAGGGTGATGTTTCCATTACAATGGGAAATCTGTTGCTGTATCCTGACAAGCGCCAGGTAGAGGTAGGAGGAGTGCCTTTACAACTTAACCGGAAAGAATTTGATCTGCTTTATTATTTTATAGTCAATCCTGATCGCGTTATTAATAAAATGAGTCTCGCGGAGTCTGTGTGGGGAGATAATATCGACCAGGTAGATTCATTGGATTTCATTTACTCACAAGTGAAAAACCTTCGTCGTAAACTGAAACAAGCTGAGGCTACCGTAGAACTGAAGGCGGTATATGGTTTTGGCTATAAACTCTCTGAAGTATGAAACTGCTTCATTATACCTATCGGAAACTCTCATTGCTGCTATTGCTGTTGATGGCGGTATGGGGGGTATTGTTTTATTATGCCATTATTGACGAAGTGATGGATGAAACGGATGATACGCTTGAAAATTACAGTGAGATATTAATCAATAATGCCTTGATGGACCCGTCTATTCTTGATACGGAGGGGACATTGATGTCTTTCTACAAATTCCGGCCTATATCCGAAGAAGAAGCTGAGGACTATGATGAAGAGTTTTATGACTCTACTGTCTATATAGAAAGCGAAGATGAAGATGAGCCGGTGAGGGTACTAAAGACGGCTTTCCGTATGCCGGATGGGCAGTTTTATGAACTGGAACTGATGATTTCCATCTTGGAGCGTGATGATATGGTGGAGGCTATCCTGTGGTATTTGGGAGCATTGTTTCTGCTGTTTTTGATTTGCACATCCATCGGGACACGACTGATACTGCAAAGTGTATTTCGCCCGTTGCATCGCCTGCTGAACTGGCTGCAACAAATTCAGCCGGGCAAGGAGCTTCCGGTGTTGGACAACCCGACGAAGATACGGGAATTTCAGCAGTTGGGTGATGCGGCTGTGGATATGGGAAACCGTAGTTATAAGGCGTATGAGGAACAGAAGCAGTTTATAGAAAATGCTTCGCATGAGTTGCAGACACCGCTTGCCATTGTTCGTGGCAAGATTGAGTTGCTTGCGGAGAATGAGTCGATGACGGAAGAACAGTTGAAAGAGCTGGATGAAATATATACTACATTGGGCAGAGCTGTCAGACTGAATAAATCTTTGTTGTTGCTTTCCCGTATTGAAAACGGACAATATACCGAAACAGAAGATGTTTCAGTAGATGAAGTCTTGGATGAACTATTGCCTGATTTGATGGATATATATGAAGGCAAGAAAATACATCTGGTACGTACGAAAGAGACGGAGCCTTTCGTGATTCGCTGCAACCTTTCCCTGGCACAGATTTTGGTTTCCAATTTGGTGAAAAATTCTTTGGTGCATAATCGTGAAGGCGGTGAACTGCATATAGCGACTACGCCTTCTTCTCTTACTATCATGAACAGTGGTGAACATCCGTTGGATGGAGAAAAGTTGTTCCGGCGTTTTTATCGCAGTATTGACGGGAAGAAGGATTCTACCGGTTTGGGGCTTGCCATCGCCCGTTCCATTGCTTTGTCCGCCTCTCTCAGTCTGACTTATAAATGGCAGGAAGGAATGCATCTGTTCTTGCTTGTTAAAGAATCTCAAAAGAAAAGCTAAAGGCGAATATTCCCAAATCTTTCCCGATTCAGTATCGTTATTTGCAGTGTGAATAAAAACAGGAAATAAATTAGTAACACTTAAAAACAATAACGATTATGAAGAAGGTTTTATCTATTCTCGTATTGGCTATCGTAGCCGTTCAGTTCGCTTTTGCTGGTGATGTGATTACCAAAGACGTAAAGGAACTTCCATTGACTGCGCGTAACTTTATCAATCAGTATTTCAGTAAACCGCAGATTTCATACATCAAGATAGACAGTGAGTTCCTGTCCAAGAAGTATGAAGTGACACTGACTGACCGCACAGAGATTGACTTCGACAAGAAAGGTAATTGGATGGAAGTAGACTGTAAAAAGAATGCTGTGCCTGCCGCCCTTATCCCAGCCTCTGTAAAAGATTACGTAAAGGCTAATTTTCCTAATGAAATTATCACTAAGATAGAGCGTAAAAGTACGGGGATTGAGGTGGAACTTGCCAATGATTTCTCTTTGAAATTCAATAAGAAAGGACAGTTTGTCAGTTTGGATGACTAATGGAGGGAGAAAATGATGAAAACAAGATTCTTGATGTTAGCGATGATGATGTGCATGACCGCATTGACATTCAGTGCATGCAGCGATGATGATGACGATGATAAGAGTATCGATGTGCCGGAGGCTGTAACACAGGCTTTGAAACAGAAATATCCAAATGCTACGGACGTAGACTGGAAGCAGAAAAGCTCGTATTTTGTAGCCGATTGCTGGCTGGACGGAAAAGATTCCGATATATGGTTTGATGCCAATGGAAACTGGTGGATGACAGAATCGGAAATATACTGGAATGATGTTCCCGGAGCTGTCCAGACTGCATTTAATAATAGCGAATATGCAAACTGGGTACAAGATGATTATTATTTTTTGCTGTATCCGTTGCAACCCATGCAATATGTGATTGAAGTGAAGCAGGGGAATCAGAAGTATCAGTTATTCTATTCGGAAGATGGAGGGCTGATGAATACTGTGAATGTAACGGGAAAGGATGATACGATTTATCCACCGGAAGAGTGAGAAAGCTACAAGCTACGAGCTACAAGAGTCCTGCGGCTTGATAGCGTTTAGCAGTTCAAAGACTGACATAGCGCAGCAACTTGTAACTCGTAGCTTGTAACTCAATTACATTGGTCGGTAATCTTTTGCCAATCCCCCTTCGCTGGTTTCTTTATAGAGTGAAGGCAGGTCGTTTCCGGTTTCTTTCATTACTTCTACAACCTTATCGAAAGATACGCGGTGCATTCCATCGGTGAATGAGGAATAAAGGTTGGCATCCAGTGCACGGGCGGCGGCATAGGCATTTCGTTCGATACAGGGGATCTGTACTAATCCGCAAACCGGGTCACAGGTCATTCCCAGATGATGCTCTAATCCCATTTCAGCTGCATATTCTATTTGAGCCGGACTGCCACCGAATAATTGATTGGCAGCGGCTGAGGCCATAGCACAAGCTACCCCCACTTCTCCCTGACATCCAACTTCCGCTCCCGATATGGATGCGTTTGTCTTTACAATGTTTCCTACAAGACCGGCAGTGGCAAGTGCGCGGAGGATGCGGATATCGCTGAAATCGCGGCTCTTTGCCAAATGATATAACACTGCCGGCATTACACCGCAGGAACCGCAGGTAGGTGCAGTAACTATGGTTCCGCCTGAAGCGTTCTCTTCACTTACGGCAAGGGCATAGGCAAATACCAGTCCACGGGATTGCAGGGATTGTTTGTATCCGCTGGCGCGTATATAATAAGTAGAGGCTTTGCGACGCAGGTTCAATGGACCGGGCAATACGCCTTCCTGTTCCAGTCCGCGGCGAACGGCTGCCTGCATGGTTTTCCAAACTTCTTGCAAGTAATCCCAGATATCTTCTTCCTCACATTCCTTAACGTATTCCCAATAACTTTTTCCGGTTTTTTCGCACCATTGCAGAATCTCAGTCATGTGGTTCATAGAGTAGATATCAGGAGTGTTGACGGAAGATGCACCATCGTTTTCTTCGGCTAAAGCACCACCGCCCACGCTAAATACTGTCCATGAATCTGTTTCATTGCCTGCTGCATCTACAGAAACGAACTTCATCCCGTTGGGATGAAAAGGCAGGAATATTTTCGGTTCCCAGATGATTTCTACCGGAGCGGCAGGTTGCAGGGTATCGGTTATGGCTATATTAGTCATATGCCCTTTACCGGTGGCGGCAAGGCTACCGTATAAAGTAACTTTAAATGAGGAGGCTTCCGGATGTTTTTCCAGAAATAGCTCGGCAGCTTTGCGAGGGCCCATTGTATGGCTGCTTGATGGCCCTGTACCGATACGGTAGAGTTCTTTGATTGATTTCATACTATTTTATTTATAGGTCAACAACTGTAATTCCTGCACCGCCGAATTGCACATGCTCATCGGCAAAGTGTCTGATACCGGGAACTGTTTGCAGGTACTGGCGAATAAGTGTACGTAAAATGCCCGTGCCTGTTCCGTGAAGAATACGTACGCGGGACATCCCAACAAGAATGGCATCGTCAATAAAGTAGGTCACTGCCTGCAAAGCTTCATCACCCCGCATACCGCGTACGTCGATGTCTTGTTTGAAGTTCAGTTTCTTTTCGTACATACTGTCCTGCGTCTGGTTGCTGACGAATGTGCTCTTGGTAGAACTGTCTACCTTTTGCGGAACAATGTTTGTACGCTCCAGACGTTCCACTTTAATGGTAGTCTTTATACTACCGAATGCTACAACGGCATTTTTTCCATTTACTTCCAGGACTTCGCCTACTGAATTCTGTCCTTTTATCTTCACCATCGCTCCCGGTACAATGCTTGCCAGGCGCTCTGCTTCCTGCTTGGCTTTTTGCGCAGCCTGCTCCTGTGCTGATAATCCGTTATCAGTATCTCTTGTTTTCTTTTCTTTCTTACGATTCTGCTTTTCCTGCAATTTCTGCATTTTACGGGCTATTTTCTCCTCCTGTTCTTTAGAGGCAAGAGCTTCCATCGATTGACGGAATTCCGTCAACTCTTGGCGTGCCTGGCGAGTCTTTTCTTTTTCAGCCTGTGCTTCCTTAATGGTACGGATGGTATTCTCAATTCGGGCATTGGCCTCTTGTACCAGTTGTTCTGCTTCTTCCTTGGCTTTTTTAATAATCTCCTTGCGAGATTTTTGTAAGTCTTCCATTTCTGCCTGATAACGGGCGATGGTGTCTTCCATATGTTTCTCGCGTTGGCGGATGGTCTGGCGTTTGCCTTCCCAATATCGCTTGTCACGTACAATGTCTTGCAGGTATTTATCAGCATTGATGTATTCACTGCCCACAATTTCGGATGCGTCAGCAATCACATCTTCCGGAAGACCGATCTTTCTGGCTATTTCTACGGCAAATGAACTTCCGGGGTTACCGATCTGAAGTTGGAATAAGGCCTGCATCAGGTGGCGGTCATATAGCATAGCTCCATTTACTACCCCCTCATGGTCTTCGGCAAAGTGCTTCAGATTCTGGTAGTGTGTAGTAATAACACCGAAAGTTAACTTTTGGTTGAAACGTTTCAGTACGGCTTCGGCTATGGCACCACCGATTTGCGGTTCTGTTCCGCCGCCGAATTCATCGATCAGGATGAGGCTGCGTTCATTGCAGTTCTTCATCATTATCTTCATATTGGTAAGATGAGAAGAATAGGTACTTAAATCATCTTCAATGGATTGCTCGTCACCTATATCAATGAATATGCTGCTGAAAATACCCGCATGGCTGCGTTCATGCATGGGAATGAGCATACCACATTGCAGCATATACTGTAATAACCCTACTGTTTTGAGACAAACGGACTTACCACCGGCGTTTGGACCGGATATAATCAATATGCGCTGTTTCTCGGTTAGTTCTATATCGAGGGGAACTACCTTTTTCCCATGTTTGGAGAGGGAGAGTTGCAGTAACGGATGGACTGCCATGGTCCAATCCAGTAAGCGTGTATTCTCAAGTGCGGGTTTTATACCGGATATTTGCAGGGCAAACAAGCTCTTGGCACGGATAAAGTCTATCTCGGCAAGGAATTCGTAAGACTGCAATACCTCGGGAATAGAAGGACGCAGCAGATTGGAGAATTCCACCAGAATACGGATAATCTCTCTACGCTCATCTCCCTCCAGTTCACGAATACGATTGTTGGCTTCCACTACCTCGGCAGGTTCTATGAACACGGTTTTTCCACTTGCCGATTCATCATGCACGATACCTTTTATCTTCCGTTTCAGCCCCGGAGCAACCGGAATTACCAAACGTCCGTCACGCATAGTAGGAGTAACATCTTTGTCTACCACACCTTCGGATTGGGCGTTGCGCAGGATACCATTCAATGAACGGGAAATACTGTTCATGGTGTTTGTCAATTCCCGGCGAATACGTGCCAGTTCGGATGAAGCATTGTCTTTTATCTTTCCGTACGGTGAAAGTATATGATTTATCTTCTGGATCAATTGCGGGAATGCCAGGATATCTTTGGCGAGATTCCGAAGGCAAGGGTAGGGGGAATCTTCCTCCTCCATATCTTCTTTTTCCAGAAAGCGTACGATGTCCCGTATCGTTTCCAGTGAACGGCGTAAGTCGAAAAGTTCCTGTTCGTCCAGATACATTCCTTCAACGCGTATCCGTTTGAGGGATGGACGGACGTCGAAAAAATACTGTGCGGGGAAGTTGTCTTCTTCCTGTATAATGCGTACAAATTCAGTCACGAGGTTCAGGCGCTCCTCCACTTCCTCAAAGTGATCGGAGAATGCCATATCGGTAACTCGTTCGGCGCCTAGCGTACTAAGGCATTTTTCACTTAGTAACTGGCGTATTTGGTCGAAACCTATTTTATATTCAAAGTTCTGCGGGTATATCATGTTGCAAAAGTACGATTTATTCGTGAAAAAAATAGCAGGAAGTTTGTAGATTTAAAAATGATTTGTACCTTTGCACCGCTTTAAGAGAAAAGCACTTCTTGAAAGAGGAGTTTGGAGAGGTGGCAGAGTGGTCGATTGCGGCGGTCTTGAAAACCGTTGTACTGC
>OGXK01001514.1_pt1 | contig 12269 bp, 14 predicted proteins | sample 1576261 | NCBI WGS metagenome assembly OGXK01 (sample SAMEA3541581, study PRJEB24748) | human gut metagenome | biome: human gut; feature: human-associated habitat; material: faeces | place: China | collected 2012 | reverse complement strand
TATGGATTTTTGTTTTTTGATTACCTGTTCAAATTCATTTTACAATTAACCACTGAAAAATTTCAGTCCTTTTTCGTATACTTCTCTTATAAATTTGGCATAAGCTCTTTTAAGTGTTCCGTCAGCTTCATGTTTTCGCCGTAGTCGACGGGGCAGTCGATGATGACAGGCCGGTCCTGGGTGAAGGCCTCTTCCAGCGTAGGCAGCAGGTCTTCCGTCTTTTCGATGCGGTAGCCTATGGCTCCGACGCTTTCGGCGAATTTGACGAAGTCCGGATTGGTGAAATCGACGTAGGCGTGATGGCCGAACTGCATGTCCTGCTTCCACTTGATGAGACCGTAGCTGCAGTCGTTGAAGATGAGGGTGACGAAATTCGTGCCCAGACGGTAAGCCGTTTCAAACTCCTGGCAGTTCATCATGAAGCCGGCGTCGCCGGTAATCGCCAGGACCTTCTTGTTGGGATGGACGAGCTTGGCGGCGATAGCGCCGGGGACGGCGATGCCCATGGTGGCGAAGCCGTTGGAAATAATGCACGTATTGGGCTTATAGCAGTTGTAGTGGCGGGCGATCCAGACCTTGTTGGCGCCGACGTCGGAAATGATGATGTCGTCTTCGCCCATGACCCGGCGGCAGTCGATGAGGGCCTTCTGCGGCTTGACCGGGAAAGACTGATCGGAGGCGTAGCTTTCGTGTTCTTCCACCATGCGGCGGCGTATATCCAGGGCGTACGTCGGTTTCTGCAGGCGGGCGGCCTTTTCCAGGATGCGGCTCAGGGAGTCCGTAATATCGCCGACGACTTCTACGGCCGGTTCGTAGTTTTTGTTAATATCGGCCGGCATGGTATCGATGTGAATGATGTCGGCCTGGCTCAGATGCCACTTGGCCGGGGCGTATTCGATGATGTCATAGCCGATAGCGATGACCAGGCTGGCCCGTTCCAGCACCTTGGTCTGGTAGTCTTCCATAGGAATGCCTACGGTCCACAACGAATAGGGGTTGTCAAAGGGAATGACGCCCTTGGCCATCATCGTATTGATGACCGGGATTTTCAGCGTTTCGGCAAATTTCGTCAGCATCTCCGAGGCGTGGTTGCGAATGGCGCTGCTGCCGGCCAGGATGACCGGATTTTTGGCGTAGGAAATCATGGCCGCCGCCGCTTCGATCTGCGACTGCAGGGCCGTTTCCGGCAGGATAGCCTTGCGCTGCATAGGCCGTTCCGTATCGGCGACGGGCATGTGGCTGATGTTTACGGGCAAGTCGATGAAGGTCGCCCCCGGCTTTTCCCGTTCGGCGTATTTGAAGGCCAGGCGGGTGATTTCCGCCATCGTATCGGGACGGACGACGGTGTAGGCCCGGCGGGTAATGGGCTCGAACATGGAGCGCAAATCTAAATACTGATGAGCCGTAATATGCATCTTATCCGTGCCGACCTGGCCGGAAATGGCGACGAGGGGCGCACCGTCGCAGTCGGCGTCGGCCACTCCCGTAATGAGATTCGTCGCGCCGGGGCCGAGGGTTGCCATGCAGACGCCGGCCTTGCCGGTCAGGCGGCCGTAGACGTCGGCCATAAAGGCCGCGCCCTGCTCGTGGCGGACGGTGATAAATTCGATTTTCGAACGTTCCAAGGCATTCATGATAGACAGGTTTTCTTCGCCGGGAATGCCGAATATGTAATGGACTCCCTCTTCTTCCAGGCATTCGACCAGTAAATCGGCCGTATTGCGCTGTTTTTTCGTTCTTGTCATAGGAAATCTCCTTTCGTCGCTGCGTATCTTGCCCGTATTATAGTATGACCGCTGTACTTTTGCAATTTTATCCCGTATAATTTAATGGAAATTTAATATTTTTTCATGGCGGCAATGGGCCGTATATGCTGTAGATATGCGGTTTTTCTGTTATCGAAAGGGAAAAATTATTTTAGTATATGAAAATGCATTTTTAAGAATAGGAGCGTGCAATTATGAACGTATTGATAAGCGCCTGCCTGCTGGGCCTTGCCTGCCGCTACGACGGGCAGAGCAAAGGATATTCCGCCGTCGAAGCGTTGCTGAAGGAAGCCGATATTCACCTTATCCCCTTTTGTCCCGAGCAGGGCGGCGGACTGGCTACGCCTCGCGACCCGGCGGAACGGCAGGGCGGCGCAGTGCGGACGAAAAGCGGCCGGGACGTGACGGAGCAGTATCGCCGCGGCGCGGCTATGGCTTTAAATTTGGCGAAGACCTTCGGCTGCACCGTCGCCGTGCTGAAAGAAAAAAGCCCGTCCTGCGGCAGCGGCCGGATTTACGACGGCACGTTTACGCGGACGTTGACGGCAGGCGACGGCGTGACAGCAGAGCTGCTGAAGAACTACGGTATTACTGTCGTCGGCGAAAGCCAAATAGAGCGATTTTTGGCTGACTACCGTAAATAAAAGGTATGAATTTCCCAGGTTTACCTTATTGAAACGCTGCCTTTTCTCGTTCTCGCTGGAACATATAAAGCGAAACCCAGCGTCGTATTATGATATAACGGCCCTGGGTTTTGTCTTTTATTATATACATCCTTAAAAAAATTATGATATACTTATATTATAATTGTATATTTTTGTTTTGTATAAGAAGGATGTAAAATATCATGTTATATAATCCCTTATTGGAGACATTTATTTGCGTTGCCAAGGCGGGCAGCTTTAATAAAGCGGCGGAGGAATTGTTTATTTCAGCGCCGGCTGTCATCAAGCAGGTCAACAGCCTGGAACAGGACGTAAACCTTCGCCTGTTTGTACGGACCCATCGCGGCCTGACGCTGACGGAAGCGGGGAAATCCTTGTATAAGGATGCGCTGTACATGCGGAAGTATTCTGACGAAGCCTTGGAAAGAGCGCGCGTCATGGCCCGTCAGGAAGGACCGCATATCCGCATCGGCACGTCGCTCATGACGCCGGTTGATATTTTATTAGAGCTGTGGCCGCGTATATATAAACAGATTCCAGACGTTAAATTTCAAGTAGTACCTTTTGACAATACGCCGGAAAACGCCCGTGAAATTTTACGGACCTTAGGGGAACGCATCGATATTGTTGCCGGTGTGTTTGACGAAGGGATGCTGGCGTATCATCCGTATTGCCGTACTATCGGGATTACATCGGTGCCGGTGTGCGGCGCAGTCAGTCTGGATCATCCTTTAGCGATGAAGGAAAGACTGTGTTGGACTGATTTGGACGGTGAAACGCTGTATATGATTAAGCCCGGCTGGTCTACGACGATGGATGCGCTGCGGAATGGTATTGAAAGGGATTATCCAGATATTCACATACGGACTTTTGATTTTTACAATGCGCAGGTATTTAACGCCTGCGAAAATGGCCATGCCGTGCTTATCGCCTTTCCGTTTTGGAAGGCTGTTCATCCGCTTCTGAAAATTATTCCTATTGATGGGGCCGGCAGCATGCCTTATTGTATTGCCCACAGCCCGAATCCAAACGACGTTACGCGGAAATTTTTAGATGCCGTGACTCATATTGTGAACGTGAAACCGTAAGTATAAACTAATGGTTTATACGGCGAAACTAACCGAGACTTCTGCTGAAGTCCCGGTTTTTTTATACTATATACAGAAAGAGAGGAGGATTATTTATGATGAAACGTACATGGATAGCAGCTGTCTTCATGACCGCCGCGGCTGTCGGCTCGGCCTTTGCCATGAAGCCTGTGACACTTGAAGACCAGGGAAGCTTTATGGCTGGAGGCACCGTCGTCACGGCACCGGGAACTTATAGGGGCAATGAAGATCCAAGCGATAAGGCCGGGCAGACGCTGCATGGCGATCATGCCTACGTATTTTATCAAAAGCCGGCCAGAGCCCATCGGACGGCGCTCGTCTTCCTTCACGGCGCCGGTCAGTCCGGCAAGACGTGGGAAACGACGCCGGATGGGCGGGACGGCTTCCAGAATATATTTTTGGAAAAAGGATATGCTACGTATATCGTAGATCAGCCGCGACGCGGCCGGGCTGGCCGCTCGACGACGAGCCAGACCATCAGCGCCCAGCCTGACGACCAGCTGTGGTATAACAATTTCCGTATCGGCCAGTGGCCGCAGAAATTTGACAACGCCGCCGTCAAGGATGACGCTGCCTGGCGGGGTCAGTTTTTCCGGCAAATGACGCCGAATACGGGCGATTTCGACAACGGGGTCGTCAGCGATGCCATGGCCGCCGTCTTTGACAAAGCCGGCGACGGCGTATTGATCACCCATTCCCAAGGCGGCGTGCCGGGATGGTATACGGCCCTCAAAAACCGGCATGTCAAGGGCATCATAGCCATAGAACCGGGCAGCTTCTTATTCCCAGAAGGCGAAGTGCCGCCGCCAGAAGAGACGACGAGCCCCTTCCCGACGGCAGGCATCGGTATTCCGGCAGACGAATTCATGAAGCTGACGCGCATCCCTATTCTCGTGCTGTATGGTGACAACATCCCTGCCGAAAATGAAAAAACAGCCGTCTGGGGATTGGATACTTGGCGCATCCGCCTGAATCTAGCTAAAAAATGGGCGCAGACCATCAATGCCCACGGCGGCGACGCCACCGTTGTTTTCCTGCCGGAAGCAGGGATTTACGGCAGTACCCACTTTATGATGTCCGATACAAACAATCGAGATGTAGCCGATTTTATGGAACACTGGATGAAAGAAAAAGAGTTGGATTAACACACAGGAGGAGGATATCATGGATTACATTACGTTAAATAACGGCGTCACCATGCCGAAGCTCGGATACGGCGTGTATCAGGTATCGCCGGACGAATGCGTTCGCTGCGTAGAAGACGCACTGCACATTGGCTACCGCCTTATTGACACGGCTCAGTCATATGATAATGAATACGAAGTAGGCAATGCAATTCGCCAGTCCGGCGTCATCAGAAGCGACATTTTCCTGACTACGAAAATATGGATTTCCAACAGCGGCTATGATCGCGCTAAGGAATCGATCGACGATTCCTTGCGCCGTTTGCAGACAGATTACATTGATCTCATGCTCATCCATCAGCCCTTCGGCGATTACTACGGCACCTACCGGGCCATGGAAGATGCTTACAAAGCCGGTAAACTGCGAGCTATCGGCGTATCGAATTTTTTTGCCGACCGCCTCATCGACTTGTGTCACAATGTAGAAATTATCCCGGCGGTCAATCAGGTAGAAACGCACGTATTCCATCAGCAGAATGAACTCCACGACATTATGAAAAAGTACGGCGTTGTTCACGAGTCTTGGGGGCCGTTTGCCGAAGGGCGCAATGATTTCTTTACCAATCCCGTTCTGCAGCGCATCGGCGCAAGTCATCACAAAACGGCAGCCCAGGCAGCCCTGCGGTTTTTGATGCAGAAAGATATTGTCGTCATTCCCAAATCGGTCCATAAAGACCGGATGGCTCAGAATTTGGATGTCTGTGACTTTACCTTGTCCGCTGATGAAATGAAGGAAATCGAAGGGCTGGACGAAAAGGAAAGCTTATTCTTTTCCCATTATGATCCGAACATTGTCGAATTTATGTACGAACTCGCGGCATCGCGGACGCTGCGGAAGTAAGGAGCTGCCTATATGGAATACACTACGTTAGGACAAACGGATATTACCGTATCCAAGCTGTGCCTTGGATGCATGAGTTTTGGCGATCCTGCCAGCAAGATGCAGCCTTGGACGCTTAACCCTGATGACAGCGAAGCTATTGTCAAAAAAGCCCTCGCCTTGGGCATCAACTTTTTCGATACGGCCAACTGTTATTCTGCCGGTACAAGTGAAGAATACCTTGGCCGGGCGATTAAGCGAAATACTGGGAGAGACAAAGTCATCCTTGCGTCGAAGGTCTATTTTAACGATGGGTATTTGTCAAAAGAGGCCATCCTGCGGGAAATCGACGGGACGCTGCGTCGTCTGGTCACGGATTATCTCGACTTGTACATTATTCATCGTTTTGATTACAGTACGCCTGTGGAAGAGACGATGGAAGCCTTGGACAGCTTGGTCAAGGCCGGCAAGGTACGGGCGCTGGGGGCATCAGCCATGTATGGCTATCAGTTTTACAACATGCAGATGGCGGCGGAACGAAACGGTTGGACCCCATTTGTCTCTATGCAGAATCATTATAACTTGCTGTACCGCGAAGACGAAAGAGAACTTATACCTATTTGCCGGCAAATGAACGTATCACTTACGCCGTACAGTCCTTTGGCAGCCGGACGGTTGGCACGACCGGAATGGAAGGCCGATACGCTGCGCAGCCGGACGGATATCGTCGCTGTAGGAAAATATGACGATATGCAAGTTGTAGATTCGCGTATCGTTTGTCAAGTACAAGCAATTGCAGCAGAGCATGATGCGACAATGACGCAGATTGCCTTGGCTTGGCTGTTTGCCAAGGGGGCGGCGTCGCCGATTATCGGTGCGACAAAAGAACGGTATTTGGACGACGCAGCCGGTGCTTTTGACGTGGCGCTGACAGAAGAAGATATGGCACGGCTGGATCGATATTATCTGCCGCATCAAGTCGTAGGCGCCCTTGATGAAGGTAAGCCGTCTCCGGCAGCTGTGGCAGCAAATTTGATTCCATAAAAAGTGCCGCGAGAATAGATTGCGCCATATCGTTGGGGTGATTCAAGGCAGGACTCCCGCTCAGCCGGCAAGAATGCGTTAGCTCAGTCGCTGTGCGGGAGCACTGCAGTTTTTATAACGTGCCGTGGATAATGGCTTCGGCTATTTTTTCCCGGTCGGCGTCACAAATAGTGAGCTCTCCCGATTCCAGGGCTTTTTGGTAAAAATTGCGCTTCCACCGCAGTGTTGCCAGAATTTTCTGCAGGTCGGCGATTTGCTGCTCTACTTCTTCCTGCTTGCTGACAAACAGTTCATATCTCTTCTGAACAGACGACATGCCTTCTTCGCACCAGTCGATATATTGGCTGATGTCCTGCAAACTCATGCCGGCTTTTTTCAGGCATTCGATAGTATTGAGCATAACGACGTCTTTCTGCGTGTATACGCGGTGACCGTTGGGCAGGCGCTTGATATGGCGCAGCAGTCCCTGGTCTTCGTAATAGCGGAGCGTCGGCGCAGAAATATTCATTTTCTGGGCTAATTCGCCGATAGTATATTCCATAACCTGTCACCTCATTTGTGATAAAATAACAAAGTTTTGTATTGACCTCAAGTTGACTTGATGTTTTAAACTTATTGTATCAAAAGCAAGGGGAGTTAGCAATATTAACTTCCTTTGCTGAGAGATCATTGCGTCGTATAGTGTTTTCTCTAAGTTGTCAGGAGGATTTTGTGATGAAAACGTATCAAAAAGCTTTGTTGTGTGCTTTACTTGGAACGGCTGCTATGGGTATCGGCTTTTCTCCGGCTTACGCTGCAGCGGCAAATGCTGTTCCGCCTATTGGTGTGCGGCACTTGCCTGTGTTTAATGAACAAGCTGGTCAGGCTAAGACCTTTGCCAACGTGCCCGTAGAAGACGTCGTCAAATATAAGGGAAATCAATTCGGTCTCGTTTATGACGGTGCCATTAAGGAAAATGTACCAGGTCAGGTTAATATTCATCCGATTACGTATGATCTGAACGGCATTCAGATTGCTGCCAACGTATACACGCCGGCTAATTACGATCCTAATAAATCGTATGCGGCTGTTGTCGTCGCCCATCCGAACGGCGGGACAAAAGAACAGGTTGCTGGTTTATACGCACAGCTGCTGGCAGAACAGGGGTATGTTACGATTGCTGCCGATGCTTCATATCAGGGAGCCAGCGGCGGTTACCCGCGTCATACCGATAAGCCCCAGTACCGTGTTGAAGATATTCACGGCATGGTCGACATTATTTCCTTATATCCCGGCGTAGATGAAAACCGCATTGGCGCTCTGGGGATTTGCGGCGGCGGCGGATATACCTTGAAGGCTGTTCAGACCGATCCGCGTGTTAAGGCCGTAGCAACGCTCAGCATGTTCAACAGCGGCATCGTCCGCAAAAATGGATACGGGGCGACGAATCCTGATCCGGAAGTGGCACAGAAGACTATTGCCCAGGCTGCGGCGGCTCGCCAAAAAGAAGTGACAACGGGCCAAATTGATTATACGCCGCGGACAGAAGCTGTTCTTACGCCGGCTCAGGCCGACAAACTGCCCTTTGATTTATATCGAGAAGGGTATTACTATTATGGCGTTAACTATGCGCATCCTAATTCGACCTTTACGTATACGGTCAGCAGCCTGATGGATTTAACAGCCTTCGATGCAGCGCAGAACATGGATTTAATTCAGCAGCCGTTACTTATGATTGCCGGTGAAAAAGCTGATTCTCTGTACATGACACGGGATGCATTTGCGAAAGCGACAGGCACGAAAGATAAAGAATTATTCCTCGTACCAGGTGCTACTCATATCCAGACCTACTGGGTACCGGAGTATGTCGATATTATTTCCCACAAGCTGACAAGCTTCTTTAACGCGCATCTGAAATAATGAGGGGGAAGGCAGTCATGAAGAAAGTAATACTTACGGCAATGGCAGCTTTCATGGTATCGGCGTCGGCTTTGGCGGCCGATTCAACTCCTGGCGGGCAGGTCATTACGCGGAGCGGTGTTAATCCGTCTGTTTCTGTGCCGAAAGCTAATTTTACGGGACAGGCCCGAATGGAAAATCTATTTAAAGCGCAGGGGAAGTTTACGGCTTATGGAGCGAATGTTACCTTTGAGCCGGGCGCACGAACTCATTGGCATATTCATCCGAATGGACAAGTGCTTATCGTAACGGCTGGAGCCGGGTATACGCAGGAATGGGGCAAGGCCGTACAGGCGATTTATCCTGGCGACGTCGTATGGTGTCCGCCTGGTGTCAAGCATTGGCATGGTGCGACAGCGACGACGGCCATGAGCCACACGGCTATTTCCCAAACAGGCGATCCGGTTATCTGGTTGGAAGAAGTTGACGATAATTCGTATCCCCAATAAGGCGGGTCAGAAATGACGCTTCACGCTGATTTTACGCCGCTGCTGTGATTATCAGATTACGTATTTTAGGAGGACCTATTTATGAACAGACGAAAATTAGCATCTTTACTATTGGCCGCTATGACGGCCCTTACGGTGACGGCCTGTGCCACATCGGATACGGCTTCACAGCAGGGGACAAAGGCAACGGCCCGACAGGAAGAACCTGTCGTCGACGCCGATGCGTCGGCATCCATCAAAGGGGCGGCCGTGCCGGAGGCTCCGTCGAAGGGCCAGAGCCGCATTGCCGTAATTTATTTTTCTGAGCCGGAAGCGGCACAGAAGTACAGCGTCCAAGGAGCAACACAGTATGTGGCTCAGGTTATTCAGGAAAAGACAGGGGCTGATATATTCCGTATTGAGCGCAGCGTCGATTACCCGACAGGTCACGATGACCTGACTGCCCAGGCTAAGGAAGAACGAGATACGAATACCCATCCTGCCCTAAAGGATACTATCGGCGATCTGAGCCAGTACGATACGATTTTTCTCGGCTATCCTATTTGGTGGTACGACGCGCCCATGCCGGTGTATTCGTTCTTAGACCGCTATGATTTATCGGGCAAAACCGTCTATGTCTTTGCAACTCATGGCGGCAGCGGCTTGACGGGAACGGTAGAACGCGTGCAGGCTGCTGAACCGGGGGCAAACGTCAGCAGCAGCGCCTTTGCCATTTACCGCACCGACATTACGTCTGCATCGCCCATTTACGCTTGGCTGGGAAATTTAGGATATAAATAATCTGCAGCTCCATTGCGAAAGGAGAATTGTATAATGATAAAAAAAAGATTGCTTCTCATGGTATCTATGTTTGTTATGATGGCTGTCGGTGGGGCGGCAGCCGCCTCGGATAAGGGGGAAGTACTCACGGCCCGTCAGGAATCCATCGTCGTCATTTCGGCTTTTGCGGCTCAAGGTGATCTGGACAATTTGAAAACGGCCCTGGCTGAAGGTCTCGATAAGGGCGGCCTGACTGTCAATGAGGAAAAGGAAATTCTCATCCAGCTGTATGCCTATGCCGGCTTTCCCCGCAGCCTGAACGGCTTGAATACGCTTATCGCTGTACTGGATGAACGCAAGGCACAAGGAATCGCCGATACGATGGGACCCGACGCGGCTCCTGTCGATCCGAATCGTGACCGCTATGCCATTGGCGACGCTAACCAGACTAACCTCGTCGGCCGGCCTGTAACGGGACGAACCTATGAATTTGCGCCGACTATCAGCACATTTTTAAAAGAGCACCTGTTTGGGGATATCTTTGAACGGACTGTCCTGACCTGGAACGAACGGGAATTGGCGACGGTATCCATGCTGGCCGGCATCGGCAACGTCAACGGACAACTTGCATCCCATATGAACGTTGCCATGCACAACGGCGTGACGCCGGGGCAGCTTAAAGCAATGACCAAGATCCTGACAGAACGCGTTGGCAAAGCTACCGGCGATAACGCAGCAGCCGTTGCCCAGACTGTCTTAAGCAAGTAGATGTGAGGAGAGAGGAAAAATGAAAGTAATATTGGTAAACGGAAGCCCCCATGCTAAGGGCTGCACGTATACGGCCTTGGAAGAAGTGGCGAAAACGCTGCGTGAAGAGGGGATTGAAACGATTTCCTTTTGGATAGGCAATCAGCCTATTCGCGGCTGCATTGCCTGTCATAAATGTGACGATCTGCACCGCTGTGTCTTCAACGACGATTCGGTCAACGAATTTTTGAAAATCGCTGCCGAGTGTGACGGTTTTATCTTTGGATCGCCCGTCCACTGGGCCGGCGCCTCCGGTGCTATTACGTCGTTTATGGATCGAGCTTTTTATGCCGGTCAGCGCCGTGACGACAAGCCCTTTTACCTTAAGCCGGCAGCTGTCGTCATTTCGGCACGTCGTGCCGGCACGACGGCGACATACGACCAGCTCAACAAATATTTCGGACTCATGCAGATGCCGATTATTTCGTCACAGTATTGGAATATGGTACATGGGCAGTGTCCTGACGACGTGCTGCAGGACGCCGAAGGCTTGCAGACCATGCGTACGCTGGGCCGCAATATGGCCTTTTTCCTGAAATGCAAGGAAGCGGCGCTGCACAGTGGCGTGCCAATGCCTAAGCAAGAAGAACAGATATACACTAACTTCATACGCTGATACCTTTAACGGGCACGGCGCACCAGCCTCTGCGGCTTGGGCGGTGTGCCCGTTTTGTGCGGACAGCTCTTTTTAGCGAGAGGCGCCGGCAGCTTAATCATGCCTAAACTGTATTTCTAAAAAAAGAATACAAGTATTGGACGATTGTTCCAGCAGGACGTATACTGAAGCCATAAAAAGGAACGGCGAGAGGAGGGATTCAATGACCATTGATGAAGTATGTGAACGGTATTGCGTTCCTAAAAGCATACTGGAAGAATATGAGAAGCTCGGTCTGTGCAGTTCCGTAAAGTGCGTCATGGGACAGTGGCAGTACGACGATACAGATGTAGAGCGGCTGAGTCTAATCATGACTCTTCACGATGTAGGATTTGAAAATGAAGAGGTGGAGAAATACATGCGTCTTCTCTTGTCGGGCGGAGACACGCGGAAAGCGCGGCTGAATATGCTGGAAAAACTGCGTCAGAAAGCTGTCGACGAAATTCATTTCCAACAGAAAAAATTAGACTGGCTTGATTACCTGCGTTACCAGATCAGGCAAGACAAAGAACGGCAGATGGAATAGGTTGCTTTCGTGGGGCGAGGGAGGAATGAACGATGAAAAAGTTGTTAACTGTGTACTATTCATGGTCCAACGGCAATACAAAGGCCATAGCCGAGCAGCTGCAGGCGGCGCTTGGTGGTGATATATGCCGTATCGAAACGGTACAGCCTTATGAAGGGTCATACGAAACCGTCGTCGCCCAGGGACAGGCTGAAGTGAATAGAGGGTATGAGCCGCCGATTCAAGCTTTGCCATACGATGGGGCCGACTACGACGTCATTGCCGTCGGCACGCCGACATGGTGGTATACGATGGCTCCGGCTGTCAAGACCTTCCTGTCTTCTGTTGACTGGCAGGGAAAAATCGTCGTACCCTTTATGACCAACGGCGGCTGGCCAGGTCATGTTATCAAGGATATGCAGAAGGCCTGTCAGGGAGCCGACTGCCGCTGTGCCATGGAAATCCAGTTTGATTCGACAGGCGGCAGCAAGCTTGAAACACCTCAGGATGAGATAACGGCGTGGATTGCTCGGGTTAAAGCTTTGCTATAAAGTGCAGTGGTGAAGGG
>OGXK01001509.1_pt1 | contig 12278 bp, 9 predicted proteins | sample 1576261 | NCBI WGS metagenome assembly OGXK01 (sample SAMEA3541581, study PRJEB24748) | human gut metagenome | biome: human gut; feature: human-associated habitat; material: faeces | place: China | collected 2012 | reverse complement strand
AAAATAAAAAGAATTTTGAAGAAAATTTTTAAGTGCCCCTCCCACTAATCAACTGGGAACTTTTCGGGCAAATAACAAATGGGTTTTAGAAAAATTTTTTAAGTGCCCCTCCTACTAACCAATTGGGAAATTTTTTGAGATTTTGGCAAAGTAATTTGAAAAATTCTCTCAACTTTTCAAAAGGTCCCTCTACTTACTCTGAATAAGGGGTGCCATTTGGCAGGGTGTTTCGAGAAATTTCTCAATTTTTCTATCAAGACGCAAAAAATCCGCCCTCCCGATGATGGGAGGGCGGATTATAATCGCTATTGACTTATAGATGGCGCATATAGGAATAGGGCACCGACCTAACGGTCGATGCCCTAGATTTCTCGCCAAAAACTGTTATCACAGTAAAGAACACGGATCGTCGTCAGGTGTCAAAATATAAGTATGCTCTTTGGCTCTCGTTACTGCGACTCGCAAGTTTAAGATGGCTTGTTCTCTGCGTTCTGGCTTTGAGATAATTCTATTCTGGTATCTTCCCTCGTATACAATTACTGCATCGAACTCTTTTCCCTTCGATTTATGTATAGTCATAACATTTACCCCGCTCCATTTCCTTGTACTCATTGAAAAATGCTCTTGTGTTAAGGCGTTAGCAACCGCTTCTGTTGCACCAACATAAGAACCGTTTTCACGCCAAAGTTCATCTAACGATGCGTAGAGTTGTGAGCCGCGTTGGAGGAGCCTCAAATGCTTTGCATCTTTAAGAAGGTTTTGATATGCCTCTGACTGCTCATTTCCAATGATAGTCAATACAATTTTCCAATCATTTATTACATTTCCAGAAAATTGTGCCGAATTTGTCAAAGATACAATATCCTGTGTGTCAGCAATCAGCTTTTCACGGTTTTTTCCTTGAATCTTCTTTGTTGAGGAATACTGGCTCAGTGCAGACGCGAGAGATACATCTGCCTTTGAAGGTGGTTTATCAGCTCCTTTTCGGCCCAGTATATGCTCAATCAATGGAGTAAGAACCGCTGATTCAGTACAGCATTTTTGTGACCCGGTCTCTAAAATGCTAGCGATTGTTAAAGCGGCTAAGTATGGGCCAGCAGTATCAACAGCTACTTCGTGTTCAATAACTGGGCATTTTTTGCCGTTCTGCAACTGCTGCTCTCGCTGAAAAGAGTCTGAAACTTCCAGCATAAGCGCATTTGTTGGAACCAGTATGGCCAAGGACCAATCGGTTTTCTTCATCTCATATAAGCTTTTTTGGACTTCTAACACCTTGTATTTCAACACCAAATGTGTATATGGCAATTTTCGAAATGGGTATCGGCACACTGAAACATCTTTATATCGTTTCCCTGCGTTTTTGCCTTGCAATAAATCATTTCCAAATTCAGCAATGTCTTTTCCATTGCTACGATTGTTCTGCTGCCCAAAATCGAAAATCTTCGGTTTAAAAGATTCAATAAATTGTGTAATTCTTTTTGGATCAGCTCCTCTAAAGTCGTAAATTCTTTGTTCCGGATCGGCCAATGCTATTAGTTTCGACTGGGTTCCTAATAATTGAATCAACTGCCACTCATCGGCACTGGTATCTTGAAATTCGTCAAGAATTATAACAGGATACATAGCACAAATTATTTTCTTGAGTGCGTGACTTTCGGTCAGAAGCCGTGTGCAAATATTTGCGAATATATCAAAATGAACCGTTCCTTCCGTGTTGAACATTTCGAGCATTTTCTTTTTCCGTTCCACCTCATTTAGCCCCGATAAACGGTGTCCAGATTCGTGAGGCGGTAACAGATGGAGTGGCTGTGAATTGAGCAAATATCCGTGATGCTTAATTATATTCCAAATGAAACCGTGGTAAGTATTGATTTCAATCTGTTTTTTTAATTCTTGAGGTATAAGTTCGCCTGCTTGTTCTTCTACTCTTGATATAGTTGCACGCGCAAAACTCAAGAAAAGTATCTTTTGCGATTTGCGAATAGTATTTGAGTCGGCTGTCAACTCTTTCGCCTTAAATAGCGCAATAGTTGTTTTTCCGGATCCCGGTCCACCCATAATGAGCAAATTACCATCCGACGCTAGTATCTCATTTCGCAAATCATCTTTTTTGAATTCTATCATACTTCACCTTCGGTCATAACCGAAACAGCCTGAAGCGAATAAACCGATTTTTCTATTGCAAATATGGTCTCAGTTATGAATTTGGGCATTTCACTTTCAGAACAATATTCAATTAATTCAGCAAGCGACCCATCTCCTTTTTTGTGTTTGAAAAAAGCCTTCATAATTTTATAGAGTTTCTCAAATTCCATACCCGTCCGTGGTGCTTCAGTACTCAAATTAGATGGCCACTCATTATCTTTGACAAGTTTCAGCCCATATTTTAACAGCGTATCTTGGTTCACTCCTTTTAATACAACATCTTCTATTCCGTGCTCTGTTGCCTCGTACATATAGTCAACTGCAACTTCTATCTTCTTTCGTACATCATCATCTTGCTTGTCAAAAATTGCGTATACTGTTTTACCCATCTTCTTATAGTATTCACCCAATGGTGCCACCTGTGTATCCGTATTTGCCTGTACAAGAGCTATGCCCAGCAAATCGAAAGAACAATTTCTTTCCGGATGCAGGCGTTGAAGTTTTTTCGCCGCTGTTGAATAAACATCATACTCGGTTCTTCCTTCAACAATAAGCACACGCCGGGCCAGCAACGATTCGCAAAAACGCCTTCTCATTTCTTCTCGGTATGCCTTCATTTTAACCGTAGGCGGCATTCCAGCTGGAGCTGCTGTAAGATCCCCATTTGTTTTAGAAATTACCAATATTTGATCGGGTGGGAATTCCTCAATCACATATGGCGAATGGGATGTGAAAAGAGCCTGTGTAGATTTTTCTATCACAGTTGAAATTACCCTTTTCTGAATATGGGGAGGTAAAGCAATTTCTGGCTCTTCCATTGCAAAAATTACATTTTCTTTTATATCAGCAATGATTGACAAGAGCGAAAGTACAAGCGTATTAACAGTTCCCGTCCCCTGATGCGTATATGGCGTCAAGTATTCAGTACCATCTTCGCGATACGCTCCAGACCCCATAAAAACCGTAAGCACTTTGCGCAGATGTTCTCGAGTCAAATTTGAAACTTTTATTTGCGGCTTGTCTGCCGCCTCGTACGAAACAATGTTTGATAGCGAGTCCTGTACCGATGTCAATATGTCTGAAACGCCTAATTCAGACTCGTTTGCCACTGAAACGCCCTTAAGCTGCTTGAGAACATCCTCCCACATTTGTGGTTTGACCTCTTTCATCTGGAGAATTATATCCAGCAAGGACCCTCTCTCTAGGCTTAGTGCGCGGCTTCCTGTTCTAAGGGTGCGTAAGTATAGAAATCCACAATTTCGTTTATCTTTTTTTCTAAATAATTCAGGTGTGCTTCCTTCGCGAAGTGTCTCAGCAAAGTATGTTTGCCCTTCAAAGTCATCCTCTTCTAAATTATAGTTTCCTTGAAAGGCTAGCCTGAGGGCCGGTTCGACTGACTCTACATCCGTACTGCTCGCAGGAGGCCCGCTTATAAGAGCTCCTTTACATCTATCCCACCACTCAATGTGATTTCCAAAATATATTTTCTGGTCTACACTTAATCCGATAACTGTAACTTCTATTTTAATCTGGACCGGAGTATCGTTTGCCAAATATTCTCCCGCATAAAAATCGTGTTCATCTATTACAGGACTTCGTGAAAGACGATCTGGTCCCATAACCAAATCAATAGCCTCAAATAGAGTGGATTTTCCTGAGTTGTTATCGCCGACAAACACTGCATTTTTGCTTACTAAAATAGACGCATTTTTGATCCCTCGAAAATTTGAAACATCAATTTTACATATGTTCACAACTGCATCCCCCTCTACAAACAACTTTGAATTTTAACAAGGCACTTTGCTTTTTAACTGCAAAAAATTAACTCAGCAATCAGCTTTTCCTCATCTCCCGATACACCACATCGGCCAATGCGCTCATTATGGCATTGTACTTGTGCTGATCCTCAAAGAGCGAGGTATAGGTATCCTGCGATTCCAGATAGCTGTCCTGAGCCGCTGCTCCGAAGGCCTTAGGGAAAATGCTTTCCACAAAAATCTGCGGATCTGAGGTCTGCGCCATCTTGGTCAGCTTCTTATCGGCCATCAGACGGCTGCGCAGAGCCGTCAGCAGCACTTTGTCTCCCTCGGTGAATTCACCCTTGTACTTTTCGTTGATCTTGGCGATGATCTCATCCAGCGGCGACTTTGTGTCCAGACCCATTGCACCCTTTTGCTTGGCCGGTTCGTACACACCCTTCACCTGTTCCAGCTCAATGCTTCCGGCGAAGGTCTTTTGCAGCTTGTAGTATTCCAGCTTCAACTTACCCTCAAGGTCCACCATATCCGTGGTTTCCGCAGGCAGCAAATTGATCAGATAACAACAGAATACATATTCCTTGTGCAGTTCCTTATCGAACATCCGCAGGATCTGCGAAATATAGCCGTACCACTTAATGAGATTGCGCACCTGACGGCGGAACTGATACCGCTCGTTGGGCGTTTTTTGATTATAACGGTCTGCTACAGGCTTCAATACACTGGTCATTCGCCCCATCGCCCGGGCATCCTGCCGGCCTGTGCTGAAATACTCCTTGGCAAAAGCCTCAATATCTGCATCGTTATAGACCGCAAAGCCCCGCAGCTCCTTCTGCGTCTGATAGATCAGGTCAGCGTTGACCTCCTGCGAAAGCGAGGTTTCTTGATAGAACGGCTGAAACGCCTCCAGAATGTCCTCTTTCTTGTTGGCGAAATCGAGAACAAAGGTGTCCACCTTGCCGGTGCAGGTGCGATTCAATCTGGACAGCGTCTGCACCGCTTTGACGCCCTTCAGCTTCTTGTCCACGATCATCGTGTGCAGCAGCGGCTCGTCAAAACCGGTCTGGTACTTCTCGGCAACGATCAGCACATTGAAATGGTCGTGGAACTCCGCCTTGGTCTGCGTTTCGGCGATGTGCGTCCCATCCGCACGAACATTCAATTTCGGCTCGGTATACTCCTCATCACCGTCCTGCACAGCACCCGAAAAGGCCACCAGCACCTGCACATCGTTGTACTTCTGCTCCTCTATGTAGCGTTTGACCTCGTGGTAGTAGCGCACTGCCGCAAGGCGGGACGAGGTAATGACCATCATTTTGCCCCTGCCGCCGATCTTGTTTCGGGTGGTTTCCCGGAAGGTCTCCACGATGATCTGCGACTTCTGTGAAATGTTATACGGATGCAGCTCCTGATATTTGCGGATCACCTTAGCTGCACGGCTGGCGGGCACATCCGGATTATCTTCCGAGGTTTTGACGATTTTGAAGCAGGTGTCATAGGTCATATAGTTCTGGAGCACATCCAGAATAAAGCCCTCCTCAATGGCCTGCCGCATGCTGTAAATGTGGAACGGATGAAAGCTGCCGTCCTCATATTCCGTACCGAACAATTCCAGCGTCTTGTCCTTGGGCGTTGCGGTAAAGGCAAAGAAGGACAGGTTCTTATGCCGCCCCTGAACGGTCATTTCCCGCATCAGGCGGTCGTCCGGGTCCAGCTCTTCTTCGGCCTTGCCCTCGATCTCGGCGTATTCCCGCAGAGCGTCCTCGGTATCCGCGAGGGCGGCTTTCAGTTTCAGAGCCGAGCTGCCGGTCTGGGAGGAATGGGCCTCGTCCACAATAATCGCAAAGTTCCGTCCCGCCACTTTATCCACTTCCTGATAGATGACCGGAAACTTCTGCAAGGTGGTGACGATAATGCGCACGCCGCCGTTGATGGCGTCCCGCAGATCCTTGGAGGTCTTATCTTCCCCGATGGTCTCAATGGCACCGAGGGTGTGGTCAAAGCCGGAGATGGTCTCCTGCAGCTGCGCATCCAGCACGGTGCGGTCAGTAACGACGACCACGCTGGAGAACACCGGCTTGTTCTCCTCATTGAACAGCGAGGCCAGCCGGTAAGCCGTCCACGCAATCGAGTTGGACTTGCCGCTTCCGGCGCTGTGCTGGATCAGGTAATTATGCCCCGCTCCGTTCTGCCGGACATCGGCTAGCAGCTTGCGCACCACATCCAGCTGATGATAGCGCGGAAAAATCAGCGTTTTGCCGTCCTTCAGGTTCATAAACTTCTGGACAATGTCCATCATACTGTCCTTCTGAAAGACATTCTCCCACAGATACGCCGTCGGGTAGCCGTTTGGGTTTGCCGGATTGCCCTTGCCGCCGTCGTTTCCGGCTCCGTTGGAGCCCTGGTTAAAGGGCAGGAAATAGGTGTTCTTTCTGGCGAGCTTTGTGGTCATCCACACCTCGGTGTGATCCACGCAAAAATAGGCCAGAATACGCTTGTTGAATTGGAAGCAAAGCTCCCGCGGGTCGCGGTCATACATCCACTGCCGCTTGGCGTCGTCCACCGTTTGTCCGGTGTACTGGTTTTTTAATTCAAAAGCGAATACCGGGATGCCGTTGAGCACCAGCACCATATCCACGCTCTTTTTTGTATCGGCAGAGAAGTACCACTGGCGGTAGCACTCGATGGTGTTTGCCGCCCACTGGGCAGCCGCCGCCTGATTCAGGGCAGACTCCGGCTTAAAATAGCCCACCCGAAAACGCAGTCCACGGTGCTTAAAACCGTGGCGCAGAACAGAGAGCAGTCCCTCTGTCTCGCAAGCCGTGTTGAACGCTGTGCAGAACTTCCGCACCGGGTCCACCTGATTGGCGTTTTCAAAACGCGCCCATTCCTTAGGCTGGGTGCGCTGGACAAAGTCGATCAGGGTATTCACATAGAGCCCCTGTTTGGCGTCATAGGTGTCTGCGCCCTTGGTATATCCGCCCGCCGGGGAGAGAAAGAAAGATTCTATATCCGCTTCAAAGCGTTTTTCGGTGGTGATCATTTGAATTTCCTCACTTTACCTTTTCGTGAATTCTCGGATTCCACGCATGCTCCAATGTTCAGCATATTTCCATCCAATATCATCAGATAGCAATACTCATTCCCATAAATGTCCTCAACAAACAATTTCCAGCCGTGCATTGTTTCATTTTTGCTTGACAAGAAGACGCTCAAACCTGTGACGCAGTTTTTATCGACGATATTACCCCATATTGGGATGTATGTATGATTGTCTGTAGTCACTTTCTTGACAACAGCGATGCCGTTGTCACTGCTTTTAACATAACACTGGAGCTCATAATCGCCGCTGTCGCCCTCTGCAGATTTTAATGCCACACGCGGAATGCTGTCCCACGCAGGTGCCTGCATAGGATGCTCCATAAATAAATAGGGCTTTGCCTCTTGAATCCGGATATGGTCACTTTCGATTCTCTGGGCTTTCAATGTCCGTTGCACGCCCCACATTGTTAGACCGCCGCCAATGAGTGCGCATATAATCGGGATTATCACATCAGTCAGCCAACACACTTGTTTTGACCTCCTTCTTGCCCGTCACATACTCATAAATCAGAGATTTCTTGTAGTTTTCGATTTCGGTCAGGTATTGCTGTTTCTTTGCTATCATTACCTCTATACAACTACATTTTTCATTCAAGTAACTTGCTATTTCTTTTTGTTCATCTACAGGTGGAACGACAACAGGAAAATTCAGAAACTTATCTGCTTGAAGTCGCCATCTTCCCATTCCGCTGACGCCTTGACCAAGGCCATAGAAAATGCGGTTAAAGTAGCACATCTGCATTAAATAGAGATAGTAAGAACTATCATTTTTCTCGGTATCATCAAGAACAAATACCCGATAATCAGGACTTGTAACACCGGAATATTTTGAAATATCAACCCAACCTGTCAGCAAATCCATATGGTTCATTGCAAAATCACCGGGATTAAGTAACTGGTAGTGGCTATAATTGTCAGCAAGTTGTCCTTCATTCTTTGATAAATCTTTTGGCTTAATTCCACTCTGTGTAATAGAAAGAACTGTGTAGCCTTCTTTTCCTGCAATATCTTTTTTGATATGAAACAGATATTTAATTCGCTTCATTACCCAGTTGCAGGGGATTTCTTCAAACCAAACACTCCCGCTGTCCTTCATCGGCCTGTCGCCACGGATGCCCTTGGTGACTGCCTGCGTAATGACCGCCTGTTTCAGCTTTTTGTATTCTTCAATGGATGCACGGGTCTTTTCCAATACAGTGTCGATCTCGGCGCACTCCGCATCCAAAAACGCCGCAATGCGCTCCTGCTCGGCATATTCCGGGACAGGAACAGTAATAGATTTCATTTCCTGCCAGCGGGTTGTCCAAAGATCGGCTACAATTCCGTGTCCCCACTTATAAAACTCATCCGCAAACAATGTGGTATGAAAAAGCCAGTTGTAATAGCCGGGATGCATAGCCGTCCTCGGTGTCAAAATGATATTGATTAGGGAAACAGACCCGTCTAGCGGAGAAATACCACAAGAACCACGACGGTCAGAGCGGCTGTTGATTGCAAAGTCTCCAACCCGCACCAGTTTTCTGTTGTCTCCGTCGTCCGTCTTTGCAGCGGTAGCAAGCTGCGGCAGAATGCCTTGCATTGTCACCGATAACGGCTGATAATCTTTGTCGGAAACCTTTTCATTTCGCTGCGTATATAGGCTTCCAATTTTCGAAAGCTGCCAATCCTGCGGTATAGCCCCAACCCACTCAATCCCGCTGTCTTTCATTTCACGCATAACATCACCTTAGACATACCTTTGCAAAATCTCTTGCAAAATCATTAAGCTCCAGTAGCCCCTTAGAATCTACTTTTGCTATATAAGACTCTCCTGTTATTTGATTCGCCCATGCTTTGAGAGATTCGATATAACTATTATCGATCAGCTTATTATAAACTTCATCGTCACTTCTCCACTTTAGGAAATCAATAGTCAGCAGGCCTAACCTCTCTAAGTTTTGAAGCGATTTCGATATATCATTCGGGTTTAGCTTATCAACTTCTATGCCCACCAAATACAGCGGCAGATATTCTTTTCTTATTTGGCGCTTCTCATCATCAATTCTGCACAAATCCATTTTGCAAATAGGGATTGTTTCTGCTTTAGCACATTCATTAAAAATTGTTTTGAAAACCCTAGCATCTGCCGGTGACAACTGTTCAACAACTTTTACAAATGCAGGTGTACACAAATTTTGTGTTCTTATATCCATATCGCTCACAAGTAAGTTTGAGAACAGTTCTGCTAGGTCATCGTCCATTATGTTGTATTTAAGTGACTCCATTGTAGGTCCAACGATATGTAATTGTGGTTCAACCCTATCTTCTTCTGGAATGCTATTGTATTTTTCCTCCATTTCTTTTTCAAATGCGATTGCCTTTTGCTCATATTTAATGTTGAGTTTTTTCAGTGGATACATGACCACATAATTGAAAAAGCCGGACAATGTCCCGAAAAAACCACCCACATTCTTTGCTGTTGGTTGTACTGTGTCCGCATAGACCTCTTTAACTGTTTCTTTTGCGACAGACAATGCGGCTTCTTTTACAATATTCTCATTTTCCATCTTTACCCCTCCTTATGGAACAGCGTGTTCAGGCTGTCGGCAATTTCACGCTCCAGTTTTTGAATACGCTCCACAATGTCGTCCACCGGCTCCGGCGGCTGATACTCGTAGAAATAGCGGGTCATCGGTATCTCATAGCCCACCTTGGTCTTGCTCTTGTCGATCCACGCATCCGGGGCGTAAGGCAGGACCTCCCGTGCAAAATAGGCGTCAATGTCCTGCACCAGCGGCACATTTTCGGTGTCCCGCAGGGCGGTGTCCGCCACCGGCCTGCCCCGCTTCATCACGATCTCGCCGTTTTCGTCCCGCTGCGGGCGCTCCACAACGATTTTGTTGTAGCCGAACTCCTCGCTGCCGAAGATCTTGCTCTCACAGTACACGCCGAACTTGTCCCCATACACGGCGTTGTTCCGGTATTCGCCGTAGGCCTGCACGATCAGCTCCCGGCAATGGTCGCTGATGTCGTTGCGCTTGGTGCCGATGGCTTTGCGGCGCTGTTCATAGCAGTGGGACGCGTCAATGAGCTGCACCTTGCCGCAGCGGTAGGCGGGCTTGTCCTTGCACAGCACCCAGATATAGGTGGAGATGCCGGTGTTCATAAACTGGTCGGTGGAAAGCTGGACAATGGCGTCCAGCCAATCGTTTTCCAAGATATACTGGCGGATATTGCTGGGGCCGCTCCCGGCATCGCCGGCAAACAGAGGCGAGCCGTTCTGAATGATCGCCATTTTGCCGCCCGGCGCCAGCTTAGACAGGCCGTTGAGCACAAAAAGCTGCTGACCGTCGCTGATTTTCGGCAGACCGGGCGCAAAGCGCCCCAGCTCGCCCTTGGCGGCTTCGGCCTCCACCGCCTTCTGTTCCCGCTTCCAGTCGATGCCGAAGGGCGGATTGGAAATGCAGTACCGGAAGGTGAAGCCCGGAAACTGATCGTCGGAGAGCGTATCACCGAACCGCATATTATTGGGGTCGCCGCCCCGGATCATCATATCCGCCTTTGCAATGGCGAAAGTGGAGGGGTTAAACTCCTGCCCGAAGCAGGTCACTTCCACATCACTGTTCAGCTCGTGGATGCGCTCCTCCATACAGGAAAGCATCTGCGAGGTGCCCATCGTCATGTCGTACACGGTCACATTGCCGTCATCCAGCTTGGCGTCGCACAGCAGCAGGTCGGTCATCAGATAGATGATGTCCCGGCTGGTGAAGTGCGCTCCGGCCTCCTCGCCAAAGGACTCGGAAAAGCGCTTGACGAGATCCTCAAAGATATAGCCGCAGTCCACGGCGCTGATTTTATCCGGGCCGAGGTAGCCTTTGGGGGAGTTGAACTCCTTGATGACCAGATACAGGCTGTTGCACTCCACCATACGGCGGATGATGTTGTCAAAATCGAACTTGGCCAGCACATCCTGCACATTGCCGGAAAACCCGGCCAGATAGTCCCGGAAATTCGCTTCGATGTTGTCCGGGTCGGCCAGCAGGCTCTCAAAAGTGAAGCGGCTGGTGTTATAGAACTGATAGCCGGAAGCACGGGTCAGAAAGCCGTCAATAACCGCCAGTTTCTTGACTTTTTCATATTGCTCGATCACCGCATCGTGGGTGGGCAGCAGGCAGTCGTGAAACCGCTTGACCACCGTCATCGGCAAGATCACGAGGCCATATTCGTGGGGCTTGAACGGCCCGCGAAGCACATCCGCCACATTCCAGATCATCGTGGCCTTTTCCTGTATATTTACGCCCACGGCGCTGCTTTTTTCGTTAACCATTGCTTTCTCTCCTCACCCTACTGCCACTTCGACCTTTTTACCGCTGAAGGCCACGCCGTATTTATAAATCGTCCTGACCCCGGCGGTCGTCAGCTCGGTTTCGTATTTCTTATCGTTGATCTGCTGTAAGGCCGTCTCGGACAGCTTTTTCAGCTTTTCGTCGCTGCAATTTTTCTCCGCTTTCAGCTCAATCAGGATGCCCGGAAGACCCTTTTGTGTGGGCTTCAACTGAATGTCATAGCGCCCGTCGCCCGATTCCCGGTTGGAGGTCACGAAAGCGCCGCCCAGCAGGGCGCACAGTCCCAGCATAAAGCCGTGGTAGAAGTTCTCCCCGGCGGTATCGAAGGAGCTGACTGACTGGGTCAGCAGCGTCTGGATCTGCGCTTTCAGCCGTGCGTTATCGCCGGAGAAGATGGCCTCCTGAACGGAAATCGCCGTGGACGGCGGGATCAGGTTCTCCAACCTCTGCAAAATCTCCTTGTTATACACCAGAGAAATCTCCCGGTTGGGCAGGGAGACCTCGCACATAAAATCGCCGCTGAAGGAGGGCGTGGTTTTCAGTGCCTTCAGATAGCCGGTCACCAGCAGGAAGCTGTAAATGGTGGTCCATTGGGCAGTCATCCACGATGATAATTCCATCACTTTCGGGATTATCTTTCAGTATTTGCTTCAACTCGCCCATCAGTTTATCTCGATTACCATTAAATTTCGTATAGTATCGGTTTGGTTCGCGTTCTGTCTCCTTGAAAGCCTCATAAATCAGTTTTGACTTACCCATTCCCGATAATGCTGTCAACAGCAGCGTTGAAGCATCATCGTCCCTCAGTTGGTCGATAATCTCTTTCGTCTTATCGTTTTCTATAAAGTAACCAGTCTGATTCAGATTATAATCGGATTTGTCTAATAGATTTAACAGTTGACGCACGGCGTTCAGGGTCAATGCCGGGCAAGTCATTCATTTGTATGCT
>OGXK01001498.1_pt1 | contig 12332 bp, 12 predicted proteins | sample 1576261 | NCBI WGS metagenome assembly OGXK01 (sample SAMEA3541581, study PRJEB24748) | human gut metagenome | biome: human gut; feature: human-associated habitat; material: faeces | place: China | collected 2012 | reverse complement strand
GGAATTAGTGGTGCGGTCTAGCCTGAACCGTTCAGAAGGTACCGTAGTCAAGGAGGGGTCAAATATGGAAAAATTACTGGTTACAGGTGTGGCTGCAGATAAAGATACAGTCAGAATCTCTGTTATCGGATTAGAGGATAAGCCGGGAACGGCATTTGCTGTATTTAATACACTTGCTGCAAATAATATTAACGTAGATATCATTCTTCAGTCTGTCGGAAGAGAAGGAACAAAAGACATTTCCTTTACGGTTGCATCTGAGGATCTGCAACATGCACTCGAAGTACTGAATGCGAATAAAGAAAGACTTACGATCCAGGATATCACATGGAATGAAAAGGTTGCAAAGCTTTCCATCGTTGGAGCCGGAATGATGAGTAATCCGGGAGTAGCTGCGAAGATGTTTGAATCATTATACAATTCCAGAGTCAATATCAATATGATCTCCACATCCGAGATTCGTATTACGGTACTGATTCCGGAAGAAGATATTGAAAAAGCAATGAATGCAGTTCATGATGGATTTGGACTGGGAGCCTGAGAAAAAGTCAGGAAAAAAGGAAAGACAATTATTTATCTGAGTGAAGAAAACCGGTAGCGAGTTTACGCTTCTCATCGGAAGAAGAACGGAATGCGAATACAAGATCCACTTCTTCTTCGGTGAGATAGATGTAGTTACCGGTATTTTTTTCGATTCCCTGCATATAAGGAGTAACCGTCTCGCGCATGCCGGAAAGATATTCTGATCCGGGAATAAAATGTTCGGCTTCGAGATCACAGAGGATAAGCTGATCCATAGTAACGTGAAAATGTGCAGCAAAAGAAGCCAGATAACCAAGATCCGGCGTACGTGTACTGGTTTCATAATTGCTGCAGGCCTGACGGCTGATATTGAAGATATCAGCAATATCATCCTGCTTTAGACCAGATATAGTTCTGAGATAGAATAAGTTTTTGGCCAGTTGCAGATTTGCCATGTTAAACCTCCACAAGTTACATATTGCTGTTAGTATAACAATCTGACCATAAAATAGATATGATATGCAACAAGACGTGACGAAACATGAAAAAGCAACAAAACGTGGCGCACGGATAAATATCAATTTATAAACGGCTCAGATAGCTGTTATGATATTTTCCGGAAAAAGTGACATCTTCGCCGAACCAGCCAGGAGCGGGGCTGTCTTTATCCGGGATAAACGGAAACTGGTAGTTGTCTTGGAGCAAGATGTACAGCCCGGTTCCGCTGCTCGGGTACCTATATATAGCCGTAGCGTGAATTTGCAAGAGGCAATGGGTACTTATGCGGTAGCGGCACGGAGTGATGGCTTTTTGTATGTGACGGCTCAGAATAAAAATATGATCTATTTATTCGATCCTGCGGACATTCGGGTAGGGAACGTGGGTTTCGAGCCGTATCTGGTGGCATTGGGATTTGAAAAGTCTCCCCAGTCGATAGCGTTTGTAGGGGATCGTTTGTTTGTTACGCTTCGTGTCGATGATAAACGGTCGGAGCTATGGGAGATCAGCCCTAAGAACGGAAAATTATTGCAGGACTTTACAGATTCGATGGTCTATCCCGAGAAAATAGCCGGTGCTCGTCATACTTTATTGGTAGTGGATCGTGCGACCCAGACAGTAAAAGCCATTGGCCTATGATTTTTTTATTGATTCTTAGGAATAAAGAAGATAGAGTTCCCGGAAAAAGTTTACATTTGCGAAAACTATTATAATAACGTATGAAACGTGTTTTTTTGGTCGGATATATGGGAGCGGGCAAGACAACGGTGGGAAAGGAGCTTGCCAAGCTCGCCGGTCTTTCGTTCATAGATCTTGATTACTATATCGAAGGGCGTTATCATAAGGCCGTTTCGCAGATATTCGCCGAGAGAGGGGAGGAGGCTTTCCGAGAGATAGAACGGAATATGCTTCACGAGGTCGCTGAGTTTGAGGACGTGCTGATCTCCACGGGAGGAGGTGCTCCTTGCTTTTTCGATAACATGGAGTTTATGAACGCTTCTGGCACGACGGTTTACTTGAAGGTGTCAGTCGAGGAGCTGGCGAAGCGTTTGGAGTTGTGCAAACATACCCGTCCGGTGTTGAAAGGACGTTCCGGGGAGGAACTGAGGGCGTTTATCGCCGAGAGTCTGGAGAAAAGGAATCCGTTTTATACGAAGGCGTCCATAACGTTTGATGCCGAGAAGATGTTAACAGAATCTGATGTACATGACATATCGAACGCGTTAATGAAAATCCTATAGCATATGGAAGCGAACGACGGCCGGCAGGCACAGGGGGCCTATATCCCGCAGGAATTATTGAAAGAGATCAGCAAGGTGAATAACCGTTTGCTCATCGGTATTCCTCGTGAACGATGCGAGGCGGAAAAACGTTTGCCGTTAACTCCGGAGGCAGTGGATATGCTGACCGATTGCGGTCACCGGGTGCTGGTGGAAAGTGGCGCCGGATTAGGCATCAACTATTCCGATAATCATTTCTCGGAGGCGGGGGCGGAGATTGTCGATACGCCCGCGGAAGTTTTCCAAGCGGATCTGATCTTGAAGATATTGCCTCCGTTGCCGGTGGAAATCGCGCTTATGAGACCTCGCACGACCGTTTTCTCATTGGTGCAGTTTAATTTATTCGCTCAAGAGGCTTTCGAGTTGATGATGGCGAAACGGATTACCGCTATCTCTTATGAGTTGATGGCGGATGAATATAATCGTTTCCCGGTGCTGAATGTCACTTCCGAGATCGAGGGGGCGGCTTCCATAACGATCGCTTCCGAGCTGTTGAGCAATACCCAAGGAGGTAAAGGGATCTTATTAGGCGGTATCCCGGGCGTATCCCCTACGGAAGTGGTGATCATCGGGGCCGGAAACGCCGGGACCGTGGCCGCGCGTGCCGCGTTGGCCTTGGGAGCATCCGTGAAAGTATTCGATGATGATATCAATAAATTGCGTATAATACAACAGGTCTTGGGGCAAGGGCTTTTTACTTCCACGTTCCATCCGAATGTGCTGCATAACGCATTTCGTAGCGCTGACGTGGTGATCGGGGCGATGCGTTATATTAATACGAGACATCGCTATATTATCGCTACGGACTTGGTGCGTACGATGAAAAAGGGAGCTTTGGTGATCGATCTGAGGGTAAGCCAAGGCGGTTGCTTTGAGACGACTTGCTGCTTGTCGAGGGAAGATCCCGCGGTGTTCGAGCAATATGGGGTATTACATTATTGTAAACTGAATATCAGCAACCGGGTGGCTCGTACTACCTCGATGGCTTATAGTAATATATTCGTGCCTTTATTATTGTCGTTGGGCGACGCCGGTTCCGTGCAAGGAATGATCAAATCGGATAAGGGCTTTAGGGCGGGAGTATATATGTATTACGGGAAGACAGTGAATAGTTATGTGTCTAATCATTTTAATCTATCATCTAATAATCTTGATCTATACCTCTCTGCTTTTTGATGCGGAAAAGTTTTGAACTCGCAAAGTTTATGCTTTACTTTGCGGACGATCTAAATACCAATAAGCGATAAAGCTAATAAAGTATATTATGGCAGAACAGACAAAAGTTAAGACGCTGGAGAAGGTTGTAATTCGTTTCTCGGGAGACTCGGGAGATGGTATGCAGTTAACCGGTACAATCTTTTCAAACCTGTCCGCGGTTTTCGGGAACGAGATTTCTACATTCCCAGACTATCCGGCAGAAGTACGTGCTCCACAAGGAACACTAAGTGGTGTATCTGGATTCCAAGTGCACTTGGGATCGCGCAAGATCTTCACACCCGGTGATAAGGCCGACGTATTGGTGGCCATGAATCCCGCCGCGCTAAAGGTGAATGTAAAACACCTAAAACCCAATGCGATTGTTTTAATCGACACGGACTCTTTCAAGAAAAGTGATTTGGATAAGGCCTTGTTTACGACCGATGATCCGTTTACTGAGCTGGGATTGACTGGCGTGCAGGTTGTTGCCGCTCCGATCTCTACGATGGTAAAAGACGGATTGGTTGAGTTTGGCTTGGACAATAAATCGGCTCTTCGCTGTAAGAATATGTTCGCCTTAGGACTTGTTTGCTGGTTGTTCGAGCGTCCGCTGGAGGAGGCTATGCACATGTTGCAGAATAAGTTCGCTAAGAAACCGGTTATCGCCCAAGCTAATATCAAGGCTTTGACGGACGGTTATAATTATGGTAATAACATCCATGCCTCGGTTTCTACGTATCGTATCGAGAGTAAGAAAGCCGAGCCCGGATTCTATACGGACGTGAATGGTAATAAGGCTACTTCCTATGGTTTGATAGCCGCTGCCGAGAAGGCTGGTTTGCAGTTGTTCTTGGGTAGTTACCCGATCACTCCGGCTACTGATATTTTACATGAATTATCTAAACGTAAGGATTTAGGCGTTATCACGGTTCAGGCCGAGGATGAGATCGCCGGTATCTGTACTTCTATCGGAGCTAGTTTCGCCGGTTGCTTGGCGGCTACGTCTACTTCCGGACCGGGTCTTGCCTTGAAGAGCGAGGCGATCGGTTTGGCTGTAATCGCTGAGTTGCCTTTGGTGATTATCGATGTTCAGCGTGGCGGTCCTTCTACGGGTATGCCGACGAAGAGCGAGCAAACGGACTTGATGCAAGCGCTGTATGGCCGTAACGGTGAGAGCCCTGTAGTGGTAGTCGCCGCTTCTACGCCGACCGACTGTTTCGATGCTGCTTTCTGGGCTAGTAAGTTGGCCGTGGAGCATATGACTCCGGTTATCTTGTTGACCGATGCCTTTATCGCTAACGGTTCTTCCGCTTGGAGAATTCCGGAAATGGATAAATATCCGGAGATTAAGCCGAATTACGTAGCTAATTATCAAGACGAGAAAGTCTGGAAGGCGTATCGTCGTAACAAGGAAAGCTTGGTTCGTTACTGGGCGATTCCGGGAACGGAAGGTTTCGCTCATCGTCTGGGCGGTCTGGAGAAAGACTACGAGACGAGCGCTATCTCTACCGATCCGGCTAACCACCAGAAGATGGTGACGACCCGTCAGGCTAAGATCGATAAGATCGCCGACTATATCCCCGAACTGGAAGTGATCGGAGATGAGGACGCTGATTTATTGATCGTTGGTTGGGGTGGAACCTACGGACACCTTTACGAGACGATGGAGACGATGCAGGAGAATGGCAAGAAGGTGGCTTTCGCTCACTTCAAGTTTATCAACCCGCTGCCTAAGAATACGGCTGAGGTTCTTTCTAAGTATAAGAAAGTGGTGGTGGCTGAGCAAAATAATGGCCAGTTCGCTAACTATTTACGTGGAAAGGTACCCGGATTTAACCCGTATCGCTTCAATCGTGTAAAGGGACAACCTTTTGTCGTTGCGAGATTAGTTGAGGAATTCACTAAAATATTGGAGGCTTAAAAGATGACAACAGAAGAAACTAAATTTCAACCGAAAGATTATAAAAGCGACCAGTACGTACGTTGGTGCCCGGGTTGTGGCGACCATGCGGTACTGAATTGCCTGCATAAGGCTATGGCCGAGGTAGGAGTGGCTCCTCACAATATGGCAGTTATCTCAGGTATCGGCTGTTCTTCCCGCTTACCTTATTATATGAATACGTATGGCTTCCATACGATCCATGGCCGTGGAGCGGCTATCGCTACTGGCGTAAAGACGGCTCGCCCGGACTTGAGCGTGTGGTTGATTACGGGTGATGGCGACTGCTTGGCTATCGGCGGTAATCATTTTATCCACGCTGTCCGTCGTAATATCGACTTGAATATCGTTCTTTTCAACAATAAGATCTATGGTTTGACGAAGGGGCAGTATTCCCCGACATCCGACCGTGGTTTCGTATCCAAGAGCTCTCCGTATGGAACGGTGGAAGATCCGTTTGTGCCGGCTGAGTTGGCATTGGGTGCCCGTGGTAATTTCTTCGCCCGCTCGATCGATGTGGATTTGAAGAATACGACCGAGGTATTGACGGCTTCCGCCCGTCATAAAGGCGCTTCCGTTACGGAAGTGTTGGTAAACTGCGTGATCTTTAATGATGGTATCCATAAGGGGATCGTTGATAAGGCATACCGTGCGGATCGTACGATTTTCCTTCGCCATGGCGAGAAAATGGTTTACGGCGCTAACATGGATAAAGGCCTTGTGCTAGACGGCCTAAAACTGAAATCCGTAACGATCGGACAAGATGGTTATACGATGGATGACGTATTGGTACACGACGCCCATGAGAAGGATAACACCTTGCATATGATGCTTGCCATGATGAGCGGTGATATGCCAATCGCGTTAGGCGTAATACGAGATGTGGAGGGACCGACCTATGATGAGGCTGTCCACCAGCAAATCGAGGAGGTACAAGCGAAGAATCCTACACGTAAATTACACGACCTTTTGATGAAAGGTGAGATTTGGGAGGTAAAGTAATATATTTCTGATTGGATATAAGAGAAGGCGCAAGATATTTATCCTGCGCCTTTCTTATATTTATACGCTGGATTTGTTTGTGCGGAAAAAAGTATATATCTTTGTTTCAGTCACAATAAAAGCGAATACCTATGATGACAACTTCGGAAATAGTTGAGATGCTAGCTAAAAGTATATGATTTGTAAACTCCATATTACAAATAGACTAAGGGTTTTGTTAATTGCATGGAAAAGAGTAATTATTACTGAAAAATTTCCTTAATAAGCTGTGTACGATAAAAAAAAATATTACTTTTGTACTGCGGTTAACAAGGTGGAGTCGCAGCAAGCTCCAAAAGGTCGGAAAGCCTCACCGTATCGAACTAGAGTAGAGAGAAAAGTTATATAAAGTCAATCATTTAAATTAAATTCAAGATGGCTAATTTAGATTTAAGCAAGTACGGAATTGTTGATGTGAAAGAAATCGTTCACAATCCGTCTTATGATGTTCTGTTCGCAGAAGAAACTAAACCGAGTTTGGAAGGCTTCGAGAAAGGCCAAGTAACTGAGCTAGGTGCTGTAAACGTGATGACTGGTATTTATACAGGTCGTTCTCCTAAAGATAAATTTTTCGTAAAGAATGAAGCCAGCGAAGATTCTGTATGGTGGACTTCTGATGAATATAAGAATGATAACAAGCCTTGTTCTGAGGCTGCTTGGGCAGACTTGAAGGCTAAAGCCGTAAAAGAATTGTCTGGCAAACGTTTGTTCGTTGTCGATACATTCTGTGGCGCTAACGAGGCTACTCGTTTGAAAGTACGTTTCATCATGGAGGTTGCTTGGCAAGCTCACTTCGTAACTAATATGTTCATCCGTCCGACAGCTGAGGAATTGGCTAACTACGGCGAACCTGATTTCGTTTCTTTCAACGCAGCTAAGGCTAAAGTTGACAACTACAAAGAATTAGGCTTGAACTCTGAGACTGCTACTGTTTTCAACTTGAAGACTAAAGAGCAAGTTATCTTGAATACTTGGTACGGTGGTGAGATGAAGAAGGGTATCTTCTCTATCATGAACTACTTGAACCCGTTGCGTGGTATCGCTTCTATGCACTGCTCCGCTAACACGGATAAAGAGGGCAAGAGCTCAGCTATCTTCTTCGGTTTGTCTGGTACTGGTAAGACTACTTTGTCTACGGACCCGAAACGTTTGTTGATCGGTGACGATGAGCACGGATGGGATAACGAAGGTGTATTCAACTACGAGGGTGGTTGCTACGCTAAGGTTATCAACTTGGATAAAGAGAGCGAGCCGGATATCTACAACGCTATCAAACGTGACGCTCTTCTTGAGAACGTAACAGTTGCCGCTGATGGTAAGATCGATTTCGCTGATAAGTCAGTTACAGAGAACACTCGTGTTTCTTATCCGATCTATCACATCGAGAACATCGTTAAGCCGGTTTCTAAAGGCCCGCACGCAAAACAAGTTATCTTCTTGTCTGCTGACGCATTCGGTGTATTGCCTCCAGTATCTATCTTGACTCCGGAGCAAACTCAATACTACTTCTTGTCTGGATTTACCGCTAAATTAGCAGGTACAGAGCGTGGTATCACGGAACCGACTCCTACATTCTCCGCTTGTTTCGGTGCTGCTTTCTTGTCATTGCACCCGACAAAATACGGCGAAGAGTTGGTTAAGAAGATGGAAATGACTGGCGCTAAGGCTTACTTGGTGAACACAGGTTGGAACGGTAGCGGCAAACGTATCTCTATCAAAGATACAAGAGGTATCATCGACGCTATCCTTGATGGTTCTATCAACGAGGCTCCGACAAAGAAGATCCCGTATTTCGACTTCGAGGTTCCGACTGCATTACCGGGCGTAGATCCGAAGATCTTAGATCCTCGCGATACCTATGCTGATCCTGCTCAATGGGATGAGAAAGCGAAGGATTTGGCTGCTCGCTTCCAGAAGAACTTCGCTAAGTTCACAGGCAACGAAGCTGGTAAGGCATTGGTTGCTGCTGGTCCTCAGTTATAATTGCTTAAAAAACCTTGATCAAAAAAGGTCAAGGTTTAAAAATATCTTTATAAAAAAGCGTGGAATTACTAATTCTGCGCTTTTTTTATGATAACTGCGTTAATTTTATTATAAATGTGAAGTAGTTTTAAAAAATATTCCTATCTTTAGACCGGATTATCTGTTATAAGAAGAGCTTAAAAAGGAGTAATGATAAAAAAACTGACACTTATTATTGGCTTTATAATTTGTTTGTCATCTTGTGGCAAGGATTATGTCTATCGGATTGAAGGGGAACTTTCTAATCTGGAAGATCAAACCGTATATGCTGTATTTGAGAAGGATAATTATAAAGTGGTTGATACAGTGGCTTGTACGAAACCCGGGCAGTTCCAGATCGATCAAAATGAAGCGGGTTTCCATTGTGTGACTATCTTCTTTGCGGATAAAGAGCATTGGGTTACGGCTTATCTGGAACCGGGAGAAACCGTAAAAATCACGGGTGACGCTAACTCTCCATTGCTATTGCAGGTAAAGGGGGGACGGACAAATGATAAGTTGACCGCTTTTAAGAAAAAAATCGCTCCTTTATTGACGGAATTGACAAATTTATCAAATTCTTTAAATAGCAAGGATTTGAACGATACGATCGAGGAGACGGATATCGCCGCTCGTTTGGCGAATGTTAATATGCAATTGAGCGAGGAAGCGATCCGGTACGTGAAAGAGAACCCGAATGAAGAGGCATCCGTTGTCTTGATTCAATCTTTTTTCTCAGATCCCGATGATACTCGTAAAATTGATGAGTTGTTGGCGTTATTGAATCCAAGGTTGAAAGACTTTTATCTGGTGAAGGAGCTGGAGCAATATAGCGCCCGTGCGAAACGTACGGCTTTGGGTGCGGAAGCCCCAGATTTCTCCGTAAGGAATATTTATGGGAATACGGTAAGTTTGGACTCTTTCCCGCAGAAATATTTATTGCTGACGTTTACCGCTCCTTGGTGTGATATGTGCCAGACAGAGGATCTATATCTGGATAAGGTAGCGATGAAATATCCGAAAGATCAGTTGGATATTCTTTTGGTTAGCTTGGACGATAATCCGGATAATGTCCGGGATGTACTGAAGAAGGATAGTATAGCGTGGAATCTGGTAACAGATTCGGCCGGACAAGCGGCTATGTTGATAGATCTGTATAACGTAAGCGTATTGCCACGCTGTTTCTTGATAGATGAGGATCATAAGATCTTGATGAAAACAGAGAATGGAATCGAGATCAAGCAAACACTGGAGAACTTGTTCGAAGACTGAGCGATTGAAAACAGGAGGTTCCGGTTTTAATTTGTAATTAGTAACTCAAAATTCTTAACTATGTTAGTAAAATCTTATGCCGCTGCCGTGCAGGGGATTTCCGCTACGGTCGTTACCGTAGAAGTGAACTGTTCCAAAGGTATCCAATTCTTTTTAGTCGGTCTTCCGGACGTGGCCGTTCGTGAGAGCCATGAACGCATTATCTCGGCTCTTCAAGTATGTGGTTATAAATTCCCCCGCAATCGTATCGTTATTAATATGGCCCCCGCAGATATCCGTAAGGAAGGGTCCTCTTATGATCTGCCTTTGGCGATCGGTATTCTGGCGGCGGCAGAGCAGATAGATTCATCCAACTTATCCAAATTCGTATTGATGGGCGAACTTTCTATGGATGGGAGCCTCCAACCGATAAAAGGGGCATTGCCTATCGCTATCAAGGCTAGGGAAGAAGGCTTTAAGGGCTTTATCTTACCCAAGCAAAACGCTTGTGAGGCTGCGGTGGTGAACGATCTGGAAGTGTATGGAGCTTCGAATATCAAAGAGGTGCTGGAGTTTATGGAGGGTAAACCTACATTGCGGCCTACGGTTATTGATACCCGTAAGGAGTTTTACGACCGCCAGCAATTGTTTGATTGCGATTTCTCCGATGTCCGGGGACAAGAGAACGTGAAGCGTGCGATGGAGGTGGCCGCCGCCGGCGGACATAATCTGATCATGGTAGGTCCTCCCGGAAGTGGCAAGTCCATGTTGGCGAAACGTCTCCCTACGGTCTTGCCTCCCTTTACCTTGCGTGAGTCCTTGGAAACAACTAAAATCCATTCCGTAGCCGGTAAGATAGGAGGTGGCGCCTCCTTGATGGTACAACGTCCTTTTCGCTCTCCCCATCATACGATCTCTAATGTCGCCATGGTAGGAGGGGGCACTTTCCCGCAGCCGGGAGAGATCAGCTTGGCTCACAATGGTGTCCTTTTTTTGGATGAGTTGCCGGAATTTAACAGGAGTGTCTTGGAAGTCATGCGGCAGCCATTGGAAGATCGAGTGATCAATATCTCCCGTGCTATTTTGTTTATAAATTTCCGACAATTTTATCTTTGATAATTGCCAGGACCTCTCTGGGAATATACAGAAGAAGTCTCCAGGAACGATATCTGGACGGAACCGGATAAATTTCCCGACAGCCACACTTTCTGCCAATCATTACACCTCGAAACACATGAAAATTATTAGTCACTACCCCAATTGCCGGCTCCGTACTGCCGATCAGCTCCAGACTGTAATCCAGATTTTCTTTGGTATTGGTCGAACGTTCTTCTCGGATCAGACGTCCTCCATCAATCCCATGTTCTGTCAGATATCTATACATGGCCTCTGCTTCACTGATTCGTTCCCCGTCTCCCTTTCCTCCAGAAAGCACAGCCCTTGTCCCGGGGTTTTCTTCAAGATAGAGCAAAGCCCTTCTGGTTCTTTCCAGAAGGGCTAATGTCATTCTTGTACCATCTACATGCGCGCCAAGTACAATGATATAATCCAGATTCTCTCTGGCTTTCATTATTTACCGCAGCAGTATTTGTATTTCTTACCGCTTCCGCACGGACAAGGATCGTTACGGCCGATTTTATGCGGTTTTACAACTGTACCGGATTTTTTCTGCTCTTTGTAGAGTTCTTTACGTTTTTCTTCTGAGAAGATTTCATCCCACTGTGGAAGCTGATACAGCCAGTCTGCCTTTGCATCAACCATATTCTTGTAAAGAAGTTCTTTGTCAAATGCAAGTGTGACTTTTGTATTCTCATCCATAGTCTCAATCGGGTTCGGGATCTTAAGACTGTCATTGATACCATCCAGGAAACCAACCATAGTCAGGACATCCTGTCCGTATTTTTCTGCCAGTTCCTTGACTGTACCACTTACAACTTCATCCGGATTGGAAAGAAGCTGTTCGTAGATTCCCTTTTCAATATTAAAATAGTTTGCCCAGAATCTCTGGAGCTGATTGCGGTCTGCCTGCTGATTGTAAGCAATTTCGCGCTGTAGGTAGTTGTGGTTCTGGCACTGTTTAACTCCTGCAGTGTGGCAAGTTGCGATTCCAGCTGTTCTCTCCGCTGTTGTGTGGTAGCATCTTCCGCAGTATCGTAAACCGTTGCAATTAAACTGTCTTTCGCAATTTTTGTTCCATCAGAAACATTATAGGTAATAACACCTGCAGTATTTTGCTGCACAAGCGTTTCATTCCTAATAATAACACCTTCTGCCTGTATCGTATCGGAAATACTTGCATAAGTAGCCGTTTCTGTTACCACAGACGAATGATTGGCACGCCAAATTTGGTAACCAATGAACACCAATAAAAGGACTACTATGATAATTGTGATAATTCTTTTTAAAATTGGATGATTTAAGATACCCATTGAAAACCCTTTACTTTCTACACTAAAATTGAAATTGCGTTACAATCGATTTTGCTTTTTCTACCAGCTGTTCGTGACTTTCCATTTCGTCCACCTTTAGCCAATGAATATTGGCATTTCTGCGAAACCAAGTTAACTGCCGTTTTGCATATCGTCGTGTTTCTCGCTTCATAT
>OGXK01001491.1_pt1 | contig 12370 bp, 10 predicted proteins | sample 1576261 | NCBI WGS metagenome assembly OGXK01 (sample SAMEA3541581, study PRJEB24748) | human gut metagenome | biome: human gut; feature: human-associated habitat; material: faeces | place: China | collected 2012 | reverse complement strand
CAAAGACGAATCTTTTTGTCAATCGTGCGATGACATTTATTATGCGCGCACGCTGCTGCTCACCATGGACATGGCCAAGATGGCTTCCATGTCGTGCAACCCGGCCGTCGGGGGAGTAGCCAAAGGACAGATAGTCAGAGAAATAGATGCTTTGGGAGGACAGATGGGACGCATTACCGACCTCACCGCGATCCAGTTTCGGATGCTCAACCGTTCGAAGGGCGCAGCCATGTGGAGCCCCCGTGCGCAATGCGACAAAACCCGTTTCTCGGAGGAGTGGCGCCATACGCTCGAAAACACGCTGAACCTTTACATCTGGCAGGACGCCGCCACCGAACTGCTGTTCGACACCTCTGCACCTAAACCACGCGTGACGGGCGTACGGACACGCATGGGCATCGAATTCGCTTGTAAAGCCGTCATACTTACCGCCGGCACGTTCCTCGACGGGCTGATGCACTGCGGCACATCGCACGCCGAGGGCGGTAGGGCAGGGGACGCCGCTTCGCACGGGATCACGGAATCCCTGCGCGCAATCGGATTCGAAACCGGGCGTATGAAAACCGGGACACCCGCACGCCTCGATGCCCGCACGATCGACTTCGAAATACTCGAACCGCAATACGGAGACGAAAACCCGGCCAAATTCTCCTTTTCACCTGACACACAACCGGTTAAAAACCAACTCCCTTGTTTTTTGGTCTACACGTCGGCCGAGGTGCACGACATCCTGCGCACAGGGTTCGACCGCTCGCCGCTGTTCAACGGGACGATAACGGGAATCGGGCCGCGCTACTGCCCGAGCATCGAAGACAAACTGCGTACATTCGCCGACAAAGACCAGCACCAGCTCTTCCTCGAACCCGAAGGACGCAGCACCAACGAATACTACCTCAACGGCTTTTCTTCGTCGCTGCCCTGGGAAATACAGTTGGAAGCACTGCATAAAATCCGGGGATTCGAAGACCTGCACATCTATCGCCCGGGCTATGCCATCGAATACGACTATTTCCCACCCACGCAACTGCACCATTCGCTCGAAACAAAACTCGTTTCCGCCCTTTATTTCGCCGGGCAGGTCAACGGGACGACCGGATACGAAGAGGCCGCAGCCCAGGGGTTGATGGCAGGGATCAATGCACACCGGATGCTGAAAGGGGAGGAGGCCGTCGTATTGCAGCGCGACGAAGCCTATATAGGAGTGTTGATAGACGACCTTGTGACCAAAGGGGTGGACGAGCCCTACCGCATGTTCACCTCGCGTGCAGAATACCGCATCCTGCTCCGGCACCTTTCCCGAGGCGGGAGGCGCCACGATGAAGGTTTGCAGGCAGGGATAATGGTATTTACGTCCGTAGAGTATGCGCAAGTGCTTGTTGAGGGTAGCGCCTAGCACGGTGACGGCACCTAGCAGCAGGATATCCCGTTGCGCCGGGGAGTCACCGCAGTCGATGAGCTGGTTCAAGAAAGGGGGCCAATCATAGTTTCCGAAGACGGGCATATTAATGTACGCCTCATGTGCGCAGGTGTGTGTGAGAGGATGAGAGGGCTGCAAGTTTGCAAGTTCGCAAGTTCCGGGCTGTTTCCCGGCGTAGCTCCGGGTGGTACCGGCCAGTTGCTTGTCGAGTTTCACGCCGGCGGTCTCTGCCCAGTGATAGACAGACCCGATTCCGTTTCGCCCGTTGCCCCCTTTGAGGGCGTGGTCGAAGAGTCTATCCGCCTCGTCGGACACATACTTTTCCGAGATACGGCAGATGCGATGGAACAACGACCGTCCCGCCTCGCCGCAATCGTTGGCGATAGCGAAGGCCAGCGGCATATACTCTTGATAGGTGGGAGCGACGTTCGCCCCCTGTTTCTCGATAGCGGCCACGAGCCGCTCTAAATCTTGAATGGTGTTCATGGTGAATGAATAATGATTAATGAAGAACGATCTATAACTGTCACTTGTCAACTGCCAACTAAAAAGTCAATGGTTTCACTTTCTCAGTTTCGCAGAGGAATCCGAACAAAGGAAACAAGCCCTTGACAGGTCGGCGTTTGAGGTATCGGCTTTCAGTCCGTATCTCCACTCAAGGTATTCCCAAGCCGATCGTCGTGCCTCGTCGAAGGCCCACTCGATCGTGGCGGTAACGGACAAACGATAAGGCACGAAGAGCTTTACGCCCGTAGTGCTAGGACTCACGAAGGTGAGGTCGGGGCGTAGCCGCTCGTCGGCGAACAGTGTGTCTCGCCACGTACAAGCCTCCTCGGGCGAGGCGAGATGATCGATATCGATAACCAGTTCACCCGAGGGAAAAAGCAACCGGTCCTCCTTTCGGTAGGAGAATACCCCGGCGGGCGTGACATAGGGCAGCAGGTTTTGCTTCAACTGCCTGAACCGTTTCTCGTCGTCCAGCGCGACACGTGTGCGGTCCGTCCGTTCCCGTAGCCATTCATTGGTGCTGACGTAGGTGTACAATTGGTCGATACTGACCACTCCGTTTGGCACTTGATTGGTAATCGGAGCGTTGTAAAAAGACATGATGGATTCTTTCATTGTGTTTGTTTTTTAATAAGGTTTAAACAATGATGATCCAAGGCTTTCGCTTCGGATCGCAGGTAAAGATATAGCCTTTGAATTTGTGGGTGGTACACTCATGGGTGCGCCAATTTAAGAGTGTTATAACTTATTTTGATCTTTCTTCAAGGTCTTAGCGTTTCACCATGGGGAGATTTCCCCCTTTGAGACGTAATGATCGAACCACAAAGCTCGGATCCGAACCCTTGGATTCGTGTGGCGTCCTTCGAGGTATGCCTCATCTTGGATCGTTGGGGGCTGTCCTCCGTGCGAGACGCTTCCGAGTTCTTGGGCATCAGCCGCCAAACACTATCGAAGTTGAACCCAAGCCATCCGGATGGTAGCCTGCGGCTGGAATCGTTGGATCATGTCTACGCCATCTTTCTCCACTTGGTGCCCTTCTATTTCCCGGAGAAGGAACGTGAGGCCGAGCGAAGGAAGCTTCAGTACTCCCGCAGCCGGATACTGGAACTGAGCTATCGGTTACCGGAGAAGGTGAGGGAGAGGGTGGAGAAAGAGAGGGGGATTTGTGATTGATGGTTGATAGTTTGCCGGAAATGCGTTATATTTGTGTTTCAAAATCATAAATCTTCATAGCTATGGAGCAACGACGATTATATCCGATAGGTATCCAGACATTCTCGAAATTACGGGAGGGTAATTATGTGTACGTGGACAAGACTGAGTTGGTGTACCGTATGACGCATGGAGCGTCGAGTTATATCTTCTTGAGCCGTCCTCGTCGCTTCGGTAAGTCCTTGCTGACCTCCACGCTCCGCAGCTACTTTGAGGGCCGGAAGGAGCTGTTCGAGGGCTTGGCTATCGAGAAGTTGGAGAAGGAATGGAAGAGTTATCCGGTGCTTCATTTCGATATGAGCCTCGGCAAGCACTTGGATCGGGAGGGTTTGGAACATTATTTGGGGCGTCGTTTGTCAGAGTGGGAGTCCATTTATGGGCGTGATGAGAATGCGCTTATGGTGAACGACCGCTTGGAGAGCCTTATCAAACGTGCCTTCGAGCAGACCGGGCAAAAGGTGGTTGTCTTGATCGATGAGTACGACGCTCCTTTGCTGGATGTGGTGCATGAGGAGAAGAATCTGCCCGTGTTGCGCAACGTGATGCGCAACTTCTACAGCCCACTGAAGGCATGCGACCCCTACCTGCGTTTCGTCTTCCTGACCGGCATCACGAAATTCTCCCAGTTGAGTATCTTCAGCGAGCTGAATAATATCAAGAATATCAGTATGCTCCCCGAGTATGGATCGATCTGCGGTATCACGGAAGAGGAGATGCGAGAACAGATGGGGGAGGGCATCGACCGTTTGGCCGGCAACCTCGGCGTTACTCCGGAAGAGGCCTTGGAAGTCTTGAAACAGAATTACGACGGTTATCATTTCACGTGGCCGTCGCCCGATATATACAATCCGTTCGGTTTGTTGAACGCATTGGCCGATGGCCGGATCGACTCCTACTGGTTCGGTAGCGGTACGCCGACCTACTTGGTCGAGATGCTGCGTAAGTACCACGTAATCCCGCAAGAGATAGGTAATCGTAAATGTGTGGCGGCTGATTTTGACGCTCCTACGGAACGGATGACGAGTATCACGCCATTGCTTTATCAAAGCGGTTATATCACGATCAAGGGCTACTCGGCGTTTTCCGGTCTTTATAAGCTTGATATCCCGAATAAAGAGGTCCGGATCGGCTTGATGCGCAGCCTGTTGCCCAACTATGTGCAACGTCCTGCCGAGTTGAATACGATGGTGGCGGAAATGGCGGAGATGATCTACAACGGTGACATGGATAGTGCGTTGCGCTTGATGCGCACCTATCTCACCACGATCCCCTATTGCGATAACACGCATTATGAGGGGCATTACCAGCAATTGCTCTATGTCATTTTCACGTTGATCGGCAATTATGTCGATGTGGAGGTCCGCACGCCTCAAGGCCGTGTGGACATGGTGCTCCGCACACTTTCCACGCTTTACGTGATCGAGCTGAAACTAGACAAAAGCGCCGAAGCAGCCATGGAGCAAATCGATTTGAAGGATTACCCCGAACGTTTCGCGCTCTGCGGTCTGCCGGTGGTGAAGGTGGGGATCAATTTCAGTACGGAGAAGAGGACGATCGAGGGGTGGAAGATAACTTCGCTATAGGATGATAGTTTGGTATTCTTTAATCTATGGAACATTTCTATGCCTGAATCAGTATAATGAGAAAACGTGGATTCAAAAAAGACTTTCCATTAAGACGTTTTGATGAATCTATTCCCCGACAATGCAATAGCAAGTGAGTTAGCGGAAAATGGAAAAGGACTCATTGGTAAGATAAAAACAGATTTCCCTTATGTAAATGCGCAGGACAAGGCATACTTTCAACATTTAGGAATAAATGAAAGTAATGTATATCTGCACATAAAAGGGCATACAATCTATACATTGATAAAATCAATAGGTAACTGCCTTTGCTACCGCTCCAGAATAGACTTTGAAAAAGATATTCTATTAGATAATATACAGACCATGGGGTATTGGGAAATGGACAAAATACGAGAGGATATTTTGGCACTTTCTTGATGCCGCTATTATAGCATAAAAGTGGTATGAGTATCTGTTACCTACCTTCATAATTTAAAAAGAAAGATTATTTAGAGAAAGCCATGCTCTAACTTTCAAATATGAGCCGCTGTATGCAAATAGAAAAGATATTGCATAAAAAATATTGAATCAAAAGAACTTTTTATAAAGATAAAACTTGTGTTACTGTCTGAAAAATGGCGGGCGCTAGATTGGTGTCTTATATTCGTCGTAACCCGAATTTTGGGCATATACCTTGAAAAAACTATTAGGAGCATTAGCCAGAATTTACATTTTACCATTTATAGGAAAAAGTTAAAATATAATATATGTCAGAGTTGATTAAAAATAAGGCTATACGTGGTGTAGCGTGGAGTGCTGTTGAAAAGTTTGCTCGTCAAGGATTGATGGCACTCTTCACTATCTTGATTGCACGACAACTTTCGCCTTCTGACTATGGGCTAGTAGCAATGCTTACTATACTCTTAGCTATAGCGCAGATCTTTGTGGATTCTGGTTTTGTGGAAGCTCTTATTCAAAAACAAGATCGCACAGAAATTGATTTTTCTACTACTTTCTGGTTTAATATTGGAGTTGCGTTGGTTATTTATAGTATATTGTTTATCTCGGCTCCATTGGTTGCTAGTTTTTACAAGGAACCATTACTAAAAGAACTTCTTATATGGTTGTCGCTTTTGTTCGTTATCAACTCCTTTCGTACGGTGCAACAAGCGAAGTTGAATATTGCGATGAACTTTCGTCGTCAGGCTTGGATTTCTGTTATTGCTATATCTGCAAGTGGCGGAGTAGGTCTGTGGATGGCATATCACAGTTTTGGTGTTTGGACATTGGTATGGCAGCAACTTTTGCAGAACTTTTTGAACGTAGTGTTACTTTGGATCTCTGCCGAGTGGAAACCTACGTTGATTTTTTCCAAGGATTCATTCAAGGAGTTGTTCAACTTTGGGTCAAAACTATTGATAAGTCGTACAGTAGATGCCATTTATTCCAGTGGATCGTTCCTTCTGATCGGAAAATTCTTTTCTCCTACGGTGACAGGTTTGTATAGTCAGTCCATACAGATGACGAGTCTGATGCCCCAAACTATCACGGATATAATAGCTCGTGTGGCTTATCCCATCGAATGTGAACTGCAAGACAAGGAAGAAGAGTTACAACAGCGTTTTTTCCAGATGCTTCGAATGGCGTGTTTCGTTTTATTTCCTCTAATGATGGGTCTGGCGGCATTGGTCGAACCGGTGGTACGGCTACTGTTGACGGAGAAATGGATGGCTGTGTGTCCTTTAATACAAATCCTTTGTTTTGCATGGATTTGGAGACCAGCGTCGCATATGAATTGGCAACTGCTGAACGCCAAGCATCGTAGCGATTATTGCCTAAAAGCGGAGATTATCAAGAAATCTATTGCGATTGTTTTATTGGTTATTATGCTCTTTTTTGGGATCAAAGCGGTTTGCTTTGGAGTATTAGCTTACTTTATTGTCGATGTTTATGTCATGACTCGTTTTACTCGCCGTATATTATCTCAAGTTACCTTTATGGAAGAGATGCGAAACTTGTTGCCTATCTTGTTGCAGGCTATGCTTATGGGAGTTTTAGTTCATTTTCTGAAGTATCTCATCTATTCGGATCTGTTATTGATAGTTTCAGGTATATTCGTAGGAATAACTTTATATGCCGGAATCTCCATAGTCTCTGGAAGTGTGGAGATAAGGATGCTGTGGGGAGAAATAAGAAAGAGAAATAGGTAATATTTTGATAATTGATAAATATACTTTTCTGTATAATGTTAACATTTACACATGCTTTTATATGACGTTCCTGTCTACACTAGTAATGGTAAAAAAATAATAGAAAGATGATTTACTTATTCATATTCATGTATCTACTGATTTGTGTCATCTTGTATGATGTATATGAGAGGAAGCTACATTTAAGGGCAAATTATATTGTACTGTATTTCCTTTTTACACTAATAGCAGGATTGAGATGGCGTTTAGGAGTAGATACTGTTAATTATATGAATTTTTTTCAATATGAAATGCCTCCATTATCTCAATTATCTATTGAATACATCACAGAGTCCCGATATCAGCCATTCTGGCTCTTGCTGAATGCTGTCTGTAAAGGTCTTGGTAGTTTTACCCTTGTGCAAATATTTGTCAGTGCATTCTTTCATGCTTCTGTTTTTTGTTTTCTCCGTAAGTCATGTACGAAGCCATTTACTGTATTAACTATTTATTATCTCTATAGTTATTTCTATTTCTCGATGGAGATAATGAGAGAGTCTTTGGCTATTTCTTGTTTTCTATTTGGTGTTACTTGTTTGAATAATGGAAAAGTATTGAAATATTATATATGGTCATTATGTGCATTTATGTTTCATTTTTTTGCTATTCTTTTGTTTTTGTTTCCATTGCTTACTTTAATGCGATATCATTTGAGAATAAAAATATTTGTAGTTATATTATTATTGACGGTATGGCTCGTGTTTAAAATTCAGATATTAACCTGTATTATAACTTTTGTTCCTTCTGTTGTAGCAAATAAGTTGGTTAATTATTTTTTTGTGGATAGATATGGTTCAAATATGTGGCGTTTAACTGGATTTGTATATAATTTGTTTCCTCTGCTTATCGTGTCTATATTTTTTTACTTATATTTTTGCGTAAAGTGTAAAGTTATATTTCTTTTAAAAGAAAATTTATGGATAAGCTGTGTTTTATTATATTCTTTATTGCTATTTTTAAGCATAGATATGTCCATTCTTTTGAGATTTTCCAATTATATGTATTTTATAGTAGCTATATTGTATGCTTCTTGTCTGTATATCATTAATTTCAATAAAGTATCACATAGTATTTTTATTTTAATATGTTTTTGTCTTATGTTTGGACTCAGAATCTATATGCTAGCAAGGCCTGAGAGGGTTTTTGATGACTATAAATTACGTATACATGGTTATGCGGAGTTTTTTCCTTACACTTCTGTTTTTGACAAGGACGAGCCCTTAGAAAGATCAATATTGCATTCTTATTGGGGAGATAAATGACGACTAATAAAAATAAAATCCTGTTCAAATTTTGTTGTTTTAAATAAAAAAAGAATAATCATGAACATCGCCATAATCTTTGCCGGAGGTTCCGGCAAGCGTATGAATACAGTGGCTAAACCCAAGCAATTTTTGGAGTATCGAGGAAAACCTATCATAATCTATACACTTGAGATTTTTGATAATCATCCTGATATTGGCGGAATTGTCGTTTCGTGTATAGAGGAGTGGATTCCTTATTTGGAGAAATTGATACGTAAGTTTGAGATTACCAAGGTGCGAGCTATAGTTCCCGGTGGAGAGACGGGGCAAGATTCTATTTATAATGGATTGATAGCTGTAGAAAATTTATATCCCAAGGATAGTTGCGTATTGATTCATGACGGGGTTCGTCCTCTGATTACTGAGCAAACGGTTTCTGATAATATAGAAGCCGTACGTTTGTACGGATCTAGCATTACTTGTATTCCTGCTATAGAAACATTTGTAGTCTCCAAGATGGAGGGAGATTTGGAAATACCTTCTCGAAAGGACTCTTTAGTGGCAAGGGCTCCACAGAGTTTTGTCTTGTCTGATATTTTAACAGCTCACCGGAGGGCACGAGAGGAAGGGCGGCATGATTTTATAGATAGTTGCTCTATGATGAATGCATATGGTCATAAGCTACATACGATCATCGGCCCGATGGAAAATATAAAAATCACGACACCAACCGATTATTTTGTATTTAAGGCGATGGTGGGTGTGCATGAAAATCAACAGATATTTGGATTTTAACGATATGTTTAGATATAAGAATACGATCGTGAGGAACGATATGGAGGAGATGCTTCGTGTCAATCTTCCTTGGGACAAGCTGGGGGGGAAGTCTTGCTTGGTGACTGGGGCGAATGGAATGATTGCCACGTATATGGTTTATTTGCTAATGTCTCTCGTGAGGGATAAGGGGATGGATATCCGTGTCGTAGCCTTGTCTCGCGACCGGAAGAGGGCAGAGGAACTTTTCGCTGACTTTTTGGAGGATCCCCATTTTGAATTGTTGATCCAAGATGTGTGTGAGTCGATCCATAGGGAAGGGGGTATGGATTATATATTCCACTTCGCAGGAAATGCCAGTCCTTATTACATCCAGAATGATCCCGTAGGGATTATGAAGAGTAATTTATTAGGGACTATTAACGTGTTGGAGCTGGCAAGGGAAAAGGAAACAGAGAAGGTGCTGTTCGCTTCTACTCGTGAGGTTTATGGAGATAATGCGGGGAAAGCATCCTTGGCGGAGTCTTCCTTTGGTAGGCTGGATTGCTTGGATGCCCGCTCCTGTTATCCGGAAAGTAAGCGTGCGGCAGAGACCTTGTGTAAGAGTTATTATCTGCAATATGGGATAGACTTCAATTCGGTACGAATCGCCCATACGTATGGACCAGGGATGAGATTAGAGAACGATGGTCGTGTAATGGCAGATTTACTGAATTTTGTTATTCAAAATAAAAATATCGTACTAAGGAGTAAAGGGGAAGCGTTGAGAGCATTTTGCTACATAACAGATACCTTGTTGGGATTGATGTTTGTTCTTTTTTATGGAGAGGAAGCATCTGCCTACAATTTAGCCAACGAAACGGAGGAGACAAGCGTCCGTTCGCTAGCGGAAACGTTGATAGGGATGAGTCCGGACAAAGGTTTAAGAATTGATTACGACATTCCCGAGAATCAGTCTGTTGTTTATTGTGATTATATAAGGGTTGCTTTGGATACCTCCCGATTGGAAGCTTTGGGCTGGAAGCCTTGTGTCTCTTTGGAGAAGGGGATGAAGCGGGTGTTGGGAATTTATCCGTGATTGAGTGTTTGGAAAGTCGAAGTTTAATAATTATAATAGATAAGTTAGGATATGTTTAGTATAGGAGATTATGTGAAACGTACTGATTTACAGAATAAAATAGATTTGAAGATATTGAGTGAACAAGAACTGAAATTTCTTCAAGAGAGTATATTGGACATTTATAGAGATGTCCTATCTGTATGCGAAAAGGCTGGCATTAGGGTGATGATGGTGGCAGGAAGTGCGATAGGGGTTGTTCGTCATAAGGGTTTTATTCCGTGGGATGATGATATGGATATGCTAATATCTAGAGATGAATATTATCGTTTTGTAGAAGCTTTTTGTGAAGAATTTGGCGATAAATACTATGTTACGTCTCCTTTTTCAATAACACAATATAAAGACCTTTGTATACATATAATTCGTAAAGATATTACATTGATATCTTTGTTTGATTTATCTAAATTATATCCGAATGGAGTGGCGATAGATATTTGTACTTACGAGTATGTTCCTGATAATTGCATTCTACGAGTTTTACATGGATTTATTTCTAATTGTTTATTATTTATAGGAAACTCTAGAAAAATGTATTTGTGTAAGAATAAGTATTGTGACACTTTCTTCTCTTTAACTATGAAGTCTAGGATCATGTATTATTTTCGTTTGTTTATAGGGATTCTTTTTTCATTCTTTAGTTATGCTACTTGGTGCTCTTGTTTGGATAAATGGGTTTCTCTCTTTAATAAAAGAAAAGGTAAATATGTGACAATCCCAACTGGTTATCTTCATTATTTTGGAGAAATGGTTCCTTCGGATGTATTTGATCCTGCTAAAGAGGCCGTCTTTGAAGGACTTAAGGCTTTTATCCCTAATAGAGTTGATACCTATTTGAAAAATCGATATGGAAAAGATTATATGGTGATTCCTCCTAAGGAAAAACAAGAGGTACATCCTGTTGTCGCATTTAGTTATGGGATTACAAGTGAGTGAAATATAATAGAAAATTTTATAGTCTGGCGTATGAACGTATATGTAAATGAACAATTTCCTTATCTTGATTTCATGGATATCCGTCCGGGAGATCGAGTGGTTTTGAAGCCAAATCTCGTAAAAGAGGGAAAGGAAACAGATAAAAATGAATGGAAATGTGTTGTTACATCTCCAGAGTTGATTCGGTATGTAGCGAATTATGTATGTGAGAAATTACAAGGGAAGGGCGAGGTCTTTATTTGTGACGCTCCTCAAACCGATTCCTCTTTTGAGCAGATTGATAAAAAATTAGGCTTAACAAAAATAGCTTCGGATTGTACCTCTAAGTATGGAGTGCCGGTACGAATAATTGATTTGCGGAATGAAGAGTGGACAAGTGAGAAAGGGATTATCACGCATAAAAAGAAATTGGCCGGTGACCCAAATGGAACAGTTCTTTTTAATTTAGAAAAGAACAGTTTGTTTTATGGGCATAAGGGAGAAGGTAATTATTTTGGAGCAGACTCCAATTATGAGGAGTTGAATAAACATCATCAGGGAACAATACAAGAGTATTTACTTTGCGCTACTCCTATTATGGCAGATGTGGTGATTTCTTTGCCGAAGATGAAAACACATAAAAAAACAGGTGTTACTTTAAGCATTAAGAATTTTGTGGGGATAACGGCTGATAAGAATTATTTGCCCCATCACACATGGGGATCTCCTAAACATGGAGGTGATGATTATCCTGATACATCATTTAAACGACAGTTCGAGACATGGGGATCCAAGTTCGTAAAAAGGATAATAATCAATATTCCATTTATAGGAATTAAGATGGCTCAAATACTTCGTGCAGAAGGGGAGAAGGTATTTGGCGCTACGCACAATACAATCCGGAGTGGGAACTGGTATGGGAATGATACCACTTGGCGAATGACGCTGGATTTGAATCGTTGTCTGATATATGGGAATCCGGATGGTACGTTTCGGAAAACAAAAAAACGTTATTATTCAGTTATAGATGGTGTTATTGCCATGGAAGGAGCTGGTCCGATGCAAGGAGATCCAAAGGAATGTGGTGTCTATATATCGGGAGAGGATCCCGCTAGTGTAGATACTGTGGCTACGACATTGATGGGTTTTGACTGGAGAAAATTACCTGTGGTATATGAGGCTTTCTCAAAGCATGAAATGCCTATATCTGAAATTGACCCACAAACTATAAATATAGTTAGTGATATTAAAGATTGGAGGGGTAGCTTGGATGAACTGAGAGAGAAGGAGCATTTTGATTTTGTTCCTTATTTTGGCAACGTCAGACATCGTTCCGAACTGGAAAATAGCAACACCTGATCCGATGGTGA
>OGXK01001481.1_pt1 | contig 12395 bp, 7 predicted proteins | sample 1576261 | NCBI WGS metagenome assembly OGXK01 (sample SAMEA3541581, study PRJEB24748) | human gut metagenome | biome: human gut; feature: human-associated habitat; material: faeces | place: China | collected 2012 | reverse complement strand
AGGACGTTTAGACGCAAGAAGGACGCTGAAGAGCTTAGTTGCGGATTTGAGGATAAAGTGACTTATGCAGCCGACGAAACACGCGGTGCGTATTTTGTGCCGGGTGATCTGGGCTTGTTCTTGGAAGTAACCCGTCAGGGAATTTCTCAAAAGATAACCTTGAATCCGAAGAATTTTACTGCAGAAGTGAAGCATGAATATCGTCTGACGATGGATGTGGATGCTTCAACAGCTTCTTTGAAGATTGTCTTCAATGATAATCCTGCTTCAGAACAGAATGTAAGTATCAATATTTCGGATGAAGCACTGAATGCGGCTCCTCCGGTATTTACTCCTTATGGATTTGAGTCGGGTACGCCCCTGAAGGTATTGGAAGGTGAAACGGTGTCTGATAAGCTGGAGGCTTACCTGAATGCGCCTGCTGGTTTGACGGCATGTGAACTGATTACAACTTCAGAGGCATTGAAAGCACAGGGATGGCCGGAAAAAATGGATTTGATGAAGCTTACTGCCGAGCAGTCGCAGAAACTTACGGAACTGGGATTGTCAACAAGGGGACTGGGGGCTAATCATGATAAGATTGCCTTGATTGACTTCCGGAAAGTGCTTTCTCATTTGTACTGTGTGACAGATGGAGATGATACTCATGTTTTCACATTGAAGGCAACGGACGCATTGACTAAGGTGTCGGATTTGGTGTTGAATGTAACTACCCTCAATAATGGCTTTGCTATTACTTTGCCGGAATCTGTTCCTTACGGAAGTACTACGATGACTGCTGATTTGACTTTAGAAGGTAATCCTGCTTTAGTTAAGTTCTTTTATTTCTATTTGGGTGTTGATCAGGAATTTAGGTCTGAAAATATTAACATACAGCCGGGGACAGAAGAAAATAAATATAAGGTGACATTTACTTATCCAGAGCCTTTGGTGGATACAGAAAATGTAGTGAAGTTTAAAGCGCAGTGTGGTGCGAAAACCTTTGAAAGTACTTTTAAGGTGGAAGACCCGGAACTGACATTGTCTTTAAAGAATGGTGATGCGGATGTGTGGGCCACTAAAGCCTATTTGCAGGTAACGGCTTCAGCCAAGTCGCGTGCATCGCGTACTATTTCTTCTTCTACAGTAGAAATTCAGTATAAAAATGGGGAGGAGTGGAAAAAATGGCCTCACCAGTCTTATGATGCTGAAACCGGATTGTTCTTATTGACTGGTCTGGGAGAAGGAGCAACTGAAACTGAGGGTGCTCCTTATACCTTGCGTGCGGTGTATAAGCGTGGAGGAGAAGCTGCTTCGTTATCTGAAGAACTTAGTATAACTACTGAACCGAAGGCTCAAGTGGGGAATGCGGGGTTTGAGGAATGGCATAGTGAAATATTGAAATATTCAGCATGGCTTTCTAGTGGAGAACGTGAATGGTATCTACCTTGGAATACAAATGAGAGTGATGTATGGTGGGCTGTGAATAGCAGAACAACAATGCCTTTGACATGTGATGGCGGTGGATATTGGGAGTATAAAGTGTTTCCTACTATATCATGGTCATCATCAAATAAATCTCAAGGTGAAAAATCGATTCAAATAGCTACTATTGCTGTGGGTAAAGCTGCTATTGTTAATGGAGGTTCAACAACACCTCATGTGGGGGAAATTTGGATTGGCACATCTAATGACGATGGAGGTCATGCATCGGAAGGTCATTCATTTGCAAGTAGACCCAATTCTATGACTTTCTGGTATCAATATGAATCTTTTAATGATAATGAAAAATTTTATATGCAAGTTGTATTAAAGGCTGCAGACGGTACTATAGTTGCTTCAAATGAGATACCTAATGGAGAAGAGGGGGACCCGAGTGGAAATACAATTACTTTACCGTTTACCTATTCTCCGGATGTGCATAAAAAGGTGTCTTCTATTTATATGGTATTTAAATCCTCTTCAGGTTCTGTAGATAGTAAAAAAAGAACAATGGAGATTTCGGGTCAGCAACAAACGGCTCGTATTGGAAGTGTCTTGAGAATTGATGATATTAAACTGAATTACGAATAAAAGCCTACATAATATGAAGAAATATTTTTTAATCTGTTTGACGCTGCTTGCGGGTATGTTAGCTTTCACGGCTTGTCATAGTGAAGTCATGGAAGGACAATCCACAGGAAAAGGGGAACTGAATTTAGCTTCCATGACAGCAGAAGTAAATACGGAAGTGGAAACCGTGTATTTAGGTTCACGTGCAGAATCGGGTACAGATTTCAGTAACTATATAGTGACGGTTTATGATGCTCAGTCACAAAAGGTTAATCAATGGAAATACAGCGAAATGCCTGAAATCGTATCTTTGGCGGTAGGAACCTGTACGGTAGAAGTGACTTCTGCTGAAGCACCAGCTAATGGCTTTGATATACCTTATTATAAAGGTTCCACTACTTGTGAAATCGAGGAAAATGAAATCGTGGATGTGCCTGTGATTACTTGTAAACTGGCTAATATGATGTTTTCGGTGGAATACGATGAAGAATTCAAGAGTAAGATGGGTGAGGATGTGGTGACAACAATTACTGTTGGAGACAATTCTCTGGAAATTCCGAGCTCGGAAACACGTAAGGCCTATTTGGTCGCTCCTGGAGGGGAGACCACTTCTATGACGGTTACTTTAAAAGGTACAATTGATGGAGAAGCGATAGATTATAGTGAGCGGATTACTGATGTAAAAACTGGTGTACATAATATTATCAAATATAAATTTACTCCAGTAAGCGATGGCTCAGGAGATGGTGGAACATTGAACGTGGCTATTAATGTGGATTCTTCGCTGACTGGCTCGGATGAAGTGATTGGTGTGAATCCGGGTGAAGAACCGGGAATTGATGATTTTCCTGAAGATGGAGGTGAAGAACCGGGAGACGGAGATGGTGAAGGTGAAACCGGTGAAGATGCTATTCGTATTACAGGTAAGGATTTAGGAGGAAGTACTTTTGACATAGATCAGACACAGACTGTGACAGGAAAAACTTCTCTGATTGTGAGAATTGAAGCATCAGCTGGAATTCAAAATTTGAAAGTGAAGATAACTTCTACTCATGAAGAATTTAATGGAATAGGGGAAAGTTTTGGAGAATTTGACTTGGCACATTCCGATGAGACTATGGAGCCTGAGACTAAAGACATGCTTGCTGGTTTAGGACTTCCTCTCGATGAGAAGGTATTAAATCAAGTGGCCCTGGATTTTGATATTAGTGGTTTTACGGAATTGTTGTTGGGATTTGAAGGTACGCATACTTTTAAAATTTCTGTAACAGATAACCAGGGTAATCAGTTGTCAAAATCATTAATAATAAATGTTTCAAAACAAAATTGAAATGTATAGGAAAATCTTAATCATACAATTGTGTATCTTCATTGTAGCGTTGGTATCCTGCAAGGAAGATACGGGTATTGCTGACGCTGAAGGAGTTTTGAAATTATCCGTTGGGGTATCGGATAAGGTAGAAGTGGTTTCCCGGAGTTTGGCGGAAGAGGAGCAGAACGTATTGGGGGAAAATTGCAAGATCCGTATTTATAGTGGTGAAACTTTGGTACAAAAGTATCAGGGGATAGATAATCTGCCAGCGGAAATAGCTTTGGCAAATGGAAACTATTCGGTACGAGTTACAGCGGGTGATTCTGTAGCGGCTTCGTTCGAACAGCGTTTCTTTGAAGGAATCAAGGAATTTGCCATTGCGAAAGGAGAAACCAGTACTGTGGAAGTGAATTGTGGTATTGCCAATACGGTGGTAGCTATTGCTTGGGACCAATCGTTGCAGGAAGTATTTAAGGGCGATTGTCAGGTGACAATCACTTCTGCTACAGGAGAGTTGGTATATTCATCTGCAAATGCTGATGCAAAAGGGTATTTCAGCTTGCCGGAAGATAACCGGAAACTTACTTGTAAGTTCAGTGCTACAACTTTGGGAGGGGAGGAATATGTCAGAACTACTGAATTATCTGATGTGAAAGATGCTACGCTTTATAATCTGACCTATAGTTATTCGTCAATAGAACAAGGACCTACTGGTGGAGCGGCATTGCAGATTCAGATAGATGAAACTCCGCTAATTGAAGAAGAGCATGTCATTACAATTAAGCAGCGTCCGGTCATTACTTGTAAAGATGGAGAAGAAACAACCTATGACCTTGAGCAGCCTATGTATCTGGAGTTGAATGCCCAAAAGGATTTTTATGTGCAGGTAGCTACGTCTTCCACATTGCAAAGTCTAAAAATTCAGAATGAACATTTTCAAGACTGGGGGTTTTCTTGGAATCAGTTTGATATGTTGTATCTGGAAGGTCAGGACGAAAAGTTGAAGGAGTTTGGAATTTCGGTTTCTGATAAAAAGCAGACTTTGACTGGAGATGTGTGGACAATACTGTTTGCAAAAAATTTGGTAGCTCAAATGACTGGAGCTGAAGGCAGTGTATCTACTACGATTGAAGCTGTAGATGCCGCAGGAAAAAGTCGCAAAGTAGTATGGAATATTGTGGCTTCTAACGCCACGGTGGTGACGGATGAAATTATTCCTTATGAGGTGTGGACCTCGAAAGCCACTTTACGTGGAACGGTAACTACAGCATTGGAATCTGTTCCTAAATTCCGTTACCGTGCCAAAAATACGGCAGATTGGACAACTGTGGAGGCTACACTGGTAGAAAATGCCTTTAGTAAGGAGATTACAGGATTAACACCTGGTACTACTTACGAATATCAGGCTATGGATGGTGAAAAGGCTTCATCTGTGACTTGTGAGTTTACTACTGAAACAACTTTCCAACCAGATAATGCAAGTTTTGAATATACTCAAATTTTGCAAGTTGATGGCTTGATTGGTAAGACTGATTGTTTGTTCTTTTATCAACAAGGTTCGGAAATGTGGTGGGATACGGGAAATACAGGCTCGGTAAAAGGAGGAGGTAATATTACGACTCAGGATGCAACAATACGACATGGAGGAAGTTATTCAGTGAAATTATCTTCAACTAAAATTTTTGGTGTTTTTGCTGCGGGAAATTTGTTCTCAGGTAAATTTTTAGGTACCGAGGATACAACAAAAGGAATTTTAGGTTGGGGACGTCCATGTACAAGTCGTCCTAAAGCTCTAAAAGTATGGGTACGTTATACACCTGGAACGGTAGATTTTGGTGGACATATAGCAGAGGGAGAATCTGATAATGGCATTATCTATGTAGCTGTAGGAGACTGGCAGTCAACTGACAGTAGTTATGGAGCAGAATGGCCGGTAGTAGTACGTACTAAAGGACCTTCTTTGTTTGATCCTCATGATAGTGGTACGATTGGGTATGGAGAGCAGATTTTTACCGAAAATTATGGTACGGATACAGAGACCAGTATGAAGGAAATTACTATTCCACTGGATTATGAAGGATATGGAGGGTATGACCGCAAGCCTAAATCAATTATCATTGTGGCAGCGGCAAGCCGGTATGGTGACTATTATGAAGGAAGTTCTTCCAGCGTAATGTGGCTTGACGATATGGAGCTGATTTATGAATAAGAAAATAACTCGATAGAATTTGTGAAGAAACTGTTGTGTATAATATGCCTTGCGTGTATTGCCTTCGGGGGGTATGCGCAAGGCGGTCAAAAGAAACTTCCGCCCAAAGTCTTTGTCCCCAAAGGACAGTGGATTGCCGGAAGTTCTGTATCGTATTCGGAGCATACGGAAAATAACTATGATTTTTTAGTAGTAGAAAAGATTAATGCGGATGGGTATTCTTTCAAACTCAGTCCGATGTTTGCCTATGCCTTGAAAGATAATATGGCGTTGGGAGGACGCTTTAAATATGGGCGTACGTTGGTACGTATGGATGAAACCCAACTGAATTTGGATGATGAGACATCATTTGACATCAACAATATTTACCAGTTGAAACATTCTTATTCGGCTATGGCTATTTTTCGGAATTATATTCCTTTAGGAGATAGCAAGCGTTTTGCGGTGTTTAGCGAGACACAGTTGGAAGTCGGTGGAAGTCAGTCGAAAGTGTCGAACGGAAAAGGCGAAGCGCTTACCGGTACCTATTCCAAGTCGACCGACCTTGGCTTTGGAGTTTCTCCGGGAATGGTAGCTTTTATCAATAACTATACGGCGGTGGAAGTCAGTATTGGTGTGTTAGGAGTGAATCTGAGCAAGACAAGACAGGTTACCAATCAGGTGGAGACAGGAGAGCAATCGTCCACCTCTGCGAATTTTAAGATTAATATATTCTCAATCGGTTTGGGAATCGCATTTTATTTGTAAGCATGATGAAGATGAAATTGTATATAATGTGGTGTTTGTTCTTCTGTATAGGATGCTTGCAGATGAAGGCTCAGGAAATGGACTCTGTGTCGGTTGCTCGTGGAGATTCATTGGTGAAATACAAGCTGGTGGTAGTACATGACACGGTGTATGTGCCGATACCGGAAGCAAAGATGCCGGTAGACTCTTCACGGATTATTTATACCAAGCCCGTGGGACGTTATGATCGTGGAATTACCAATTATCGTTTTATTCCTAAGCATAAGTGGATTGGTGGAGTGACTGTATCTGTGTTCAACTTTGAAAGTGACAATAGCAGGTTGTTGTTTTCGTTGCTGAAGGATATTGATTTGAATCTGCGTACTCTTTCGGTGAAACCTTTTGTGGGGTATGCGATAAAGGATAACACGGTGATCGGTTTGAAATTTGGATATTCTCGTATTTCGGGAGGAATAAATAATCTGGCCTTAAATATAGAGGATTTGGATATTGCTTTGAAAGATATTAAGTACACGGATGATTCGTATTCTTTCAGTCTATTCCATCGTTCTTATATCGGTCTGGATCCCAAAGGCTTGTTCGGACTTTTTAATGAAACTACCTTAGGATATAGTACGGGCTCAGCTCGTTTTTCACGGGGGGCAGATGAAACGCTAAAATATACGGATACATCCATCAATCAGTTGAAGGTCGGAATTAATCCGGGTATTGCCATTTTTATTATGCCTAATGTGGGAGCGGAAGTGTCTTTTGGAGTGGCTGGCTTTACTTATAACTGGGAAAAGCAGAAAAAGAGTTCGGGTGAAACGGGAAAACGCACGAACAGTGGAGCAAATTTTAAAATCAACTTGTTTAATATTAATATTGGTTTAACGGTGTGTATCTGATGAAGAGAATGATGACAATAGATAGAATGAGGAGACTGATGCTTTGTTTGTCCGTTTGTTTGCTGGCAGCTTGTATTCAGAATGATTTGCCTTATCCCACCGTGAAACTTTATATTACGGGAATGACCGTAGAAGGTCAGGTGGGAAGTGCCGTGATTTCGAATGAGGAACGGAAGGTGACACTGGAACTTGAAGAAACTGTAAATCCTCGTCAGGTAAAGGTACAGACGCTGGAAATGACGGAAGGAGGTACGGCAAGCATCGGTCCGGATTCGATTGTGGATTTGACAAAGCCGTTGCAGGTTACTCTTTCCTTATATCAGGATTATGTGTGGACCATAGAGGCTAATCAGACGATTGCACGTACGTTTACTGTAACAGGTCAGGTGGGGCAGGCTAAATTTTATCCGGAAACACGTGAGGCATCTGTCAATATTCCAAGAGAGAAAGGACTGGGAATCATAGAAGTCACGAGTTTAAAATTGGGTCCGGAAGGTTCGACTCAGAATGGAGTGACAGGAGTACCTGCACTTCAATGGGAGAAGAAAGGTGGTTTTGCTACCACAAAAGTACAAGTGCAATACAGTGATTTCATAGATGAAGAATGGACTTTGTATGTCAATCTTTCAGATATAACAGTAGGAGTAAACAGTGTGGATGCCTGGACGAATGTAGCTTGGGTACATGGATTTGGGCATGATGGGGGTGATAACGGCTGTGAATACAAGAAAGAAGGAGATACAGACTGGACACGAGTCGATGCGTCAGAATTGACTCATGACGGAGGTAACTTTACGGCTCGTATTATTCATTTGCAGGCAAATACTAACTATGTATGTCGCGCTTACTCGGGTGAAGAGTATGGAGCAGAAATGAACTTTACCACAGGAGATGCCGTTACCGTTCCTAATATGAATTTTGATGAATGGCATCAGGAAGAAAAAGTGATTTGTCCTTGGAAGGAAGGTGACGAATCTTGGTGGGATACTGGTAACTGGGGAAGTACTACACTTTCGGCTAATGACAATATTACACAGCCAACTTCTGATGTGTGGAGTGGAGCGGTTACAGGAAGTCAGGCTGCGCTATTGGGGTCAAAATTTGTTGGTCTGGGAAGTATTGGTAAATTTGCTGCGGGCAATTTGTTTTTAGGAGAGTACAAGGCAACTGACGGTACAAATGGTATCTTAGGATTTGGTCGTGAGTTTACTGCTCGTCCTACAAAGTTGAAGGGACATTTTAAGTACACAGTATCTACTGTTAATTATGCAGATGAAGCACATGCAGCTCTGAAGGGAAAACCAGATACTTGCATTGTCTGGATTGCTCTGGGAGATTGGAGCGAACCGGTGGAGATACGTACAAATCCGAAAAATTCGAAGTATTTTGATAAGAATGATCCCAATGTCATCGCGTATGGTGAAATGAATTGTGGGGAAACTATATCTGCCTATAAGAATTTTGAAATAGAACTGGATTATCGTTCTACAAGCCGTGTTCCGAAATATTTGCTGATAGTATGTTCTGCCAGCAAATATGGAGATTATTTTACGGGCGGAGCCGGTTCTACCATGTGGGTAGATGATTTCAGCTTTGAATATGATTATTAGGGACTTCCGCTGATTTGTTGTCCGAAATATAAGTTCATGGTAAACAAGTGTACTACTCTATTTGTTAGGAATAGATAAAGATAAACTTGTTTACCATGAATTTTATTATACGCAATCTACTTCTATTCTTTGTTTTATTATGTACTGTAGCTTGTTCTTCAGAGGAGAATTTCGACCAGCCTTCTTTGGAAAATATAGATTTTAGAGTCTCTGTGGTGGGACAGTCACGTGTGGCGATGCAGAAAAATGGAAGTGGAGACTTTCAGGCGGGAGATGAGGTGGCCTTGCGAGTGTATGAGTCTCAACCGGATAAGCTTCAGGATAAAACGCTGCTACATTGCGAAGGAAAGCAGTGGACTTCTTCTTTATATTGGAAAGAGTGGGAGGGGACTCCTTATTTTTATGCGGTCTGGCCTTCAGCTACTCAGGTAGAATTGTGGGAGGGTACCTGCTGGTATGTGCATCGGGTGAGTAGAAACCAGTCGGCAGAGGAGGATTTTTTGTTTTCTGATTTATTGGTGGCTGATTCGGAAGGGGAGCGATATTTGCCTGTGAATTTGGCTTTTCGCCATGCCATGAGTCGGGTCACGGTAAATGTGAGAAACATGGAGAAGGTTCTGTCGGGCGAGGAACGACAGCAGGTGCAAGTGTATGTTCATGGGTATTTATCGGGTAGATTTGCTTTGTCGGGAAACGCAGTACAGGCTGCAGAAGAGATGGATTGGATACAAGCGTACCCAATGAATGAAGATGGTAGTTTTGCTGCCTTGGTTGTTCCGGGAGAGTTGGAACGTTTTCGGACAGAGGGCTGGATAAAAATCGTAGCAGGAAATAGGGAACTGGTGTATAACGTACCGGAAAGTATCGGAAATACACTGGAAAGCGGGAAGCAGGTGACTGTGAACTTGCAATTGAAATCGGAGGAAGTGGTACCCGAAGAACCTGTCTGGTGGGTAGATGGTGTACAGCCGTCCGACCAGTGGGAGTATGAGGCTCCGGTGTATCGTATGCCCTGGAGGCAGAATTGCGGGTGGTTTGACTGCAACAAACTGGATGCCAGAGATACCAGTCCCACGGGAGATGGAAGAACGTGCTGGGAGGCTTCCTCTTCAAATTTGATGCACTGGTGGCTGAATGCGAACCGTGGTTATGTGGAACGTTATCTGGAAAACAAACGTCATCTGAACCCGGATTTCTCGATTCCTTCGGCTTATCCGGATTCAAAGCATAGTGAGATTTATCAGGGATTCAAGAACCGTTTTGGCAATAAGTCGGGGTATATCGTATCGGGTGTAAACTGGTTCTTGTCGGGAATCTGTAGTCGGGTGATGTATCCTCAGGATGTACCGGAACAGGAAAATGCGGGCTTCTTTTTTGACGTGTTCGGTCGGAATTCACTGGTGAAGCAGTATGGCAACGGGTATATGACGAAGGAGGAGTTTAATAACGCCATCAAATTGGCAAGGAAGCAGGGGATGGCTGTCGGACTGGATATTTTTATTCAAGGAGGCGGGCATGCCATAAATCTTTGGGGAGCTGAGTTCGATGAGAAGGGAGAGGTGAGTACGATTTACCTGGTAGATAACAACGATGGAAATTTGGGTGACTGGATTTACAAGGCTAAGATTGTGTATGAACAGGATGCTTCAAGTGGAGCACTGTTTACTTATATGAAATGGGTTTATAATGAAGACTTGAAGATAAAAATCATGGATTTGGTACTGTTGGATAAAGGTACTTCTTATTGGGAATTATTTTTTGAAGATAAAAAGGAAATCCCCTTGCTCCGTTCGTAGATGTGGAGCAAGGGGATTGTTATGTTTATATGATCTATGTGTTTGTCAGATAAGTTGCATACCCAGCCGTGCGCATTCCTCACGCATGTCTTCCGGCCAGATGCTGGCCTGGATTTCTCCGATATGTGCCTTCTTCAGATAAAGCATACACAAACGTGATTGTCCGATACCTCCTCCAATGGTCAGAGGGAGTGTGTCGTTTAGCAGACGCTGATGGAAATACAGTTTGGTGCGTTCTTCTTTTCCCGCTAATTCCAGTTGCTTGAGCATGGCAGCCTTGTCCACACGGATACCCATAGAAGAAATTTCCAATGCACGTTGCAGCACTTCGTTCCATACCAGTAAGTCACCGTTCAAGCCGGGAAGTCCTGTTTTAGGATCTACAGTGGTATAGTCGTCATAGTCCGGCGCACGCAAGTCATGCGGTTGTCCGTTACTCAGCTTGTTTCCGATTCCGATAATGAAAACGGCTCCAAAGCGTTCTGTAATCAGGTTTTCACGTTCCTTGGCTGTCTTGTCAGGATACATTTGCAACAAGTCTTCCGAATGAATGAAGTGTACATCGTGCGGCAGGAAGGACTTAATCTGTGGATACATTTCACAAATCATGTATTCCGTGCGGCGCATGGCGGCATAGATACGGGTTACGATGCTTTTCAGGAAGTCCACTGTACGTTGTTCCGGAGTAATCACTCGCTCCCAGTCCCACTGGTCTACATAAAGAGAATGAATGTTGCCCAACTCTTCATCGGCACGTATGGCATTCATATCGGTATAAATTCCGTAGCCGGGTTCAATCTGATAGTCGGCCAGAGTAACGCGTTTCCATTTGGCCAGTGAGTGAACGACTTCTGCCTGCTGGTCTCCCAAGTCTTTGATGGGGAAGCTGACAGGGCGTTCTGTACCGCTCAAGTCGTCGTTAATTCCCATTCCTTTCAAAACGAACAAAGGAGCAGTAACACGGCGTAAACGAAGTTCGGACGAGAGGTTCTGCTGGAAAAACTCTTTAATTTGCTTGATGCCCAGTTCGGTCTGTTTCATGTCAAGCAACGGCTTATAGCCGACTGGTTTTATAAGGTAACTCATGTGTGAATTTCTTTAAATGTTTATTTGCTTGCAAAGATAGATGTATTTTGTAAATATGCAAGCGATTTTAGAAATAAGTTATCAAAATGATTTTTATTTCTTTTTACTTACTGATAAAGTGAAAAGGGAATGATGGAAATAAAAAATGTCATTCTGGAAATCTCTTTCCGGAATGACATTCTATTATGTAATATAAAGAAAGGCTGTTTAGCGATTCTTGTACATGTTTTCGTAGTAGTTCTGGTATTCGCCGCTGGTTACGTTTTTTACCCATTTCTGGTTGTCAAGATACCATCGGATGGTTTTTACGATACCATCTTCAAATTTAGTCTCTGGAGTCCATCCAAGTTCGCGGGTAATTTTGGTCGGGTCGATGGCATAACGCTGGTCGTGTCCGAGTCTGTCCTTGACAAAAGTAATCAGTGAATCGTTAATCCAGTCAATGCTGATTTGTCCGTCAGGAGTCATCTCTTTCTTTTTAAGGATGCTCCGGTATTCCGGCTGCTCGGTCATTATCTGGTGAATAGTAGCAATGGTCAGTTTGACGATTTCAATATTCTGTTTTTCGTTATGACCTCCTACATTATAAATCTCACCGTCCTTGCCGTTGCGGACAATCATGTCGATGGCTTTGCAGTGGTCTTCCACGTAGAGCCAGTCGCGTACATTGGTACCGTCTCCGTATACAGGCAGGCGTTTTCCTTCCAGAATATTCTT
>OGXK01001479.1_pt1 | contig 12404 bp, 10 predicted proteins | sample 1576261 | NCBI WGS metagenome assembly OGXK01 (sample SAMEA3541581, study PRJEB24748) | human gut metagenome | biome: human gut; feature: human-associated habitat; material: faeces | place: China | collected 2012 | reverse complement strand
GGGGAAATTCCTTTTTAATTGAAAAATACTGTGAGCGTTCAAGTTTCACAGTATCCCCATTGATAACTCTATTAAATTCCAGTCTTTCAGGCAAAACACTCCGGCTTTCCCGGACCGTCCTGTCCTGTTCGTTGCACTCGGGGTGACAGGATTCGAACCTGCGACCTCACGGCCCCCAGCCGTGCACTCTAACCAAACTGAGCCACACCCCGCCAACTCGTACATTATAAATGATTTATATTCAAATGTAAAGAGGACACTTTCTCACATTTCGTTTAAAATTCCATACAATAATTCTGTAGATACCAGGAAAGGAGTTTTTTCATTGCCAATTTATCAGAATCAAATAAACCAGCACCGTTCCTGTCAGTCCGGACATAGCTGCAACTGCCGCCGTCCTGTCCCGGAACCCTGCAGCCATCCTGTCAGTCAGAAAATCCAGCCTGTACCGGCAAAACCTGACTGTGGCTGCGGTATAAAAGATCCTCTGGAAGATCTTCCGATTGCAATGGCTTATGTTCCATGGCAGCGTTGGAGAGATCTTTACGATTCCAACAAAGGATTCCACCGTGGCACGATTTTCCGGGACCTTGATAAGTCATTTTGTGGAAAAGGAGGCGTATGTCAGTGACCTGTCAGAAAATGAATCGCAGAGAACTTTTAAATTATATCAATGAGATCAGCTTTGCCGTAGATGACACAAAATTATTTCTGGATACACATCCATGGGATCAGAATGCACTCCTCTTTTTTAATGAATGCAGCCGAAAGCGGAATGAAGCATTACGGGAATATGCTTCTGCCTATGGTCCGCTTACGATCGATACTGCAACTGCCTGTGAGTCTGATTACTGGTCCTGGATCAATGAGCCATGGCCATGGCAGGAAGGAGGCTGCTGAATATGTGGAATTATGAAAAAAGATTACAGTACCCTGTCAGGATTACACAGACTAATCCCCGTCTTGCACAGGTTATTATCAGCCAGTTTGGCGGTCCTGACGGGGAACTGGGTGCATCTATGCGGTATTTATCCCAAAGGTATACCATGCCATATAAAGAAGTTACCGGAATACTGACCGATATTGGAACAGAAGAGCTTGCCCACCTTGAGATCGTCTGTGCGATTGTCCACCAGTTGACCCGCAATCTTTCCCCTGAGGAGATCGAACATTCCGGATTTGCTCCCTATTATGTGGATCACACTCTTGCTCTCTGGCCACAGTCTGCAGGAGGTGTCCCCTGGAGTGCAACAACATTTCAGTCAAAAGGGGATCCGATCACCGATCTCCATGAAGATCTCAGTGCTGAACAGAAAGCACGCACTACCTATGATAATATTCTCCGGCTGATCAAAGATCCTGAAGTCTGTGATCCGATCCGTTTCTTAAGGGAACGGGAGATCGTACATTACCAAAGATTCGGTGAAAGTCTCCGCATTGTTCAGGAAAAACTGGACAGTAAGAATTTTTATGCTGTCAATCCTGAATTTGACCGGTAATTCTGTCCGGCACTGATGAGAAAAAAGGCTGACACTCTGCGATTCTTGCTCGTAAAAGTGTCAGCCTCTTTGCATATTATAACACAAACTCAGCTTTTATGCTTTTTATTTACTTGTCTGCTTTGCTCCTAAAGTAACATTCACACTCTGCTCCTGATACTCTCCATTGCTCTGTGGTACCTGGATCGTAAGCTCTACTTCATCACCTTTTGCATAATACTGCAGTTGTTCCTGAAGATCATCCATGCTTGAAACCGTTGTTCCGTTGTTTCCTGTAATGATGCATCCCCTTGTCATGCCTGCTTTTTCTGCTCCGCCACCTTTAGTAACTTCTGATACATATACACCTTCTGGCATATTCAACTGCTGGGAATACTCTGTAGAAACGCTCATTCCCTTGATTCCGATTGCTCCCTGATCTGCTTCGGCAACTTTGGTCTTTGTCTCCTGATTCATCAGGTTCTCGATCAGATCTGATACATCACTGATCGGGATCGCATATCCAACACCCTCAACAGAATCTCCTACCAGCTTGGATGAATTAATTCCAATTACTTCACCACTGGCATTGACAAGAGCTCCGCCACTATTTCCAGGATTGATCGCTGCATCTGTCTGAATCAGTTTCACACTGCTCTCTGTCGTTTCTCCGGTTGTCTGGTCTGTCTCTGATACAGAACGGTTCAAAGCACTGATGACTCCTGTTGTAACTGACTGTCCATATCCAAGTGCATTTCCGATCGCGATCGCCGGTTCTCCCACTTTCAGCTCTGTAGAATCACCAAGCGTTGCAACTGAGATAGCCTTCTTCGTATCTTCAGAAATAGAATCCAGCGGAACTGCAACCACAGCAACATCATATTCTGAATCCGTTCCTTTAATATTTGCTTCAACACTGTTGCCATCTGCAAAGGTAACTGTCAGTGTATCACTTCCGGCAACCACATGGTTATTTGTCACAACCAGAAGTTCTGAATCATTCTGTGAAATGATGATTCCTGTACCGGCACTTTCACTTTCCTGCTTGGAAGTTCCTCCGAAATAGTTCTGAACCTCCTGCACACTCATATTCGTAATAGAAACGATGGATGGCATTACATTTTCCACCACACTGGATACATCTGATGTGACCACACTGGATGTCTTCGTCAGTGATGCATTACTGGTAACTGCACTGGTCGATGTAGTACTGGTACTTTTCTGCGTTGTTCCGAGCTTCAGTACTTTCGTTCCCACATAATTAGTAGTAAGGAATGTAGCACTTGATACAACTCCGAACATCAGTGCCAGTCCTGTTACCGCAACAGCCTTCGGCATTTTTTTATGCTCTTTTTTCTTTTTTGGTGTCTTTCCATCATCACCCTGTCCATTATTATAAAATGTCGTACCGTTTGATGTATTTCCTTCTGTCTCATTTGGATTATAATAACTATACTGATTATCCATGATTCATACCCGCTTTCTCTTATATTTATTTTGTATTTCTTTTATGGTTATATAGTAATAAAGGATTGTGATGAAAGTGTGTTCATTTGATTAACAAATGTTGAAAGCAGGCACATTATGATCAATTTCATAATATGCCTGCCTCTCTTTTCCTTACAGATCTACAAAATCCACATCATATTCCGGGTTTTTTCTGCCTCTTCGTGGTCTCTTAAAATTTCTTGTATCTCCTTTTAAAGGATCTGCCTTCTCATCTTCTTCTATCTCGCTGTCATCATATTCGTCGTATTCATCGTCATACTCGTCTTCATACTCATCGTCGTATTCATCGTCATACTCATCATCGTCTTCGTCTTCATACTCATCATCGTCTTCGTCTTCATATTCATCGTCATACTCGTCTTCGTACTCATCGTCGTATTCATCGTCATACTCGTCTTCATACTCATCGTCCGGCTCTTTCTCTGCCTTGCGGTTTTTTTTCTTCTTTGCCGGCTTTTCTTCTTCCTCTTCAAACGGGATATCGTACTCATCATAAAGATCATCCAGTTCCTGATTTCTGTGAACAAGCTTGATTGCAAAAATGATCATGAGGATCAGAAGAATCAGAACAAATGCTCCTGCTGCGATCAGGACAAATAAAGTATGATCTGCGATAAAATTTCCTATTTTAGAAAGAGCTGACTCATTCGTCTTCTCTTTTACCTGCTCTGTCGGTGTCTCAACCGCCTGATAAGTTCCATCTGATGAATCATACTGATAAAATCCTTTTTCTCCGGTTCTTGTATTTAAAGCATACATCAGATCATACCGGTCATTCTCCGGATCAGCCCAGTAAGGATAACTCTGGTCTCCAACTGTCAGTTCTCCCTGCTGATAAGAAGACGGAAGCGATACATCTCCTGTATCACTCAGAAGAATGATCGAGGTACTGTCTGAAATCTGAATCTCCGTATACGGTAAAAATGTAGCATCCTCTTCATTATAAAGGAAAAACTTTCCTGTTCCCGCAGAATCTACAAGATATCCGATACATACGCCTGCACCATTCTTCGCAAATTTTCTTTCTTCACCATTGAATGTAAGCTTTGTTTCTGTATATCCCTCTGGAAGATCTGCTGCAGTAAATGCCTCTGAGAAGAGATAATCTGTCCCGTTTACTGAAACTGTGATATTGGTTGTCTCTCCGGCAACGGGAGTCCCTCCCTCTGCCGCAGTTGTCGTAATCTCTGTACTGCCATCATCGCCTGCTGCTACTTTTACTGCGGAAGAACCTTCTGCCAGTGTCAGTGTCTCGTCATTGTAAAGATACGCTTTGGAGCTTTGAACACTGATCGTTGTATCTCCGGCTTTCAGTGCTTTAAACTGAAGTGTCGTACGCAGTTCATTCTCAGAACCTGTTCCACTGCCTGAGTAAGTCAGATTCCCTGAGCCATCTGCCTGAACACCATCACCACTGACAAATTCAAGAGCAGATGTATCATAGCTCATTGTGATATCTGCATCTCCGATCGCATCTCCTCCGGTCTTTACAACCAGACTTACATCTACCGTTTCTCCTACCTTTGTCTCCGGGTCTGAGAACATCAGTTGTCCCTGTGCAGCACTGACAATTGTGCCAAACATTGGTACTGTAAGGCAGACCGATAAAATCATCGCTGCTGCTTTTTTCATCATCTTCATGTAACTACCCCTTTGTTCATATTAGATTTAAGTCATTATCTCTTATCATACACGGTTTTTCTATAATTGTCCACCATTTTCACCAGTTCCACTGCTGTCTCCTGGATCGGTTTCACCGGCATCTGCTCCCGGATTTCCATCACCGGTTCCACTGTCTGTTCCGGGATCAGTTCCACTATTTCCATTATCTGACGGCTGATCCGGTACTGTCGGCTCATAGTCATCAGGAGCCGATGGCTGTGGTTCATTATAGGTCCGATCCTGCGTCTCTCCCGTGGATGATGAATCACTTTTTCCCGATGAATTTCCTGAATCCTGTGCATTTCCACCTGTGCCGACCCTCGCAGCAATTTTTTCACTGATACTGTTCACTTTAGAAGACGGACTGTAATCATTTACCCCATATAGAAATTGATGAAGTGCAGATACATTCGATGTCAGATCTTCCGGGATTACAATACTTCCAAGTCCTGATATCGTATCAGTCGATTTATCCTGTGGGAATCCCATATTACCGGATAATTGATACTCCGTATAAGCCTGGGCATAATAAAGGATATCAGAAAGTGTAAAATTGGTTGCAACCTGTGGAAATACCTTGTCGATGATCGCATTCAAAGTCATAAGATCCGCATTTTTTGCCTTTTCTACGATTTTTTCAATAACCAGACGCTGTCGCTCTGTTCTTGTAAAGTCACCACCGGCTGTCGACCGGATTCTTGCATAAGTCGTTGCCTGAACTCCGTCTAATAACTGAAGTCCTGCAGTTTCTACCCGGTGTGCCTCTTTTCCTGCAGAGTCTGCAGTTTCCTGAACAAACTTGTTGAGATACTGGATCTCTTCCTCTTTGATCTCGATCTCCACTCCGCCCAGCAGATCAATCGCATCTGCAATGGCACCGAAATCTACGGTCACATATTTCTGGATATCAAGATCTAGATTCAAATTCAGCATATTGACAGCCTGCGTTGGTCCTCCATAACTGTAAGCAGCATTACATTTCTGAAGAGTTCCGTCAGAAAGATCCAGCAGTGTATCCCGGTAAACTGATATCATCTTTACTTCCTTCGTCTCATTATTCAGACTGGCTACAATAATACAGTCCGTGCGGTTTCCCTTTCCAAGATTTCCATCACGGGAATCCACACCAAAGAGGGCGATATTGGTATAACCTTTTCCCAGATTGATCTCCCCGTTCTTCTCCTGAACTTCCTCATTGATAATCAGATCCTTTGCCTCAATATCCTGCGTCTGGATCTTTCCCCACTTTGCTGCGACATAAATTGCTGCCGCAGAAAAAGTACAGATCAGCACCCCTACGGTGCAGAGCAGGACCCGCTGCCACATTTTCAACTTCATAAACCAGTTCTTATTTTTTTCTTTCGCTGCCGCTGCACGCCTTCTACCGCGTCTTCTCACTTCTCTGCCCATAAGAAGCACCTCTCTTTATTCCTCTTTAGTTGATCTCTGAAATAAACTGATCTAATGACTGACTTCCTAACATTCGTACTCTCGTCAGAGCATAGGGATCATCTCCCGGATAACATTTGCCCGGTTCTGTCGTAACTGCACATAAAAATCCAGCCTCTTCCACCGTCTGTTCACACTCTGCCGTATAATCCCCGAACGGATATGCAAGTGCATCTCCATTTCCACAATACTCAATGGATTTCTTCAGATCTGCCAGGGCTTCTTCTTTCGATAAAGCCGGGAAAATACCTCCGTGTCCGTAAGTTCCACCACCACGGTGCATATTATCTGTATGCGACTCCAGTGTCAGATACTGATTATTTCGGTAAGGATCCAACATGCTTTTATCATTATAATAACTGGTGATCACGAAAGAAGTTGCAGGTGTCTGATACTTTTCAAATAAAGGGATTGCCAGTTCTATATACAGCGGACCATCATCAAAAGAAAGTACAATGCTTTTATCCGGAAGGATTCTCTCTCCGTCCAGATATTCCCTCACTTCTTTCCAGGTCGGAAAATAATAGTCATTCTCATGCAGATATTTCAATTCTTCTTCCAGTGTTCCCACTTCTATATAATTGGAGTTCAGATTCTCCGGGACACTGTTGGCATCATATACATAATGATACATACAAATCGGAAGACCTTTTGCTCCATATTCTTTATTCGGAGTCACCGTAACGGTTCTCTGTGCTGAGATTTCTTTTCCTTTGGGATCGGTGGCTTTATAAACCAACTGGTGTTCTCCTGCCGTATTCAGATCATATTCCTCCAGACTGACGCTGATATCTGTTCTATTCCCCTGCCGGTCTTTCACAACTGCACCGGCATCCTCATACGGATCTCCAAGCCTGACAGTCACTTCACTGTCACCCTGAAGTTCTATCGTATAATCGGATGTCCCGCTCTGAGCATCTTTCTTTTTTGTATCCTTTGATCCCCCCTTATTTTCAGATGTCGGGGGACTTCCCGCAGTATGACTTCTTTTCCACAGAAAAATTCCTGCCATCCCCGCTGCCAGGATCAGTACCACAACAATTCCAAAAAGCCTTCTTCTCCGCCGAAGTCTTCTGGATCTTCTTCGATGTCTCTGCCTTCTGCCTGAAGTCTGCATATGCGGCTGTCTACTTACCGGTTCCCGTCTGCTTCTTCGCAGTGCTTCATTTCTTCTATGATTGCTTTTGCCTTTTCTTCCCATGTATTCTCCAATGCTTCCCTGTCTAACAGTTCTATATACGCTTTATCTGACCTTTTTCCCAATGCCTCATCCAGTTTTGCTTCAAATTCCTTATGGTCATGCCCGATCAGGACTGACTGATACTTTCTGCACTCATCCATGTCAGTCGTGACGATCGGCTTATTCAATGCCATATATTCAAACAATTTGACCGGAGAGGTTGCTTTTGTGATCTCATTGATCAAAAACGGGATGGTCAGTACATCCATCTTTGCAGCATAATTCTGCAATACATGATAATCCCTTGAACCCAGGAAATGGACATTCTCCTGTCTGTCAAGCCCCGCCTTTTCATAAGAATCATCATATTTAATTCCAAACAGTACGATCTGATACTTTCCCGTCTCTGCAAGTTCTTTAACAAGCTGATAATCAAACCACTTTGCCAATGCCCCGTAATATCCGATCATCGGCTGTCCCTTTTCAAGAATCTCTGCAAATTCTTTTTCAAACTTAAAGTCCGGATCAATTTCATTATGGAAATGGTTATAATCCACACCGTTACAAGAAAACACCAGATGAGAATCCCCTCTTTTTGACAGGACATCCCTTTGCAGTGCATCTGCTGTTACAACCACGATCGAGTCTTTCTCCTTCATGGTCTTCTCGTACTTTTCCCTGACATTGACCGGCAATTCATCCGTTCCGGCAAGGTGAGGATTCAGATCATCAATATATTCATATACAACCTTATATCCACGTCGCTCATACTCCTCGATCTGCCCTTTGGTCAGTGTCCAGTCTGTTGAATAGAACTGAACATATCTTGGTTTTTCCTGCTGCTCAATGGCTTCAAAAATATAGTTAGCAAATGCCTTATTCATAAAATTGACAAGGTAAAGATTTTCTGACTGTCTTTTGATCCTTTTTACATCATCTGTAAATCTTGTCACTTCATACAACACCAGTGTTCTCTGCTTTGCAAAGTTAGTAAAAATATGCTGCGGTCTCTGATACAGAGGCACATCCCATCCAAAAGAACTTCTCCATACCACAATGCGGTCGTAGTCTTCTCTCTCCAGCATCCGCTTCAATCGCTTTCGGATCTCCTTTTTATTCAATGCCACATAGATTTTCTCTTTCATCGAAATCCGCACAATATAATTGGAATAAATATATCCGGTCATTTTTTTTATTGTTCCGGTCAGTCCATATTTTTTTACAAGATTTTTCACTTTGCTCAGCTTATCTTTCATTTTTCAGCTCCTTTTTCACACTGTCCGGCATTCCGCCTTCTTTAATAAAATCCTTCAGCTCTGCCGCTTTTGCTTTCCAGTCGTTCGCTCTGGCACACTCCATCAACCTGCTTTGGAACTCTTCTGACTTTCCTTTTTCTGCCAGCTTAAGAACCTCCTCCACAAAATCTTCTTTTGTATCAGCGATCTTTACCAGTTCATACTTTTTGCACTCCGGCAGTGATGTTGCAACAACCGGTTTTCCCATAGCCATATACTCAAATAACTTCACCGGAGAGGTAGATTCCGTAATATCATTCACAACAAACGGGATCATACATACATCAAAAAAATGTGCATAACCGGCAAGTTCTTCATATGGTCTCTTTCCGAGAAATCTGACATTTTTATATTCTAAAATGCCACTTTCCTGCAGACTTGCATCATGCTCGATCCCGATCAGGATGATCTGTATCTCCGGATGGTCTGCCAGTGCCTTCAGCAGATCATAGTCCACCCAGCTTGCCATTGCCCCGTAATAACCTGCTTTCACAGAATCCGGCCTGAGCCAGGACAGGTACTCTTTCTCTCCTGTCTTCTGATCCGGTGGAAATTTTTCACACTCTGCACCATTCGAGATCAATGCAGCCTTCGCAGCCGGATTAATCTTCCTGACATTTTCATATAAGCGGGTTGCCGTTGCAATAACATAAGTCGCAGGATCTTTTATAAGAGACTCATGTCTTTCAAGGATCATATCCAGTCTGCCCGGTGCGATCAGGTCAGGATTTATATCATCCACATACTCATATAAAATTTTGAAGCCTTCTTGCTGATACTGACGAATCCGGCTCATTGGAACTGTATCGGTAGAATAGACCATCAGATACCTGTCCGCCCTTTTCTGACGTAACTGTCTGAGAATCTCATTCCGGTAATAATACAGATCCAGTACAAAACAATTTCCGGCTACCCGGGTGATCCTGGATGGATTTTTATAGTCCACATCATAATAAGAATTGTATAAGACCAGCGTTCTCTCATCTGCCAGCATTCTTGTCAGATGCTGGGGACGCTGAAGCATGATATTGTAAAACCCAAAATGGTTCTCAAAAATAATTACTGTATCAAATTCCCGGCTCAGTAATTTATCTATCGCATTCTTTCTTTTCCCACGAAGATTTTTTACGTCCCACTTCTCCTGCTTTTTCATCTTTACAGAAATCATGCACACACTCTGCCTGATACCTTTTTCTTTAATTTTTCCGATCAGTTCACTCATGGCTTTCCTTTCTCAGAACAAACAAAAATTTTATATTATTATTCCAGAACCGTTTCAGCCGCTTTGGTTCTGTTACGATCCTGTATAACCATTCCAGATTACATTTTACGAAGAATTGCGGAGCTCTCTTTTTCATTCCACTCAGTACATCAAAACTTCCTCCGACGCCGATCAGTACGCCTTTTTTAAAAGACGCCATATGCCTGCGGATCAGGAGTTCCTGCATTGGAGCTCCCAGTGCAATCAGTGAAATATCCGGCTCTTTTTCTGCGATCCGTTCAAGAACCGCATCCTTATCTTTCACATATCCATTTTCATATCCGCATAAATAAATCCCCGGATATTCTCTTTCGATCTTTTTGGCCAGCGTCTCTACCACCTCAGGCTTTGCTCCAAAAAGGAACAGGCTTTTTCGGTTTTTATCTGCCCATTCAAAAAGATCACTGCAGATTTCAACACCCGGAATCCTTTCCTTTATATGAAATCCCAGCTTTTTCCCGCCTATGAGGATTCCAATCCCGTCTGCAACGATCGTCGTATCCTCCGCCATCAGCAGTCCTCTTACCTCTTTCATCCGGTCGGCAAGCATAAAGATTTCAGGATTGGCAGTCACCACGCACTGCTTTTTTCCTGCCTCAATCTCCCCTTCCAGCTTTTTCATAAACTCCGCTTTTGAACCCTTATAGATCTTCTTATAATACTCTTTCACATCAAACTCCTGTATCCTGTTCTTTATGATCAGAGACAAGAAAGCCTCCTCTCCGATCTCTCAGTCTTTTTTCTCTGAAGGCTTTATCTCCTCAAACCCTTCTGTACTGTCCTTGATAAACATGATCTTTACCGTCATCAGGATCAGCCGCAGATCCAGCAGGATTGAATAATTCTGAATATACATCAGATCCAGCTTCAGCTTGTCATAAGCTGAAGTATTGTATTTTCCATAAATCTGTGCATACCCTGTCAGTCCACCTTTCACTTTCATTCTGTAGGTAAATTCCGGTACTTCCTCCACGTATTTTTCTACATGTTCCACACGTTCCGGTCTTGGACCGACCACGCTCATATTTCCAATCAGAATATCAAAGAACTGAGGAAGTTCATCCAGCCTCGTCTTGCGGATTATCTTTCCAACCGGAGTAATCCTTGCATCATCATCTGTCGCCGGGATTACTTCTCCGTCCTTTTCTGCATTTTCGATCATACTTCTGAACTTATGGATCTTAAATACCTTTCCGTTGATCGTACAACGATCCTGGACAAAAAATACTGGGCCGCCATCATATGCCTTAATGGCAATCGCGATCACCAGCATGACCGGTGAAGTAATGACCAGTGCAATAATCGATACAACCAGATCCAGTACTCTCTTTGCCAGCCGCTGGTCAAACGTCAGTCCTTCATTTTTTGCCAGCAATAACGGTGTATCAAACATATGGTTATTTTCCGAACTTCTGATAATGATATCGGAAATCTTTGGTGTGATATACGTTCTGATTCCATGTGCGTAACAATATTTTAAAAGCCGGTTGCGAAGTGGTGCATGAATATCGCAGAGAAAGACGGTATCATAATCATCAATCTTCTTTACGACCATGTCCCACTCCTCATCCACATTAAATGATTCTTTAATGATATAACGGTCACTTCTCATCCGCACTTTCCTGCGGAACGGCATCGGGTCATACTCCTGATACAGCAAAAGTACAATTCTCGCCGGGAACAGACGCCGGAACAGCTTTGCCGAAAAGATCACCCACAGCAGGATCACCAGCATATCCATACACGTCAGACATGTCAATGGCAGGACACTTACAAATCTTGCCGAAAGAAGCACTGTCTCCAGATAAATACATACATTGGCCGCCGCTGCTGCCAGTCCATGGGAAAGGCACAGATTACTCATCCGCAGGGACCCCACATTCATTCCTCCCATAAGATACATAAAGATAAAGTAGAAGAAAGCGTAAAATGCTCCCATCAGCCAATATCCTTTATGATAAAATGGAAATACAATTCCCCAGTTATGATATCTTTTCCAGACAACGATGAACATCCCTGTCAGCACAAGTACAAGAACCATCACAGTCAGGAATCGGATCAGACGTTTATACGGATCCAGTTTATTTTGTTGCTTCATCTATCTTTGCTCCAATCAATTCATAATCATACAATTTTGATTATAGTATATAATTCCCTTTTTTTCAACAATTCAACCCCTGCAAACCTGCTCTGTACAGCAAAATAAGAATTTTTTAAGAAAATTTGACGAATTATGACAAATATATTAAACTGAAAGGCAGATTAATCAAAGGAGATCTCTATATGAAACCACAAACCAAAAATAAAATATCATTCCTTCTATATAGTTACTTTTTTCTGATCGCATTATTTTATCCAATGCAGTATGTCAGCTTTGACAGTGCTTACTATACAGAATTTACCTTTGCAGGTCTTTTTGCCGGCTTGCTGATCCTTTGGACCGTTTTCGCCTATCATCGTCCGGTCCGTCTGACTGATCCGTCTGACCGACGATTCTGCTGCTGGATCCTGGTGCTTTTAGTCCTGTATAACCTTTTTTCTCTGTATATAAACTTCACACATTCACGGTG
>OGXK01001466.1_pt1 | contig 12459 bp, 9 predicted proteins | sample 1576261 | NCBI WGS metagenome assembly OGXK01 (sample SAMEA3541581, study PRJEB24748) | human gut metagenome | biome: human gut; feature: human-associated habitat; material: faeces | place: China | collected 2012 | reverse complement strand
GGTCTTCCACTCCGGAACCCGACCCGGCGTATCCGCATTACGGAATTACTTATGACCTCTACGGCGATCGTTATGCCGATTCCAACAAATCTGATTCTTGCCTGGTACGGTTCATGCTGCGGGTGAAGTTGGACAAATAGCCTTCCAAAGAGACAGACAATTATTTTTGAATTATAGTTTAATTAAAATCTTTAATGTATGAAGAAGTTTGTTGTTTGCTTCAGAACGGTCATGTACCTTTTGGCGTTGACACTGGGCTTTCAGTCGTGTGACAAGGACGATGACCCGGTTACCAATGACAAGGGACAGGTTCTGGCAGTTATTTATGACAATGCGGAGCAAAACGAGAACTGGGGGGAGGATACCAAAACGGCCCCGAAAACTGTTTGGCTCCAGGATGACGCCATCGGCGTATTCTGTGTGGAACCGGGCAAATCGCTCGGAAAGGTGAATTTCGCTTCTAACAAGAAGTATGTGTACAACAACGGGAAATTTGAAGCAGCATCCGAAGCCGACAAGATTTGGATCAGCCGCGAGGGAACTTTCAAGTTCTACGCTTATTATCCGTATAGCACCTCCAAGACAGGTGTGGATGTTGATGGACGGGCCCTTGAGTTCACCGTGGCATCTGACCAGACTTCAGACGCGAACCGTACTAACTCGGACATCCTTGCTGGTAAATCTACTATTGTAGATAATGCTACCGGTGAAGTGGATATGGATTTCTATCACATGATGTCTGATGTGCGCTTTAGCTGGACCCGTTCGGATGCCAATGCCAATGAGTATGTAAACGCTTTGTTCGGTACAACGGCGGTCATTAATCTTGACGCCCTTACATCTGTACAGAAGTCCGGACAAAATCCGGGTACCGGTATCAGAATGAACATCAAGAATGCGTACAACGCTACTACCGGTTCTACCGAGTTCCAGGCTTTCGTGCCTCCTGTTGCCATTTCTGACGGACAGGACTTGTTTGTGCCTTATGATGCCGGCAACAAACCGTTGGCGGCTATTAAGGCTAAATTGAGCGGTACAACCCAGACTTTGGAAAGAGGAAAGACTTATGACTTGGCCGGTGATATGTACACGATTACAGCCGATGTACGCCGTAACGGTGATTTGGCCAACGCTAATTGCGACTCTTACGACGGATGTGTTATCACTACCGGCGGTGGTGATGCGGGCACGCTGAAGAAATTTGTCGGTCGTTATTTGAGTGGTCGCGAATGCCAGGTAGGAGCTGAGATGGGTAAAGGCCTGCCGTTGGGTACTCAGTTTATCGGATGGTTTGAATATGACGCAAAGGCTAATACATGGACTAAAATTGAAGGTGCAGGTGAGACATATAAGTTTACCGTAAACAAGAACCGCCGCATTCAGGCACGTTATGAAAACTATGTATATACTCCGTGGCAGATCACATGGAGCAGTCCTGTTGCTAATGGAGGTACTACACCGACTGTCAATATTGGCGCAACTGACGCTTCCAGCCGCAATATCTCTTTACGTGCCACACGTATCGTAACTTTGGATGGTGAGAACGTAACGGATCCTGCGCTGACAACTCGCGAGAATGATCGGATTACCCTGAAAGTTCAGGAAAGTGAATATGTTCCCACAGGCAACAAGGACCGTTTTAATGAACCTGCATGGGTATATACCGAAAGCAGCAAGACTATCAAGTCAACTCCTAACAGTGATGAAGTAAGTGGCGCTACCGTTGCCCGTAAGTTGGTTGCCCACGTGGTTATCGACGGACAGGATATGTATACTACTGAGAACGGTAAGGGTGCATTGGATAACCCGATTGATCACTCCAAGGTGGCCCAGGCAACTTATCTCTTGACTGTCAACCAGGCGAAGGGTACAGTTTCTTATGGTGACAAGGATGACAGCAAATGGTCTGTACTTATTGAAAACGCTGCAGCCATCAATTCGAAGATGGATGCCAAAGGTACTGTAAACGGTGCGGAAAAGGGTACATTCGATGCATATATCTATCGCCCGCGTAAGGTATCCGGTGTTGTAGTGGATATCGAAACGATTGCACAGGCTGATATCAAGTCTGCATTCAGCAGCAATGCGGATTCTCATTGGGGTATTTCCTCGGTGGCCAAGACACGTACGTTCCCGGCTGCCCAGTTCGGTCATGACTTTGCCAACAAGCAGGGTGCTGCATTCTCTGTAACGACCAAGAACAACAAGACTGAGAGCGAACGTTCACAGACAATCACTATCAGCAGTACGACATCCGGCACTGTCACCGGTAAGACTCCGGTCAAGCAGAATGCGGGTGTGAAGACAAACAAGACGTGGACCGATTATGTGATTACGCTTACCGGTAATCCGACAACTTTGCAAGTTATTGCATCTAGCGGGGCGGCTAATACATCTCAGATTACCACATCCGCGACTCGTGACATGAATTATGATTGGAATAACATTACCGCTGATAAGGGTACAGATAAGCAGACAGGTTCGCCTACATTGTCTATCACTCAGGGTAGCAACTTCGCTACAATCAATGGTTCTACTTCCGGTAGTCGCGTGTCTGTGCAGAAGAACTATGATGCATCAACTTTGGGTACACCGACTTCTGATCGTAATGTAGTTGTGACTGCGACCATGCCTAATACAGAGAATGGCCATTCGGCATCTACGAAGACTGTGACGATTACCCAGAAAGGTGGTACTGTTACTGAAGAGCGTGGAAACGGTTCCGGACAGGCAATCTCAACCAAGAACACAATCGGGGCAGACGGTGGTTCTACCGGATATAATATAACTAACCCGAAACGTACAGTTACGGTGAAATTGGATGGATCAACTGTTCTGGATACTTATACGGAGACTGGTGTACTGACAAGCGTGATGTCTTCTAGCGGTATGTTCACTTCCAATACTTCATCTGTAAGTGCCGGTGCCAACAAGGGTAAAGAGACAGACGATTATACAAACTGGACACCCGGTTCTGTAACTATCAGTGGTGGTACTATCCCTGTAGGTGGAGGTAGCAGTTCTGTATCCATCACGGTTCCGTCACGTACCAAGACGCATAGATATGACACTTCTACACGTACCGCTACTCTGACGGGTACATGGACATTCTCTAACTCTACAGGTGGCTCGGATGGTGATGGTGTAACCGTAACTGCTACTTGTACAGTAAGTCAAAATGGTTCAACTGCAACCATTAATACTGAGAAACAGTATTATAGCATAAAGAGTGTTACAGCGAGTGGTGCAGCTTCATACTCTGGAGGCACAAGCTCAAGTGGTACTGTCTCATTTGGAGATAACCATGGAACTCCTGTAGATAGGTCTGCTAGCTGGTCTGGCGGTTCTGTTTCTTTGAGTAATAGTTCTTTTGGACGTACTGGTGGTACAGCGTCTATCTCATATGACAGCCCTTCACGTTCAACATGGAAGGAATATAATTCTTCTTCACGTTCAACGACTGTTACAGCTACGTTCTCTTATTCCGGAGAATCGGACAAGACTGCATCGGATAACATTTCACAGTCAGGTTCAACAGCTGAAGTATCCGGTTCAAGAGACACTGAATATGCAGGGGCTCCGACTCTTTCAACGACAGCTAGTTGGGCAAGTGTGAGTGGATCTACTTTGACTGTTAGGGACGGTACAAGTACATATAAAGACTATTGGATTGGAAACGGCTCGCTGAGTATTTCGGGAAGCCCGATTGCAGCTAAGGGAGGTACTGCTACAGCTTCTCCTACCAAGCCGAATTGCGGTTGGACTGAATATTATAATTCAGTTAACAGAAACAGTTCTGTAAGTGCATCTTGGACAGAAGGTAATATTACCAGATCTGCATCGTATTCACAAACAGCAAATAGCAGTTCGACAGGTATAACAGGTTCGGGAACAGCTACAACCGGTAATGTTTCATGGCCTAGCTGGTGTCCGGGTGGTAGAGCCGGTGAGAATACTGGTAGCTCACGTTCAGGTCCTGTTTCTGTTACGTTTACTTATGAAGGAGAGTCTTCTTCAGCAACAGCTACAGTAAGTCAAAGTGGAGCATCTATCACTTATGGTAACTATAGGATTACTGTTAGTCCGACGTCGATGACTTGGAATGGAGATAAAGTAAATAAGCAATCATATACTGTAACTGGTTATCGTACTAAGTATGTTAATGGTGTAAGTAAGGGAGAAGAGATATGTACTGTGTCTGATATAAGTGTTTCTTGTACAGGTGATTTCTCTGGTAATTCCAGCTCTATATGGCCAGATGGTACCAATGAGGATTCTTCTGATAAGACTGGTACGGCAACAGTTACTGCAACTCCTTCTGGAGGTACATCCTGTACTGCAACTATCAGTTTGAAACAACTGGTTCGAGACTGGACTGTAACGGATTGATATTATTTTCTATCGGAGAGGAATTTCCTCTCCGATAATTACTAACTATTGTAAAATAGAACAGAAAAACTTAAGTAATTATGAATACACGGGTAAAATCAATTGTATTATTTATCGTATGTATGGTATTTAGTTTTAATACCAAATTATTTGCATGGGAGGATATTAGTAAAGTTGTAATTGACTATGAAAATTGGGTTGATATTTCAGTTACAATTCGGGATCAGCATTATGGACCAGTTGTGGTGAGTGGTCAGACTAAAGTTTTTGGGGCTTCATTTACTAATGGTACTGGTGCAAGCAAAATCTGTGATTTTCGTTATGCCGCTTTTAAAGAAGGAAAAATTGTTCAAATATACGATGGTACAGGTGAAGTGATGCTAGAGAATGGAGCTATGCATGACATTAAAGTTTCTTGCTACATTAATCTGCCTGAAGGAGATTATATATTTTTCCCTATTGTACGATTTAAAGGAGAGACAAATTGGAATATGATGCGACATATGTCATCAATTGAAAAGAACGGCTATTGGAAACTCCATGTTTATGAGAACTATCCTGCACCATCTTCTGAGTATATGAATTTCCCGGATGCTAATGGAAAGGGAGATAGTGAGTATAGTGTGTATAATTACTATAAGAATGAGAAGTTCAGTGTACAAATGAAATTAGTAAACAAGTCTTCTTCTCCAATGAATGGGAAAATCAAGATTATGTGGGAACGTAACTTGGCTAAGTTTTGGCGTGGAATGAAATATAGTGCTGGTGATGTTACCACGGAATGGAGCATTTGCGCTAGTAACTTGGCTCACATAGGATTGACAAAAGCTGAAAATGGTGGTATCCCTATTACTATTTCTGCAAATAGTAAGTTGGATGTTATGATAGAGGATTGTTTTCTGAGTGATTATTTTGATATTCAACAGCGTTGGACTCCTTATATGGTCGCATACTTTTTACTGGATGGTAAGGAGGATATCGAATCCAATTGGCTTATTGTGAATGATAATGCAGATTTCTGCTTTGACTCAAATAAGGTTTTGGTTACTGAAGGTTGGGACCATGCGTTGAATTATCTTCCTGTTATGACTTTTAATGAAGATGTTACAGGACTGGAAACTATTGAAGTCGATAAGATTGGATTGAAATTTGATAAATCCAGTGGTTTGGTTTCTTTAAGCAATGTTGCTGAATCATCTTTTGTGAGAGTGGTTGATATTAATGGGCGATTGGTTCAAACAAATTCCATAGAAGGAAGTAAGTCATTTAGTTTTAACTTGAAACCTGGTAGTGGACTGAATATTGTTAGTTTGTACAATTATGATGGGAAACTGGTTAAGTCCTTTAAGATCATCAGATAATTAGTATGATATGTTGATTTTCATAAAGTTAGGATTGTTTTTGTTTTTCTAAAAGCTAAAGAAGGTGTGCTTTTTGACACACCTTCTTGAAAAATTGGTTTATCTTGCATACCGCAATATACGGAAGAAATGGACTATGCCACTGGCCAATTGGGCTACAATCTCGCAACAACTGGCTATAAAGTTTGGAGAGCGATTTAAATTATTGTAATTTTACACTCGTCGGGACGGGTGGTCCTGACCCTTGGCGCTGGCCGATCCCCGACCGATGAGTTTTTAATAAAAACAATGCGTGACACAGTTTATTTTACGCCCACACATTTGATGGTTGGACTCTTACTTTCGGTTCTGGTACCTTTGGAAACTCTTCTTCTGCTAGTACAACTTTCATCCCACTTCCGACTGAAACGATTTAAAAATTAGTTTGTTTATAATAATATTGTTTTTGATTACACCACAAAATTAGTAATCCAAACTAATCATTATCAGGGTACCCAATAACGTATATATATCACTGATAATACGCAAAGTATGTATAAAATTGCACATGATAGATCAGGACATATCAATAGAAATAAAATTAACCAACAAAATTAATTGGCTAATACTGCTGATATTGAATGGGGAATCCCGATAAAGAGGACGGTCCGCTTAATTGGATAGTATACTCAACATCTCCATATAAGTTAGGTATGTCCTTATCATGCGTAACGTTGCAATAATACCCACCTTCTCTAATATAAGCATTGCCAGACGCATATAACTCTTGATGATGTTGACCATCGAATGTATTATATTCAGCGGTAATTGAATATGTCATATACAAGGTAGAAGGAAGACCCTCGTCCATACTCGGGTCAGAACGGGTAGCATAAATAGTGAATTCAAGACCACCAGCGGTCCATATTGTACCAACGGAGTAGGAAACAATATAATAGCCATCATCTTTTTTCTTAAAATTTGCCGTCACCGTACAATTGGACTTTGGGAAAAAAGTAGTAGATGAAGATGTTGAATTGGCAAAGCTTCCAGATCCTGTACTTAAGGTCCACTTGTCAAAAGTATAACCAGATGATGGTTGAGCCGAGATATTTACTGAACTTCCTTTTTCTACAGTCCCTCCACCACTAGCAGTTCCACCAGTACCAGCTTTTACAGTCACTGAATAATCCGGTAAAGTCGCACTTACCTTCCAGTCTCCATGAATATCATCAATATTAGCCCAGGCGTAGCCATTTTTCTCATATGTACTACTAATAGTTCCAGAACCTCTAAGCCTAGTTCCTGAAATCGTAGCACCTGATTTCGCCTTTACTTTAACATATTCACCTGTTTTATAAGTATTACATCCTTCAAGAATGTCAGTTGATCCTTTAGTAGTAACATCTTCCAAAACTGTGAACGTTTGTTCATTATCATCTGTTGCAGAAGGATCCGCAACATCATCATTTTGGCAGGAATAAAGCCCAACAGAGAAGGCCGCCAAAATTCCAAAAATAAAATACTTTAATTCTTTCATGTTGTTTTGGTTTTAATAATTAAACAATTCATTATCTTGCTGTAACAAATATAAATATTATAAGCTAACAACAATAAACCGAACAATTTGAAATAACTATATATAACATAAAACGCATATTGTTTAATAATTGTTTACACATATAAAATGCTCAAAACAATAGGGCCAAATACTAGCAAATCACCATCAGCAAACAACCGGATAGTCATATCCGTGTGTTTAGGGAATGTAGATACCAGTACTTGCTTTTCAGCATAGCCGGCTGTTACAGATTGTTTTTCTGCAACAGCAGAACAGTCAATTTCCTCCCAATTACCTCTAAGAAAAATATCTTCCCAATTTTCCTCTGCCTTGAAAGAATTTAAAGTGATAAACATGATAATCAATGTGATTCGACTGTACTGTGACAGCTAAATTTAAGGCTGCTGCACCGGCAAAGAAGAAGGTTTACTTAAGATGTTAACTGAGACCGGGTTCTGATGTTAACCCAGCATCAGGAAATGGAACATACCATGGTAGAGTCTGGTTGAGCTATGACGGTTCATTGGAAGGAGAAGCTAATATCCTTACCAGTCTAGCAACTATAGTTGTGCAAATTGGTAATATTTCACACAATGGTTTGGTAACCTTGAACTAATTATTACACAAATACAGAACTCACTTTCTCTATAACTAAAGGTGATAGCAGCTATTATGGTTTAACTACAAGCAATTGTAGTGGTATGATTAGTGTATATTCTGTTTCTTTGGGAATGTCAGATCGATATAAATTTGACATTGTTTACTAATTAAGTTATTGTAGTTAGATAATAAGGCCGTATCAAGATCTATGTGAATATTGATACGGCTTAATATTTTAAACACAATATATTAACAAATTACAATCTGCCATCACCACCTGATGAAACATTTATCACTTTAGGATCGTTCCAGTTACCGTTCTTTTTATAAGAAGCATGCGCTGTTACCGTATAAGACCCCAGTTACAAATCACTTTCAACTGTTCCCATACCTCCAATACTTTCACCGCTTCTCATACTTGGCCCTATAATTTGATAATTATCAATTCGAACATCTTCAGTACCAGCGACTGTACACATTATACTTATAAATATAGAACACTTTGTCTTTGGCATCGCAGCAAAGTTTGCAGTCACAGTACAGTCGGCAGAATTGTTGTTGATTGGTAGCATATAATCAGATGGAACTAGATATTTGCATTTTTTAAGTGCAAATATTTGCTCATATTGCATTTTTAAAGTGCAGATTTGCTATATTTGTAGAAACAAATGGATGTAATATGGAACAACTTACCAAAATACACAAAAAATTAGTCAAAGAAACTGAACTTAGTTTTTTTAGATACCTTTATCACGAAATAGATTGGGGCAATAGGATTGTAGGGATTCGTGGCCCTAGAGGGGTTGGGAAAACTACACTAATGTTACAGCACATCAAAAATGACCTGAACATCAATGATGTCCTATATATCAATGCCGATGATATTTATTTCAGTGAACACAGGATTTTAGATTTGGCAGAAAGACTGGTTCAAAGAGGAATTCAATATTTATTTATTGATGAAATTCATAAATACAAGGATTGGTCTAAAGAACTTAAATTAATATATGACTATTATAGTGAATTAAAGATCGTATTTTCAGGTTCTTCTATTTTAGATATAAATAAAGGTATTTCCGACTTAAGCCGTCGCGTTGTTCTGTACGATTTGTATGGTTTGTCTTTTCGGGAATACTTGGCATTGTTTCATCAGATCACTAGTCCCATTTATAGTTTGGATGAAATAATTCAAGGATTACCAGAAGAGTTTGAAATAAAGACTCCTTTATTATACTTTGAAGATTATTTAAAGCATGGTTATTATCCATTTTCCAAGGAAAGAGGATTCGATGAAAAATTACGCCAAATCATCAATCTAACATTGGAGAATGATATACCTTCTTTTGCCAACCTGCCTGCTTCTACTGGTAGAAGGCTGAAAAAGTTACTAATGGTTATTTCAAAAAGCGTTCCTTTCAAGCCCAATATGAGTAAACTGGCTGAATTGATAGATGCGAATAGAAATATGATGCCTGATTACTTTCAATACATTGAAGACGCAGGAATGATTACTCAATTAAGAGATAACACAGGAGGTGTAAGAGGATTAGGAAAAATTGAAAAAGTGTATCTTGATAATGCAAACTTGATATACTCACTTGCAGAAGGAGAACCTAATATAGGAAATATACGAGAAACATTCTTCATAAACCAAACAAGAGTAAGAAATGTGGTGACATCATCCGATATTTCTGACTTTCAAATCGATGGAAGAACTTTTGAAATTGGAGGCAAATCTAAAGGCATGAAGCAGATAAAGGAGGCCAATGAAGGATACATTGTTAAGGACCAAATTGAGTATTCTTCTGGCAATATTTTGCCATTATGGTGGTTTGGTTTGAATTATTGATGTTTCGTTCGTCCCTCGACTGGTACTGTGACGGCCAAGTTTAAGACCGCTGCACCGGCGAAGAAGAAGGTTTACCTGAGATATGAATTGTAACCCGACTCTAATGTTAATGGAACAACTGGAAATGGAACATATTACGGTAGAGTCTGGCTGAGTTATGATGGCTCATTGGGAGGAGGTTTACTAATTGAGTAATTGCTGTTAGATAATAAGGCCGTATCAAGCTCTATTGTGAGTATCGATACGGCCCAATATTTTTTAATACAACAGATTAATAAATTATAATCTACCATCACCGCCTGATGAACTATCACCTATCGTAACATTACAAACTGCGATGTGTTAGTGTCTATGCAAAATCATATATAATCCACTACAATAGGTCTTTCATAGGGTTTAGTGTTATTTCTAATCACCAATTTCCTACATATACATTAGTAGGTTTAGTAGGTTTAGTAGGTAGTTGATATACAGTAGATTTCGCTGATGATTGTCCAGCAGGAATAGTAACACTACCTTCAATGTGCCTTTCTGAACCAGATACTGTATAGTACACCTCTCTTCTTATTTCTTTAGCAGTAGTTAAAGTGATATTAGAACTTGCCGAAAGATATATATTATTTCATCTACACCTGCCGTAACAGTTATTACAGGTTCTATTGGTGCATTTTCTTTAAATTTGGCTGTCACAGTACAGACGGGACGAAGGAAATATTAATTACATATCAAGCATAGAAAGATTACCCAATGTTAGGGTACATTTCTTTAGTTCTTTTTGCTTTGTCAATAAATGATCTACCTTTTCTTTTAGAACTCCTTCTTTATATCGTTCAGGATTTCTTTTGACTTCAAATATATCTACTCTTGTATTGTCAGCGGATACTGCTATAATATCAATTTCACACTGATTCTCTGTGTTTTTTGGATTCCACCAATTTCCAATATAGCGATACTCCATACTTTCAATCATCTTTTGGCGAAAGTATCTTTCAAGAATATCACCTGTATAGGTAGTATAATCATCAGAGATGATTTTTTTCAACAGTTTCCAGTTCCCCATTTCTACGATAGACCTGTTCTTATGAATATATTTGAACCAAAACCGGAGAAAATTATCTGATATCTCGTACTTAATATTTTTCCCTCCTTCAGATGCTCCGTAAGGCCTGATCTTTGCAATCAATGAATAATCTTCTACAAGACGTTTAAGAAATCCCCCAATGCTTATTCCTCCTAATGCTCCCTCAATATTTGCCTGCGTGTTTATACCTGTAGAAATGCAACCAAGTATCGAGAAATACGTTCCATAATCTTTACCAAATTCCTCTATCAAGATATTCTTTCCTTCACTGACAAACAAAGAATTATCTCTTATCATATAAGAAATCATTGAATCTTTATCTGTGACTAAATTGTCCATAAATAGTTCTATATATTTAGGGACTCCACCTGTATATGTATATAAAGCAAGTAAATCTTCATTAGAATAGTCTGGTTTGTAATCTTTAATGATTTCCTTAATTGTATCAGTCCTAAACGGATTCAATTTTATAAGAGCGTCACGACGTCCAAACAATGGTTCTTTTCGGTCCTCGAAAATCTTGTTCATCATGCGATACGCAGAACCGCAGACAACAAAATTCACATTGGTCTCCTGTCTATACCGATCCCATACATCCTGAATATGACTAAATATGGCACTATTTACATAATAGAAATCTTGAAATTCATCAATTACAAGGTTAAACCGCTGCTTCTTGGCTACTTCCATCAGTATCGTAAATAAGTTCCTAAATGAGGAAACTTCATCAGGTATGAAAATATCTAGTACCCTTCTGATTTCATCAGAGAAACGTTTTACAAGAATTGATTCATTATCTCTTGATACAAACAAATATATAGTCGTTTGTCTCATAAAAGCTTGGCGAATTAGGCTTGTTTTACCTATTCGTCTTCTTCCCGTGACTACCGTTAATCTCGAATGATTTACATCAGAAAGATTTTTAATCCTTTGCAATTCAGCTATTTCTTCAGTCCTATCGTAAAATTTCATCGCATATTCATTTATCGTAATGCCGGTTACAGTAACCGACATTACAAAAATAGCTATTTATTTTGATAGGACAAAGGTAGCAATAATCGGCGAGATATGGAAAGGTAGATCAAAGTTATTGAGAAATAGGCATTTTGAGAAAGTTGCTTCTGTAATCAGATGACGGGATAAGTCAGGTCTGAACCAAGTTAAGACTTCGCTACGTTACCGATTCGTTACCCTGCATAATTGGTGGTATCGGAGTTTAGGAATAATACCGAAATACACTATAAACAGTGAGTTACTAACAATTCACGCAACTATTTCGGTAACGGATGATAATTGCGCTGTACCTCTGCGATTTGCGTATCGACGAAAGACTCTTCACCGAGTAAATTTGAAACCAAAAAAGTTCAGAAAGATGAAGAGTACATTTTCAGTTATTTTCTACCTCAAACGGCAGGTAGTGAAGAAAGACGGGACAGTTTCCGTCATGGGTCGTATCACGGTGGACGGAAGCCAGACACAATTCAGTTGCAAGCTGACCGTCGATCCGAAGTTGTGGGACACCAAAGGTGGGCGTGTCACTGGCAAAAGCACGGCGGCACTCGAAGCGAACCGCCTGCTTGTTGATGCGCACACGCATCAACAAGCACTATCAGGAAATCATGGAGCGTGACAACTATGT
>OGXK01001461.1_pt1 | contig 12469 bp, 8 predicted proteins | sample 1576261 | NCBI WGS metagenome assembly OGXK01 (sample SAMEA3541581, study PRJEB24748) | human gut metagenome | biome: human gut; feature: human-associated habitat; material: faeces | place: China | collected 2012 | reverse complement strand
ACAGTTTCACTTTCAACATCTTATAAATAAAATGTTAAAAACTCTCGCTTGGGCGTACATGCGGCTCGTGCAGGGGTATGAATTGCTCCTTCTTTCTCGTAAGCGTGTTGTAAATATTCAATGGATGTTCCATATTCTATTATATATTTAGGAATCGCGAACTTACATAAAATCCTTGGTATTATCAAGCTGATCGTGAATAGTCTGTAGTTTTCATAGGCATTCATTGACTCTTGATGACTTCCGACGGATTCTCATTGGCTGCCTTACATACCTGTTCACGTATCGTACCTAGAACCATGCTGGTAATGGTGATGAATATTCCCACCAACCACCAGATATGGATTTGGATGCGATAGGCGTAGCCTTGCAACCAGTAGTTCATGACGAGATAGCTGATCGGGAAAGCGATGATTCCGGCGATGACAATTAATCGCATGTATTCCTTGAAGAACAAGAAAATGATCTCGGAGGCTTTCGAGCCTACTACTTTCCGGATAGCGATCTCTTTACGCCGCCGTTTCGTGGAGGCTGTAGCGACGGCGTAGATGCCGAACAAGGAGATTAGCAAACAGGCGAAAGCGAGGAACGAGAATATTTTCAGCCCGACGATCTCGGATTGGTTCAGTTGATCGTAAAGCGTTCCGATCGGGGTGATCCGGGTATCCGCTAATGTCGGGTCTATCTTGGGCAGTAGCTCCGTGATATGGTGGGCGATGTTTCCTTCCTCGCCCGGTATGACCCGGATATACAGATTATTCACCAGTCCACCCGAAGGAATGAATAGCATCGGATGGATACTTTCCCGGAAAGATAGCGCATGGAAATCGTTGACGACACCGACGATCTCGTATTCTTTGATCACGCTGAAATCTGACCACCACGGCATACGGATGATGCTGCCGACTGGGTCTTGTAAGCCCATGGCACGAACCGCCGACTCGTTGAGCACGACACTAAGTTCGTTGCCTTCTGTCCACCATCGGCCCATTAACATCTTTAGGTCGAAGGTCTCACCAAATCGGTGATCGGTTCCATAGAGGTGGAAGTCCACCTTTGTGTCCAGCGGTTTTCCCTCCCATTCCACATTCGTGAAGATCGCCATGGGATCGACATGATGTTGAGGCTTAAAGTTCGTGTCGGTGAAACTTTTGACCTGCGGCAGGGCACTTAACTCTTGCATCAACGTGGATTCTATTTTCCCGGATACGTCTACGAAGCCGGATAGTTGGATAAGGCCTTTTGGATCGAAACCTAAATCTTTTTGATTTACGAATCGCATTTGCTCCATGACAACCAGTGATGCTACGATGAACAGGATACTGATCATCAATTGTAAGGTCACGGCCATGCGGCGTAACAAAAGGGGTTTGACTGTCTCTTTGGGAACGAGCGAGGTGGTTGCCGTATGGCTGAACTGCCCGAAGAATACTAATCCTGCACATTGGAGGATGAGGAATGTACCTATACCTACCCCTGCGAAAAGAAACAGGAACCGGCCCATCTCCAAATCAATCTCCAGCCATCGGGCGAAAAGCGGCTTGACTTGGACTATGAAGATCAAGGCTACCAACAAGGATGCAAGTACGGAACAGCCTAGCTCGACAGACATTTGTTCGATCAATTGCTTTCTCGTTGCGCCGTTGACCGTCCGTAAACGCCATTCCCGCACACGTTGCCGAAAGAGATCCATATAGGAATTCAAGAAATTGAAGAGGGCGGCAAACAATAATAGGGCACCGGATACGACGAACAAGCCGATGAAATTTAAGGTGAAGGGTGTATCTTCATTCAGATGATGCCGGATCTCACGGATGGGGAGTGTTCGCAACTCGATCTCCTTGTTCACCCCGATACGTTCAGGTAGCTCTTTTAGTTGATTGGCAAAGACTTTTGGGTCTGAGCTTGGATGGAGTTTCACGTATAAGTCCATCACGAAGAAGCTCCATTGTGCCTCTGGAGGTAACTGGGAGAAATGCTGTATCATGTTATGGTTGATGATCGCGTCGAACGGTAGATTGGTATGGGGTGATGGGTCTTTCACCACAGCCGTGACGATGTAGGGAGGTAAGGAGGCTCTCATCAAGGTGTGTATCGGTTGCCCGATCGCCTTTTCCGCGTCGCCAAATAGACGGACCGCCGTACGTTCGCTCAAGATCATGTTGTTTACGATTTGTAGCGGATGATTCATTTCTCCACAAACGAAAGATTGCGGGAATACCTCTAGGAACGTGCTGTCTGTATAAAGCATATTCATTTGGATATAAGGAGTCGCTTGGGTTCGGCAGTTTTCGGTTGAAAGCATAAGCGTGGTGGAGGCTTCGATAGCTGGGACTTGCTCTCGTAAGCTATTCTCGATACCTTTCGAGGCTCCTTTGTTCACTTTCCCGGATTGTTTCTCGGCGCTATAGACACGGTAGATGGATTCGGAATCCTTGTAGAAAGAATCGTAAGTGGTCTCATGATCCATCCAATAGAGTATGGGCACGAAACAGACAAGGGCGAAAGCCAGCCCTAGGATACTGATGGAGGCGCTGACTTTATACTTCCAGATGTTTTTGAAGGCAATGACACAGTAATGTATTAACATGGCAATTCCGTTTTTTGATGATATCGCTGATGACTCAATTTCGCTGAATCCGATTCAAATATCATGCCATAAATGTAACGTATTAGAAAATAGAATCATAGAAAAATCTGTATTTCTTCATGTAGTGCGATAGCGTACATTTTTTGTGCGATAATGCACGTACAAGCTGTCTTTATTCCCTTATCTTTGTCCGTATGGAAGAAAAAGGAAAGATATTGATCATCGACGATAATAAGGATGTGTTGTTCGCATTGAACTTACTGTTGGAGCCGTACATGCAAAAGGTGAAGGTAACGACACAACCGGCACGCATCGAGTATTTCATGCGAACGTTCCAACCGGACGTGGTCTTGCTGGATATGAATTTCCATCGGGATGCCGTGAGCGGGCAGGAGGGTTTTGAGTATTTGGGACAAATCTTGGAGATCGATCCGCAGGCGGTCGTGATCTTCATGACGGCCTATTCGGATATAGAGAAAGCGGTCAAGGCCATTAAGGTTGGCGCTACCGATTTCATCTCCAAGCCGTGGGAAACGGAGAAGTTGCTGGCTACCCTCTCGTCGGGTATTCGATTGAGCCATTCCCGTAAGGAGGTCGGACGTTTGCGGGAGCAGATGAAAGCCATGGAGGCGGACGACACATTGCCGGAATTGATCGGTGAGTCGCCAGCGATGCTGAAGGTAAAGGATACGATCTACAAGCTCGTGGAGACTGACGCGAATATATTAATTACCGGCGAGAGCGGTACGGGAAAAGATTTGGTGGCTCGTTTGTTGAGGCATTACTCGCCCCGGCGTGACGATGCTTTCGTGACGATCGATTTGGGAAGCATCCCGGAACAATTATTTGAGAGTGAGTTGTTCGGTTACGAGAAAGGAGCCTTCACGGATGCCCGACGGTCTAAGTCGGGACGGATGGAGATGGCCTCCGGTGGTACGCTCTTTCTGGACGAGATCGGTAACCTGTCCTTGCCGATGCAGTCTAAATTGTTGACGGCTATAGAGAAACGTCATATCACCCGTTTGGGAGCGGTGGAGCCGATCTCGATCGATGTCCGTTTGATCTGCGCCACCAACGCCAATCTGCGTCAGATGGTGGGCGAGGGGAGTTTCCGGCAAGACTTGCTCTATCGGATCAATACCATAGAGATAGCCATACCACCGCTGCGTGAGCGGGGAGAGGATATCTTGATGCTGGCCGATCATTTCCAGAGGCTGTATAGCCGGAAATACAAGAAAACGATCAAAGGGTTGAGCCGGGAGGCGGGGAGTAAGCTGATGAAATACCCTTGGCCCGGTAATGTCCGGGAGTTGCAGCATGTTTTGGAGCGAGCCGTGATCTTGAACGAGGGTACGGTGCTGAGACCGGATGATTTCCCTCTCTATACGGCCTCGTACGAGCGAAAGAAGGAACCGGACCCTGATTTGAATCTGGAACAAGCCGAGCGGAAAATCATTGAGCGGGCCTTGCGGCAAAGCAACGGTAATATGAGCTATGCCGCCGAGCTATTGGGTATCACCCGTTTTTCCTTGTATCGTAAAATAGAGAAGTTCGGCTTATGAGATCGTATGCGTTCACGGTCATCTCGCACATCCTAGGCATCGTCTTGTCTACGGGACTCCTGTTCTATTGCGTGCATGAGGAGATTATCTTTTGTCCTACTTTTTGCGGGATCGCGATCTTGTATTTCTCGATTCATCTTTATTTCATACAGATGCGGCAGGTGAAGTATTGGCGTTATGTGGTGGATTGCTTGCGGCAGCAAGACTTGATCCAGATCGTTCGTTCACCTTACGAGGATAAGGTGATGCGGGAGTTGGCGGACGATTTGTCTGCGGCCCTGCGATCCTTGCGTGGCCGATTGATGGACGAGGAGGTGAGGCGGCAGTATTTTGAGAGTCTGTTGAATAAGGTGGACACTGCCGTACTCGTTACTGACAGGGAAGGGGCTATTGAATGGAAGAACCGGGCCGCCGACGCGTTGCTGGATACGAGGTGTCGGTTTCCCAATGAGTTCTTGGAGGCTATCAAGGCGGGGAAGACGGTGGTGCGTTACGGAAAACCATCCGTTCCGCAAGATTGGGCGATCGATGCCACTCGTATCGACTTGCGAGGTTGTGAGCGTTGGATCGTCAGCTTGAAGAACATCCATTCTACCTTGGAGCAGAATGAGATGGAGGCTTGGCAGAAATTGATCCGTGTCTTGACGCACGAGATCATGAACTCCATCACACCCGTTATCTCGTTGTCCGAGACCTTGAGCAAACGTTGTAAAGCAGATCCGGATGATGTCCGGAATCGTTCGTATATCCAGCATGGGGTGAATGTCATCCATCGCCGGAGTAAAGGGTTGCTGGATTTCGTTGAGAATTACCGGAGATTGACCCGGATCGCCTCTCCGGTAAAGACCCGTATCTTAGTGAAAGATTTCTTTTCGGATTTAAGGCGTTTGTGCCCTGAGCCTTCTATCCGTTTCCGCTTGCCGGACGAGCCTCTGGAATGGTTCGCGGATCGGGCGCAGATGGAGCAGGTCTTCTTGAACTTACTGAAGAATGCTTGTGAGGCTTGTGCGGAAAAGCCAAACCCCGAGATTATCGTGGCGGCTCAGCGGGAGGGAAACGAACTCGTCTTTACCGTGCGAGACAACGGTATCGGTGTCTTACCCGAGGTTATCGACCGGGTTTTTGTACCTTTCTTCACCACCAAGCCCTCCGGCTCGGGTATCGGTTTAAGCATCTGTAAGCAAATAATCACCTTACATGGCGGCCATATCTCGGTAGAATCCGAGAATGGAAAGGGTAGCTGTTTCTTTTTGTACTTTAATTGATTATCAGTCTATTGCAGTTTTTCTAAATTTCTTATACGGAAAACTTTAGTTTCTTCAAGGAAAAACTTTAGTTTCTATATAGGGAAACAAAAGTTTCTTGCTGAGGAAACTTTTGTTTTATTAGGAGAAAACTCAGGCTGCTATTATAGGAGATTCGTGATAGGATTCATGAGACGGAAAGTTATTGTCTGTTTTTAGTGCGCTTACCCTGTAAAATACATACCTTCGCGGATATATTTAATTGATTTTCTATGAAATGGTATCTATGGGGGGCAGTTGTCCTGCTTTATTCCCTGTTTGGAAGCGCTTGTTCTACGGAATGGAGGTATGATTTGTCGGCTTATGGTTTATCCCCGGTCGAGCATGTGGATAATGCGCCCGCTATGGCGAGGGCATTGGAGCAGATACGGGAGAAATGCGAGGAAAACCAGACAATTGTGGTGACCTTGCCTAAGGGCCGCTATGAGTTTTATCCCGATAGCGCGGCGGAGCGTGTCTATTTCATCTCGAATCATGATCAAATGAATCCGAAGAAAGTAGGTTTGCCTTTCGAGGGGATGAAGAATATGGTGTTCGACGGGCAAGGCTCGGAGTTAATCTTCCACGGCAGGATGTTGCCGGTCTCTTTGCTGGATTCGAGGAATTGTGTCTTGAAGAATTTCAGTATAGACTTCAAGCATCCTCAGATTTCACAGGTAAAAGTGGTGGAGAACGATACGCTGAAAGGCGGGATCACCTTCGAGGTGGCTCCATGGGTACGCTATGAGATACGGGATAGCGTGTTTGTAGCGAAGGGAGAAGGCTGGGAGTTGACTCCCGGTTCCGGTATCGCCTTCGAGGGAGATACACGTCATTTGGTGTATAATACAAGCGATATCCCGATAGGCGTGCGGGGCTTGATCGAGGTTTCTCCAAGGCTGATAAAGTCTCCCCGTTGGAAAGACAGCCGTTTGGTGCCCGGTACGGTGATCGCCATGCGTTCTTGGGAACGTCCGGCTCCCGGTGTCTTCCTGTATCATGACGTGAATACGACTCTGGAGAATATCAAGGTTCATTATGCCGAGGGAATGGGCCTCTTGGCGCAAGTGAGCGAGAATATCACGCTGGATGGTTTCTCCGTTTGCTTGAAAGGGGCGGACGATCCGCGGTATTTCACGACACAGGCGGACGCTACCCATTTCTCGGCCTGCAAGGGAGCGATCCTCTCCAAGAATGGCTTGTACGAAGGGATGATGGACGACGCTATCAATGTGCATGGAACTTACCTGAAAGTGGTGAGACGAGTGAATGACTCGACTTTGGTAGGCCGGTATATGCACCCGCAATCGTATGGTTTCGAATGGGGAAGGGTAGGGGATTCCGTGCAGTTCATCCATTCGAGCACCATGGAATTGATAGGGGCGAGAAACCGGATTACCGCTATCAAGGCAGTTGATCAACCGGATTACCGAGGGGCGAAGGAGTTCGAGATCCGGTTTGAGAATACGGTGAATCCTTCGATCCATGAGGGAAGCGGCTTCGGCATAGAGAATCTGGAGTGGACGCCGACGGTCCTATTCTCGGATAACGTGATCCGGAATAACCGTGCCCGTGGTTCCTTGTTCAGCACGCCTCGGCAAACGGTCGTAGAGAATAATGTTTTCGATCATACCTCGGGGACGGCGATCCTGCTGTGCGGTGATTGCAACGGCTGGTTCGAGACCGGCGCTTGCCGGAACGTGTTGATCCGTAAGAATAAGTTTATCAACTCCTTGACGAATATGTTCCAATTTACGAACGCTATTATCTCTATTTATCCCGAAATCCCGGATTTAGCGTCGCAAAGGAAATATTTCCATAGTGATATCGTGATCGACGCGAACGAGTTTATTACGTTCGATAGGCCATTGGTATACGCCAAGTCCGTGGACGGGTTGGTCTTCACGAATAATATTGTCAAACAAAATAAGGAATACCCAGCCTTCCATTGGAATAACCATCGTTTCTATTTCCAGCGGGTGATCCATTCGAAAATAGAGAACAACTATTTTGATGAAGGGTTTATCCGGGAGAGGGATGTCTTAGAGGAAAATAACGGATATGATATATAGGAAATTAATCGTCTTGGCAAGCCTTTTGATAGGCTTCGTAAACATTGCGTTCGCCGGCGTTGGTGATCTCGATACGTTAAACGTACGTTCTCAAGCCCCTGTCAAGGAGAGAATGCCTGTCGTCGCCTATAAGTTTAACCCGAAAAGCTTGATTCTTCCGGCCTCATTGATAACGGTGGGAGCCGTAGGCACGGCGATCGACGGGATGAATGACTTTCACCTGTTTTCCCGGAAAGATTCCGTGAAGCAAATCCATATCGACAATTACTTGGAGTGGGGAATGCTGGGTTGGGTATTTGTCTGCGACCTTATGGGAACAGAGAAGCATAACTGGGTGGACCAACTTTGCTTGGTCGCTTTAGCGGAAGGGATGAACGGATTGATGGTGCATGGGCTGAAGAACTGGGTAAACGAGCCTCGCCCGGACGGGGCGCCTTATTCGTTTCCTTCCGGACATACCTCGAATGCTTTCTTAGGGGCGCATATGGCTTATAAGGAATTTAAGGATAGCTCACCTATACTCGCTTACTCGGGTTATGCGATAGCGGCGTTCGTGGCGGGTTCCCGCTTATACAATAACAGGCATTGGGTGGCGGATGTAGTAGCCGGCGCAGGTTTCGGGATCTTGTCGGTAGAGTTATCGTATCTGATCTATTTCCCGATTCGTAACGCTATCGCCCGGCGGATCAATCGAAATGTGAAGAACTGCCCGATCGTGGCCGCTCCGGTATTCAGTTCGAATATGGCGGGATTCTATCTGACTTATCAATTTTAATGCGTCTTATGAATAAAGAGCATACCGGCTTATAGAGACTGGTTAATGCGCAAAAGCTCCTCTATATGCGTGCGGTCGTTGCTGAGGCGTGGGATCTTGTGCTGCCCGCCTAATTTGCCTTTCTGCTTGAGCCATTCATAGAAAGCACCGTCGTGGGCGATAACGATTTCCAGCGGTTGAAGGGAGATCTCTTTATACCGCTTCGCCTCATAGTCCGAGTTCAGCTTTTGTAAGTTCTGATCTAATAAAGTGGCGAATTCATCGAGAGATTCCGGTTTCTTGTCAAACTCGATAAACCATTGGTGCCGTCCTTTCGCCTTATCCAGCATAAAAAGTGGGGCGGCGGTATATTCTTTTACTTTCGCCCCGGTTCGTAGGCAAGTCATGGCGATCGCCTTATCGGCGTTATCCACCATTAGCTCCTCGCCGAAGGCGTTGATAAAGTGCTTGGTACGTCCGGAGATAACGAATTTATGAGGGAATAACGAGGTGAAACGTACCGTATCCCCGATCTGATAGCGCCATAATCCTCCCGAGGTCGTGATCACCATCGCATAGTTTTTCCCGGTCTCTACCGATTCCAGCGGTAACACGGTCGGATGGGCGCTACCCACCTCGTTCATCGGGATGAACTCATAGAAAATACCGTAATCCGGCATCATAAGCAAACTGGGGTCTGTCGGATCGTCTTGCAGCCCGAAGAAGCCCTCGGATGCGTTATAGGTCTCCATATAATGCATCTTATTCGATGGAATCAAGGTTTTATATTGCTCCCGGTAAGGCTCGAAACTGATTCCCCCATGGAAGAAGACCTCCAGATTAGGCCATACGTCCGTAAGATATTCCCTACCCGTTTTTTTCAATACGGCCTTGATCAAGACCAACATCCAAGAAGGAACACCGGATAGGCTGTTTACATCCTTATTCCAAGTGTTCTCCACGATCGCCTTGATCTTGCTTTCCCATTCATCCATTAGGATAATGGGTTTCTTGGGGACGCGTATTAAATTGACGAGCGGATTGAGATTTTGAAGTAATACGGCGGATAAGTCGCCTTGATGAGCCTCGGAGTTTAGCGGGGAAGGGCTATGGCTGCCGCCTAATATCAAGCCTTTCTTGGAGAAGAAACGGCTTTCCGGGTTGTTCCGCAGATAAATGGCTACGCAATCAAAGCCGCCTTTATAGTGGCAACCCTTTAATATCTCGGGGGTGACGGGCAGGAATTTACTTTTGTCGTTCGTGGTCCCGCTACTCTTAGCGTACCACCGCACCACCGAAGGCCAGAGAATATTCCTTTCTCCGTTTATCATTCGGGTGACATACGGCTTTATCTCGTCATAAGTCTGTAAGGGAAGACGTTGGCAGAAGTCAGAATAAGAGCGAATGCTTTTATAATCATATTTGAGTCCCCATTCCGTCTTGCGTGCCGTCGAAAGCAGAGCATGCAGCTGTTTGCGCTGGATATGGTCTATATCCTGCCCAAATCGTCCGATCTCCGTTTGTCGATGGCGGAAAAGGAGCGAAATCGTCTGTGTTAAAATATCCATGCTCTTTTTATTTGTTCGAGTGCAAATGTAGGCATTCTCTTTTTATTTATATCTTTGCTAGGTACTAAATTAACGTTACGATGAAAATAGGGATTCTCTCATCGGGTGGCGATTGCCCCGGTATCAACGCTACGATCCGTGGTGTTGGCAAGACCGCTATCATGCATTACGGCATGGAAGTGATAGGTATTCATAGCGGTTTTATAGGTCTTTTGAATAAAGACGTCCAAGTTTTCGATGAACGGAGCTTATCCGGCATATTAAATTTAGGGGGAACCATTTTAGGAACGTCCAGAGAGAAGCCTTTCCGTAAGCTCTTGGCCTCGGGAGATTCGGAAAAGCCGGAGATCATTAAGAAAAATTATGAGGAGCTGGGGCTGGACTGCTTGGTTTGTATCGGAGGAAACGGTACGCAGAAGACGGCCAATCTGTTATCTCAGATCGGATTGAACGTGATAGGCGTTCCCAAGACAATCGATAATGACATATGGGGTACGGATATTACGTTCGGTTTTAATACCGCCGTGAATATCGCCACGGAATCTATAGACCGTCTTCATTCTACGGCTAGTTCACATAAGCGGGTGATGGTCGTGGAGGTGATGGGCCATCATGCCGGATGGATCGCCTTGTATGCCGGGATGGCTGGAGGTGCCGACGTGATCTTACTTCCGGAATTGGGATACGATATCGATAAGGTGAACGAGGCGATCTTGGATCGGGCTCGCAGGGGCAAACCTTATTCCATCGTTGTAGTAGCCGAGGGTATCGAGACTCCGGATAAAAAGCGTCCTTCTGATTATATTACCCGGGCTATCGAGGCGGGAACGGGTATCGAGACCCGGGATACCGTATTGGGATACACCCAACGGGGTGGAAACCCCTCTCCGTTCGACCGTAACCTTGCGACTCGCTTGGGAGGCCATGCCACGGAACTGATCGCTAATGGTGAATTCGGACGTATGGTTTGTATGAAAGGAGATAGGGTAGAATCCATTCCCTTGTTAGAAGTAGCGGGAAAACTAAAATTAGTGACACCGGATCATGATTTGATCGTACAAGGAAAACGGATGGGGGTAACATTCGGGAAATAAAATAAAAAAGGTTGTGTGTCAGAGAACGCACAACCTTTTTTACTTTATACTAGTAGGCGGCCGTTTATTTCTTAATACCTTGAACGGTTTGGCTTCCCTTTTCGGTAGTCAAGCGAAAGATATACATTCCAGTGGCAAAATCACCCGTGCTGAGACTGCTTCCCGGTTGCGGGACGCTACGTATCAACTTTCCATCGGCCCTGTAGATCTCAAGCGATTTCAGTTGTTGATAATTCTGGATCTGTACTTCATTCGAGAAGATACGTGGTTGAATATCTACTTCTTCGTCTGTTGGCTTCAGTTCGTTACCTACGCTCGTTTCCGGAATTACCGTAGCCGGGGCGCTCTCGTCGGTACCATAAAGTGCCGTTACTTGGAGCAGAGGGGTACTTGTTGTCAGATTTTTCACCGCATAATTCCGTTGAGAAACAGGTAATGTCGTCAGTTCCCGGGTATCTTGATATACCTTATAACCGGTCAGCTCCGGAAAAGCCGTGATCAACTCTGCTTCTTGCGCATCGGAGGCGATAGCCAGTTTCCGGAATGATAATCGGCCCGTTCTCATGGGTTGCGGTTTCTCCGAGAAAGTGCTCGTGGAGAATACGGAACTCGAGGGGAGCTCACCTTCTTCCGCGCTTATTACGATCGATAACACAACATTGGCATCTAGCTCATCATCTGAGAATGTTTCCCATTTTTTTCCGTCCAAAGAATATAAATTCCCTTTTCCGTCGACTGCGGGGCCTTCATCGGAGCATGCCGGGTATGTGTTATTGGCATAGCTTATCACATGAATGGCTACCAGTAAATCCTGCTTCGCGTCGATTACGAATGGTGTTTTAAGTGTGACCGAATTTATTTTACCTGATTTCAGTTGAGTGAAACTCTCTTCATACTCCCGGTTTCCCTGTTTGATATAGACTCCATAAGTGACCCCTTCCTGTGGATAGAAATTAACCTTCCGGATCGTTTTTTTATGCACCGGTTGTAGATCTTTCGTATCCCATTTCTGAGCGAAATAGAATGGATCTCCTCCGAGACCGAACTGTTGATAACGATCTTGTGATCCCCAACCAGCTATTTTTTCGAGGACTGGGGCATTCCATGTCAGTTGAATCTCACCCGTGGAGATCTGTTTGTATTTCAAATCAGTCGGACCTTCATACTCGTTTCCGATCGTTTTCCCATCCTGCGTCATTCCCTGCAACGAGGTGACGCTGCCTGGATCAGGATCGTGTCTCCCTTTACAATGTCACTTGTCAGGATTTTGACAAGTTTTCCGTTTCGAAATACCTTAGCGTAGGTTTTGTTGTACTCTTCCTGCAAAGCCTCGCTTCTTGATGTATTTCTGTATTCGGACAGGGTGCTGAATCCTGTTGCAAGTGCAATTGCAATTACAATACTGATAATCTCGATAACATCATTCTCGCCACCCAGTGCCGGAACGATCACGCCAAGAATCGCCAAAACAATCTTAAGTACCAGTGCAAGGCAGAGAACCTTGATCCAGATATCATTAAAAGCGCCGATAAACATAGACCAGAGC
>OGXK01001450.1_pt1 | contig 12536 bp, 9 predicted proteins | sample 1576261 | NCBI WGS metagenome assembly OGXK01 (sample SAMEA3541581, study PRJEB24748) | human gut metagenome | biome: human gut; feature: human-associated habitat; material: faeces | place: China | collected 2012 | reverse complement strand
CTTATGAATTTGCAATGAGTTGTTGTATATCGGTTACGCACCCTTGCTGTTTTTGCCGCTGAGGGTATAGGTGCCGTCGGTTGTATTTGGTGTATAGGTAAGTGCCTCGCCCTTGGCATCCTTGAATTCCAGCTTACCGCCCAGATATTCGCTGTCAAGTGTAGTAAGCTCTGCCGGCACAGTGCCTGCATCCATCTTATACAGCTGAATTGCCTGGTCGATAGTCACCAGATCGTTTTGCAGACGGGCATTCTTCACTCTGTCGTTAGCACCCGAAAGCGAAGGCAGCAGCATGGTAGCCATAATGCCAATCAGCGCCGCCGCTGCTACTACCTCGATTAAAGTAAAGCCTCCCTGTTTACGCATTGTTTTTAACATAATCGTACCTCCTGAATTTACTCCGGCATTGCCGAAAGCATCTCAAATAGCGGACCGATAACTATGCAGACGATTCCCGCTATGATAATCGCTGCCACTAAAAGCAGCAAGGGCACCAGCAGCTCCTGCAGCCTGCCAAGCTGCTGCTGCAGACGCTGCTCACCGGCCGTTACTGCTTCCTGCAGCATTTGCGGCAGATAGCCTGTAGATGCGCCCACGCATACAAGCTCCAGCATCAGCGGCGAAAAAAGCTCTTTTGCGCCGCCTGCAGCCTGTTCAATCGCAATGCCTCGCTTTAGCCTGCTATTCAGCAGGCGCAGCTGCCCGGCATACTGCTCATCATCCATGGTATCCGTCACAATCGCCACCGCTCTTGTTATGCCTACACCGCTTTCCAAAAGCAAGGCCAGCAATCTGCAAAAGCGTACTTCTAATAAAAGGCCATGAAAATTTCCGCTTAACCGGCTGCGTAAAAAACAGCGCAGCAGCCTGCGTCCCAGCAAAAAAAGTGCAGCTGCTACGCCTGCCGTCAACGCCAGCGCTGCCAACGGCTGCTGCAGCAAAGCATCCTTCAGCGTCAGCAGCAAAGCCAATGTACCCATCGGCAGCACGCCCATAGCGCTGTAGGTATCCGCCAGTACCGGCAGGATGTACAGTAAAAACAGCAGCAGCACGCAAAACGATGCCAGCAGCAAAAATGCCGGATAAGTTACAGCCCTCTGCACAAAACGCCGCAGCTTAAGCTGGCGGCTGTAATAATCTGCCAGCTGCTCCAGCAACGTGGCCAGCTCACCGCTTTCTTCCCCCACAGCCACCAAAGTAACTGCCAGCTGAGTACAGCAATCCGCTTCCGCTGCCAAGGCCTGTGCCAGGCTGCTGCCACGGCGCAGCCTTTGCTGCAGACGATAGCAGAGCAGCATCTGCTTAGCGCTGCCATGCTTTTGCAATAGCTGCAGCGCATTCAGTAACGGCAGGCCGCTGCGCAGGATTACCGCCAGCTGCCTGTAGAAGCTGATCTGCTCCGCCAGGCTCACGCCTCCTCTAAGCTTAATTTTCATCACCTCCACATGGCCGATTATAGACTATTTGTGAATTTTCTGTCTAATTTTATTTGTCACATATGTGAAATCTGTGTGACATAAAAATCTTTTTTTACCGCAAGCAAAAGAAAAAACTCTGAAAGCCTCATATTACAAGACTTACAGAGTTTTTCTTAACTGATTAATTTTCTGAAAATTATCTGTAATTATAACGTTCTAAGCAGTCTAAGCAACAATATTTTGCTCATGACCATGACGAAGCCAAACGCAAGCGCTAATGCCGAAAAGAATCACGCCGGCTACTACAAAAAGACTTTGCAACGGCGCAAATGTAGCAATAGCTCCGCCAAGTACAGGACCTACCATGGAACCGAACTGCTGCGCACTGAACATAAAGCCAAAAACGCGTCCGCGCTGGTCGGTAGTTGTATTGCTAGCCAACACCGCACTCAGCGAAGGCTGAATACCGGCACAGCACAAGCCATAGCAAAAATTACAGACACAGAACAAAAGCAGTGTCTGCGGCATTGCCGTCACCGCACTCATCAAGCCGGAAAGCAGCGTAGCAGCGCACAACGCTTTATAAAAGCCGTGCTCCTGTCCGAAGCGTCCCCAGCTCGGCGCAGTAATAGCACTGGCAATGCCTACGAGCGAGAAGGCCACGCCGGAAAGAAACATAATGTTGCCCTCACCATGGTTCAGCTCTGCGATATAAAGGCTCAAAATCGGCTGAATCAGCAGGATAACCATCTGAGCTACAGCAATGTAAATCAGCGTTTCACGAATTACAGGTTGCTGTAAAAGCTGTACCTGCGGCTTGGACGCAAGCTTTTTCGGCTCCGCCTTCGGCGGCTCGGGAATGTAGAACATAAATACCAGCGTAATAATTGTCAGTAACCCACCTGCAACAAAGAATGAGGCACGCATGCCAAACAGCGTTGCCAATGAACCGCCTACAAGCGGACCAATGACGTTGCCGCAGGTCAGTCCTGCCTGCATAATGCCCAAGCTCACGCCCAGCTTTTCCATCGGCACCAGGCTGGTAGCAATAGCCAGGCACGCACTCCACAAGCCGGCAGCAAAGCCCTGCAGCACACGCACACCGAACATCTGCTCCGGCGTAGTTACTATGCCGCCCAAAAAGTACGACAGAGCCAGGCCTGCACCCGCACGCACCGCCATCATCTTTTTGCCGTGCGTATCAGCCATTTTACCCCAGATAGGCGCCATGATACCGCCAATCAGAAAGGTTATGGAAAAAATCGCGCCGTTCCACATTTTTACATCATCGGCACTTACTCCCAGTTCGTTCATCAGATACATCGGCAAAAAGGGAATAAGCATAGTATAGCCTGCAGCCATCAGCACAACATTAACCGTAAGAATGGCTAAAACAATCTTCCAGTTTTTCATAAAATCCACCTCAAAATAAAACAAAATCATACAACAGTAATAAATTATTATAACGCTAAGGCCGTTTTTGTGCAAATAAAAAATCTGCAATACAGCCTCAATTGCATAATATAATTATACTTAGGGAAATATGCTCTGCCGCAACAGAAGCATATATAAAACTGTATCAACACAACAAAACAGAACGCCGAAACCCGCTTGCCTAACGGATTTTCAGCGTTCTGTCTGTTTTTGGAGGAGGAAATATGAATTTGCTTAAAAAGCAAATAGCAGCTCGTTTAAAAGTAGAGGAGCTAACCAATGCACTTAAGGAAATTATCAAGGTCAAAGGTCAAGGCTGCAATGCAAAATCAGGAAAGGACGATATACATCGGTTAGCCATCACTAACTTCACGATTATTGTAGCACATATTTTTACAGTTAGCAATAGCTAATTTTAATTTTTTTATTTTTTTTCGCGATTAACGCTGCGTGCAAAAAAACAACGCAGTCACGTTGCCGTTTTACGGAATACGTAACTGCGTTTAAGCTTGTAATTGTTATTCTTCCGGAGTTTTCTCCTCTGCATTTTCTTTAGCCTGCTCCTGCTGCAGCAAAGCCATAAACTGCTCGCCGGTGATAGTTTCCTTTTCAAGCAGGTACTGTGCCAGTACATCCAGCTTATTTCTGTTGTCCTGCAAAATCGTGCGTGCCTTTGCGTGAGCCTCCTTAATCAACGCCAAAACCTTGGCATCAATCTTGCCGGCTGTAGTTTCACTGCACTGCAGGGCAGCGTCACCGCCCAGATAACGGTTGGCCACAACCTCGGTAGCCATCATATCAAATTCTTCCGTCATACCCAGACGCGTTACCATGCTGCGTGCCAGCTTGGTTGCCTGCTCGATATCATTGGAAGCGCCGCTAGTAATGCTGCCGAAAACAACCTCCTCGGCACTGCGGCCGCCGGTCATAGTTACAATCTTGTTGAACAGCTCTTCCTTGGTCATCAGCACGCTGTCATTTTCGCTGATTTGCATGGTGTAGCCTAAAGCGCCGTTGGTACGCGGAATAATAGTGATCTTATGAACCGGAGCACTGTGCTTCTGCATAGCAGCAACAAGTGCATGGCCAATTTCGTGGTAGGCAATAACCTTTTTCTCTGCGAGAGAAATTACCGCACCCTTACGCTGATAACCGGCGATAACGGTTTCAATGGATTCCTCCAGATCTTCCTGCTCCACCACGTTACGATGCATTTTTACAGCGCGCAACGCACCCTCGTTGATAATGTTGGCGAGCTCCGCACCGCTGGCTCCGGCTGTTGCCCGCGCCAACGTACCGTAATCGATATTGTCTGCCATACGCACATTACGTGCATGAACCTTCAGGATAGCCTCACGGCCTTTCAGATCTGGCAGCTCAACAGGAATGCGACGGTCAAAACGTCCCGGACGCAGCAGCGCCTTATCCAGAGATTCCGGACGGTTGGTAGCTGCCAGAATAACTACACCCTTGCTGCCGTCAAAGCCGTCCATTTCGCTCAGCAGCTGATTCAAAGTCTGCTCGCGTTCATCATTGCCGCCGAACTGGCCGTTATCACGGCGTTTGCCGATGGCATCGATTTCATCGATAAATACTATGCAAGGTGCCTTTTCCTGCGCCTGCTTGAACAAATCGCGCACACGGGCAGCGCCCATGCCAACGAACATTTCTACAAATTCACTGCCGCTGATGCTGAAGAACGGCACCTTGGCTTCACCTGCTACCGCACGCGCCAGCAAGGTTTTACCCGTACCGGGAGGGCCTACCAGCAATGCACCCTTCGGCATGTTAGCACCGATATCCTTGTACTTGCCTGGATTATGCAGAAAATCCACCAGCTCCATCAGTGCTTCCTTAGCCTCGTCCTGACCTGCTACATCGGCAAAGCTTTTGCCTGTCTGCGCTTCCACATAGACCTTGGCATTGCTCTTGCCGAAGCTCATGGCGTTGCCGCCCATGCGCTTGCCCATGAAGTACATAAATAACTGTCCCAGGCCAAAGAAAATCAGAATCGGCAGTACCCAATTGGTGAAAAAGGTTACCAGAGGACTTTGTTCCTTAGGCACAACCTGCGTAAATTCTACCTTACTCTTCATCAGACGGTTAGCCAGCTCCGGGTCTTCCACTCTGCCTGTAACGTAAATTTCTTTTTCGTTGTTCTTATCAACCGCAGCCAGACGCTTATCGGTAATTTCTACCTTAGATACCTTGCCTTCATCCACCATCTGAAGAAAATTATTATAGGAAACCTCCTTCATTTTCGGGTTAAAGAACATTGGCATGATTACGGAATTGAATACCAGAATCAAAACCAGCATCAGCATATAATAATACGTCAATGGCCGTTTTTTATCATTGTTATCGTTCATCATTTCATCTCCTCGCTATGCTTTATAAGTATTATTGTATACCTATTTATAGCAATAAACAAACGAAAAAAATGTGAAGCTGATTGTATCGTCAACACAAAAAGTGTTAAAAAATCACACTCTCCCCGTCCCCTGCAAGAATACTTGTATACATGCGTCCTATCCCTTGAATTTACATGCCATTTTCTATACAATTAGCTTGTAACTATCTAAGGAGGTCAAACTTATGCCTAAAATTAATACAGTTTTAGTTGCTAACCGCGGCGAAATCGCTATCCGCGTTTTCCGCGCCTGCAACGAATTAGGAATCCGTACTGTTGCTATATATTCCAAGGAGGACACCCTGTCCCTGCATCGCAATAAAGCCGACGAGGCCTACATGGTAGGCGAAGGCAAAAGTCCGACCGACGCTTATCTTGATATCGAAGACATTCTGCGCGTAGCCAAGGAGCATGACGTAGATGCCATCCATCCCGGTTATGGCTTTTTATCCGAAAACAGTAATTTAGCACGCCGCTGTGCTGAGGAAGGCCTGATTTTCATCGGCCCGCGTCTGGAACACCTGGTAATGTTCGGCGACAAAATCAACGCCCGTAAGCAAGCCGAGCTGGCAGGCATCCCCATGATTCCCGGCAGCAAGGGTACAGTAAACAGCCTCGATGAGGTACTGGCCTTTGGCGAAAAATGCGGTTATCCTATCATCATTAAAGCAGTCAACGGCGGCGGCGGCCGCGGTATGCGCGTTGTTCACAGCGCCGAAGAAGCCATAACTGCCTACGACATGGCTAAAAGCGAAGCTAAAAAAGCCTTTGGCAATGATGAAATATATCTGGAAAAATATCTGCAAAATCCGAAACACATTGAAGTACAGATTATCGGCGATACCCACGGCAATTTAATGCATCTGTTCGAGCGCGACTGCTCCGTACAGCGCCGCCACCAGAAGCTGGTTGAAATTGCTCCGGCCTTCGCCCTGCCTATAGAACAGCGCAAAGCTATCTGCGAGGCTGCTGTCAAGCTGATGAAAAATGTTGACTACATCAGCGCCGGCACCGTAGAATTTTTGGCTACTCCCGACGGCAAGTTCTACTTCATCGAGGTTAACCCCCGCATTCAGGTTGAACACACCGTTACCGAGCAGATTACCGGTATCGACATTGTGCAAACACAAATCAAAATTGCTGAGGGGTACAACCTGCACGGCCCGGAAATCGCCCTGCCGCAGCAGGATGAGCTGACAACCATCGGCCACGCTATCCAATGCCGTATTACCACAGAGGACCCGTCCAATAACTTTATGCCCGATACCGGCAAGCTGATTACCTACCGCAGCGGCGGCGGCTTCGGCATCCGTCTAGACGGCGGCAACGCCTTCACCGGCTCCGTCATCACTCCGTACTACGATTCTCTGCTGGTTAAGGCTACCACCTGGGGCCTCACTCACCAGATTGCAATTACCAAGATGCTGCGCTGCTTGAAAGAATTCCGTATCCGCGGCGTCAAAACCAATATCCAGTTTTTGGAAAACGTACTGCAGAACCCGCACTTCATCAAGGGCGATTATACTACCGACTTTGTTGATAATACACCGGAGCTGTTTGTCTTCCAAAAAACCTTGGACCGCGGCAACAAGCTGCTGAACTACATTGCCGATATCACCGTCAACGGTTACTCTAACGTCGGCGTACAGCCGAAGCCTGACTTTGCTCCGCTGAATATGCCCAAGCCCTACAATGGCATTCTGGCGCTGGGTGCTAAGCACGTTCTCGATACCCGCGGACCTGAAGGTCTTGCTGAATGGGTACTGGCACAGCAGGAGATTCTGCTCACAGACACCACCTTCCGTGATGCGCATCAGTCCCTCTTCGCCACCCGTCTGCGTACTGCCGATATGCTGCGCGTTATGCGTGACACCGCCGGCAAGCTGCCCGGACTTTTCTCCTTTGAATGCTGGGGCGGCGCTACCTTCGACGTAGCCTATCGCTTCCTCGACGAAAGCCCCTGGCAGCGTCTGGCACAGTTCCGTCAGGCTGCACCGAACATTCTCTTCCAGATGCTGCTGCGCGGTGCCAACGCCGTAGGCTACACCAGCTATCCGGATAATGTTGTTAAGCAGTTCATTAAGCTGGCAGCCAAAAACGGTATCGACGTTTTCCGTATCTTCGACAGCCTCAACGGTCTGGACAATATGCGCCTGTCGATTGACACCGTCCGCGAATGCGGCAAGGTAGCAGAGGCAGCACTGTGCTACACCGGCGATATTCTCGACCCCAACCGCGATAAATACGATTTACATTACTACATCAATATGGCTAAGGAGCTGGAAAAAGCCGGCGCCAACATTATCGCCATCAAGGATATGGCAGGCCTGTTGAAGCCGGAAGCAGCTTACCGCCTGGTAAGCAGCCTCAAATCCTACGTCAACGTACCTATCCATCTGCACACCCATGAAGGCAGCGGCAACGCTATCTACACCTACGCGCGTGCTATTGATGCCGGCGTTGATATCGTAGATACTGCTATGAGCGCCATGAGCAACGGTACCTCCCAACCCAGCGGCAGCAGCCTGTACTACGCACTCAGCGGTCATCCGCGTCAACCGCGTCTTGACGTAGACGCTATGAACGAGCTGTCCCGTTATTGGGAAACCGTGCGTCCCTACTACAAGGCAGCCGACAGAACCGAAAACTTCCCCAACCCCGAGGTTTACGTACACGAAATGCCCGGCGGACAATATACCAACCTCAAACAGCAGGCACAAGCTCTGGGCCTCATCCATCGTTGGGAGGAAATCAAGGATATGTATCACCGCGTATCCATGATGTTCGGCGATTTAATCAAGGTTACTCCATCCTCCAAGGTTGTCGGTGACATGGCACTCTTCATGGTGCAGAACGACCTGACGGAAGAAGATGTATATGCTAAGGGCGATATTCTGGACTTCCCGGCCTCCGTTGTGGAATTCTTCGAAGGACGCATCGGCACTCCGTACCAAGGGTTTCCCGAAAAGCTGCAGAAGCTGGTGCTCAAAGGACGCGCACCTATCAGCGAGCGTCCTGGCGCTGTACTGCCTCCGGTAGATTTTGAGGATGTACGCGCTAAGCTCAAAGAGCTTGAAGCACCTACTACGGACGAAGCAGTGAGCGCTTACTGCCTCTATCCTAAGGTATTCACCGACTGGGTAAACCGTTACAACCAATTCGGCGATGTATCCGTTCTCGATACTCCTACCTTCTTCTTCGGCATGACTCCGGGCGAGGTTATCAAGGTTGAAATTGAACAGGGCAAAGTGCTCGTTATCAAGCTGGACCACATATCCGAAGCCAACGCTGCCGGTATGCGCACCGTCTTCTTCGAATTCAACGGCCTGCCGCGTGAAATCGAAATCAAGGACCGCAACGCCAAGACCACCACTGTTACCCGCAAGAAAGCAGAAAAGGGCAACATGGGCGAAATCGGCGCTTCCCTTTCCGGCTCCGTTGTCAAGGTGCTGGTAGAAAAGGGCCAGTCCGTTACCAAGGGCACTCCGCTGATTGTTACCGAAGCTATGAAGATGGAAACCACGCTTTCGGCACCGATTTCCGGTATCGTCAGCGCTATCCATGTAGCTGCAGGCGAACGCGTAGAAAGCGGCGACTGCCTCCTGGAAATAAAAACTCAAATGTAAATTGCATACGCTTAAACTTAAGGCTGCTGCCGTGGCGGATTTCCGCTGCTACGGCAGCCTTACTTTTTTTGCTGGTCATTATTTTTCCTCTATGTTATGATATAGTTACTCTTTGCTTTTTTAAAACAGCATTATTTGCTGCAATACATATTTTTATTACGAGGTGAGCACATGAAGCAGACAATCTATCAATATGTAAACAGCTATTTGGACGAGCATGGCCGCTTTACTGCTACCAATCTGTGCGATGACCGCTACGCCACCATTCCACGTCCCCTTGGCTCCGAGGATGCCTTTCACTATACAATGGGCAACCTGCCCAATCCCAAATCCGCCAGCATACTGCTCAAGCTGCTGCAGGCCTATCTTAACGAGCCTACCACCCAGCAGCGCAGCAAACTGTACAATGAACTGAAGGGCATGGCCTTTGCGGAATATTGCGACCCCTTTATCGAAGCTTTAGACCAGAATGATATCAACAGTGTTGCCTTCGACCTGGCGCGACGCTTTTTCTATAACGCCGACGGACGTGAGCATGTTAAATTCGCCCTGCTGCTTTTCGGCATGTACGGCATGGAAAAAATTTGTCAGCAGGAGCCGGAGCTGTGGCAGGATTTGCTGCGCATAGCACACTGCGAGGAATTTACCTTCGCCTTTTTATATTCCTGCCGCGTAACAAATTTCAACCCGCAAAACGCTATCTGGGAGCTTATCCGCTGCACCAGTGGCTGGGGCAAGGTTTTCAGCATTACCGACTGCCACTGCCGTGATGAGGAGGAACGCCTCTGGCTGCTGCAGAACGGCCCCGATATCGACGTAGAATATCCGCCGTTGTCCGTCAAATTCATCAGAGAAACACATTTAGAGGAACAGCTGGCACATCCGCTTAACTACGCACAGTATAAAAGCGCTGTCATCATCGTGGGCAATTATCTGATTATGCTCAACCATTTCCCGGCAGAGGTAATCGAAGAGCAGTTCAACATCAGCGATATCCATCTGAACAAGCTGCTTACCTGCCTGCTTGCGCAGGCCGAAGCACATGTCAGCAAACCGGAGGATGTACTTGATTTAATCAGCTACGTTACGGCGCTGCAGCAGCTTTGCGATGAGCAGAACCATAGGCAGCTCACGCTTAACCAATGCCATGAGCAGATTGCCGCCTGCGAAAAAATCATCTACCGCAAGGACTGGCAGCCTGAAATTGACAGCGATTTAATCAAGGACAATAAGCTTGATTATCAGCTGTGCAACCTGGCAGTGGAGCTGGATATAGACATTTGGCCGCGGCTTTTCGATTTTTGGTTGGCACATCCGGACGAAACACCGCTGTTCCCGTACCTGCTTTCCTACGAAGGCGAGCAGCGCTCCGAACGCGTGCTGCGTCAAATCGAAGCAGACCTGCCCCGCTACTGCGTAGAACAAAACGACCTGCTGGTACCGCTGCGTTATCTCAACACACATCCGGGTGAAAGCGATGCTATTATCTGCGCTGCCCTGGAATCCATCTTCGATTTGCCGCGCGGCATTGCCTGCGGTATCGTCGATGACTGGGGACAGGAATTTATCACGCCTGCCATCCGCCGCTCGCTGATTAAAGCGCGTCAGCTCAGCAATAACGATGTAGTTACCGCACGTATCGACTGCCTGCTGGCTGGCAAGCATTTCGACATCGGCAAATTCCTCAACAAACGCAAATAAGCAGACTGCTATGCAATGTTATTGCTTAGCTTAGACAGTTATTGTTAAGAAAAGCTTTCTCAGCACATAACAAAACCGGTTTCCCTATCAGCTTAAAAGCCTGGGAAACCGGTTTTTTAGTATGCACTTATTTACTTTTAGCCGCAATAGCCATGCGGATGGCCCTTATGCCACTTCCACGCGGTGCTGATAACCTCATCTACACTGCTGTGCTGCGGCTCCCAGCCAAGCTCCTCACGGATTTTTGCCGAAGAAGCAATGAGCACTGCGGGATCACCGGCACGACGCTCCTTCTCCACAACGGGGAAGTCAACGCCGGTAACCTTTTGGCGCTGTCAATCATCTGGCGTACGCTAAAGCCGTTTTCACTGCCCAGATTATACACACGGCTGCTGCCACCGCTCAAAAGATGTTTGAGTGCCAGCACATGCGCCTTCGCCAAATCGCAGACATGAATATAATCACGCACACAGGTACCGTCAGCCGTCGGATAATCGGTACCGAAGATAGAAACCTGCTTGCGCACGCCCTGCGCCGTTTTCAGAATCAGCGGAATCAGATGGCTTTCCGGACTGTGGTCCTCGCCGATATCGCGCGTCGGAGAAGCACCGGCAGCGTTAAAATAACGCAAAGCCACATAACGCATATCGTAGGCATGGTCATAATCTGCCAGCATGCCTTCAATCGCCAGCTTGGTACGGCCGTAAACATTGGTCGGTGCCAGACGGCTGTCCTCGGTAATAGGTACTGCTTCCGGCTCACCGTAAACAGCTGCGGTAGAAGAAAATACCATTCGGTCCACACCGGCACCACGCATAGCCTCTAAAAGATGCAGGCTGCCTTCAACATTATTAAAATAATATTTCGCCGGGTCGGTCATAGATTCGCCAACCAGACTGCTGGCAGCAAAATGAATCACCGCATCAATTTTAAACTGCTCCATAATGTGCTTGGCAAAACGCACATCATGGATATCGCCCTCTACCAGCTGTACTTCGTCAGGCACTGCCGCCTCATGGCCGGTAGAAAAATTATCATAAACAATAGGAGTAAAGCCGCTCTTTTGCAGCTCCTCCACTACATGGGAGCCAATATAACCTGCTCCGCCGGTAACAAGGATATTCATTAATTATTTGCTCTCCTTTGTAACGATTCCCTGCAGATAAGTCAGGAACTTGTCACGCAGCTCAGGACACTTCAGCGCCATTTCTACAGTTGCCTCCAAGAAGCCCTGCTTATCGCCCACGTCATAACGACGGCCTACAAAGTCATAAGCATACATCGGCTGCTCCTTAGCCAATACCTTAAGCGCATCGGTCAGCTGGATTTCATTACCACGGCCGGGCTGAGTTTGCTCCAGAATCGGGAAAATTTCCGGTGTAATTACATAACGGCCCAAAACCGCCAGACGAGAGGGTGCTTCTTCTACTGCAGGCTTTTCTACCATATCGTTTACCTTAACGGTACGTGCTTCATCAGTCGGTTCACCGGCAACAATGCCATAGGCAGAAACCTTCTCCTGCGGCACCTCCTGCACACCTAAAACACTGGCACCGGTTTTATCGTAAACATCAATTAGCTGCTTCAGTGCAGGCACCCGGCTGTCAACAACATCATCGCCCAGCAGTACGGCAAAGGGCTCATCGCCAACAAAATGCTTAGCGCACAAAATAGCATGACCAAGTCCGCGCGGTTCCTTTTGGCGGATATAATGAATGCGAATATCGGAAATTTTGCGTACCAGCTCCAGCTCCTTGGTTTTGCCGCTGGCCTCCAGGTTCAGCTCAAGCTCGATGCTGCGGTCGAAATGATCCTCGATGGCACGCTTGCTGCGGCCGGTAATAATTAGGATGTCCTCAATGCCGGAAGCAAGAGCCTCTTCGATAATATATTGGATGGTCGGTTTATCAACAATAGGCAGCATCTCCTTCGGAGTTGCTTTGGTAG
>OGXK01001445.1_pt1 | contig 12564 bp, 13 predicted proteins | sample 1576261 | NCBI WGS metagenome assembly OGXK01 (sample SAMEA3541581, study PRJEB24748) | human gut metagenome | biome: human gut; feature: human-associated habitat; material: faeces | place: China | collected 2012 | reverse complement strand
AGCGGGATATACGGGGGCCTGCTTATCCCGTCGGCCCGCACCGTGATCCGCTGCTGCGGAACCGCCAGACGCTCCGGTTTCCGGCCTTTCTCCCCGATGTTCCACAGCACCTTTTCCTCGGCCTGCGTAACGTAGAGATTGAACGACGTGTCGTTCACATACTCCGCCCGGTCGGCCCAAAAATCGACGCCGTAGTCTTCGGCCGCGGGATCGGCGAAGATGCCGCAATCGGGCATGTCGCACATGATCGCCCGGATGATGATGTTTTTGTCGGCCAGCTCCGCCGACTGCATTCTATTCAACGCCGCAATGCAGATATTGACCTGCGTCGCGTAAAAGCGGTCGATGGCCCGCAGGGCTTGTTCGGAATCGGGATCGTGCTGGTTCATCGTGGAATTTTTGCGTTGTTCATCAATGCACGTGCCGTTTTACGGCCGGAACACCGGTTTGAAAAAAGGGGCGGCTCCGACCGAACAAGTGACGCAACTTCACTCAATGAAGAATTCAATGCGGAGACCGCCCCCGGCACAGGCTGGAGAACCCGTCCCGTAAATGCCGCGCAAACATGCGTCCCCTTTCCATACGGAGCAGGAGCGCAAGACCAGATTTTAGAGGTGCGACCTTGCAGGCAGGATTTATTAGCTGCGACTGAAAGGCGGGATTTGCTTTTTTGCACGGCAAGACCCGGCGTCCGGTTCCATGCCGGAGCCGCCGAAACATACCGATTCCGACCGGCCCCAAACCGGGAACGGGTGCAATCCGCAGGGACGGAGATAATACGCATGGACAGCAGGACGCAACGGGGTTTCATAGATTCGTGAGATGAATTTGAAGCTGGGTTTCGCGTCCCAAAAAGGCATAAAAAAAGCAAGGGACGCGATAACATTCCGGCCAGAAGGCATTGGGATACCGTAGCGAAGAAATGCACCGCGCCCTTGCAGGTTCCGTCCACAAAGGACGGAACAAAACAAGGGCTGGCAACATTTATACCTTCGCTTAAAAATTCCCAATTTTTACTGGCACGGTATAAAGAGTTGCTGCTCTTTATTATGTCCGTCGGCTATGCCGAGCTATATAAATGCAAAGTTAGCATAATTTCTGTATTCAGTTTCTAATATTCCATTTACAAATGTAATAAAAAAGACGTAAGTCGGTCTACACAGACCGACTATTTTCACAAATAAATCCATTTTTTTGTAAAAATTATAGAATACTGAAACTTCCAGATCAAATATTATTAGATTTAGTTGCTTGTCGGATGCGTGAGATTCGAGAGCAACACAATCATACACAGGAGTTTCTGACAGAAAATGCACATCTGCATCTTTCCCACTATGAACATGGCCGAAAATTGCCGACGTTAGGGACGATTATAAAATTCTGCAAATATTATAATTTATCCCTCAAAGAATTTTTCGGAGAAATGACTTATCCAAAAGAACCAAAGAAATAAACTAATCAAATAAATAACCGGGCATCGGAGCAGTTTATAACTCCAATGCCCGGTTTGTTTTATCCGTCGTTCAGTTTGCCGCGGCGAACACCTCGCCCGTCTTCCGTATTTTCCGAAAAAAAGAAAAGTGGTTGATAATCGACTGATTATCAACCACTTACCGAGAGCGGAAAACGGGACTCGGACCCGCGACCTCAACCTTGGCAAGGTTGCGCTCTACCAACTGAGCTATTTCCGCAATTATCGTTTTCGGACGGGCGGGACAACTGCATCCGCACCTCGGCTCCGGGCTTCGAAACCTGCGTTTCGGGACTGCAAATATAAACCGAAAAATTTATTCTGCAAAATTTTCCGGCGAATTTTGTCGCAAAATTACTCTTGCGCCGCCCGAAACGCAAAAAAAGAAACGCCGGTGCAGATGCGATCGCGCAGGCATGCCCGGCGCCAACGCCCCGCAGCGAACGGCAACAAAAATAAGGCTGCCGGAAATGGCAGCCTTATCTATATACGGATCGCCCTCAGAGCGAATCCCGATTAGCGGACCTTGAAGCCTTCGTCGGCGCGAACCGGAATCGGCATCTGGGCATAAATGCCGCCTTCGAGCTTGTCGCGCACCGACTTGAACGCCGCGATCGTATAGTTCACGTCGTCGAGCGTATGGGCTGCGGTGGGGATCACACGCAGGATGATCTCGCCCTTCGGGATCACCGGATAGATCACGATCGAGCAGAAAATACCGTGGTTCTCGCGCAGATCGACGATCAGGTTCGTCGCTTCGGGGATACCGCCCTTCATAAAGACGGGGGTTACGGGCGAGTTGGTCACGCCGATCTCGAATCCGTTTTCCTTCAGGCCGTTCTGGAGCGCGCGGACGATCTCCCACAGCTTCTGCTGATATTCGGGATGGTTGCGGATCAGCTCCAGACGCTTCAGCGCGCCCATGACCATCGGCATCGGGAGCGACTTGGCGTAGAGCTGCGAACGCATGTTGTAACGCAGCAGGTTCACCAGCCAGCGGGGACCGCAGACGAATGCGCCGATACCGGCCATCGACTTGGCGAAAGTGTTGAACAGCACGTCCACGCCGTCGGTCACGCCGAAATGCGAAGCCGTACCGCGGCCGCCCTCGCCCATCGTACCGAAGCCGTGCGCGTCGTCCACCAGCAGACGGAACTGGAAATCCTTCTTCAGCGCCACGATCTCGTCGAGTTTGCCCAGATCGCCCTTCATGCCGAAGACACCTTCGGTAATCACGAGCACGCCGCCCTTCTGCTCCTCGGCGAGGTCCGTGGCATGCTGCAGTTGGAGACGCAGCGAATCCATGTCGTTGTGTCCGTACACGAAACGCTTGCCCTTGTGCAGACGCAGACCGTCGATAATGCAGGCATGCGCCTCGGCGTCGTAGACAACCACGTCGCGCGGCGTCAGCAGGCAGTCGATAATCGAGATCATGCCCTGATAACCGAAGTTGAGCAGGAAAGCGTCCTCCTTGCCGACGAACTCGGCCAGCTCGCGTTCGAGCTGTTCGTGATAAACGGTCTGACCGCTCATCATACGGGCGCCCATCGGGGCCGCCATACCGAATTTGGCTGCGCCTTCGGCGTCGGCCTTGCGCACCTCAGGATGGTTTGCCAGACCGAGGTAGTTGTTCAGACTCCAGTTGAGCATCTTTTTGCCCCGGAAAACCATGTGGGGACCGATCTCGCCCTCCAGTTTGGGGAACGCGAAATATCCGTGGGCGTACGACATGTACTGACCGATAGGTCCGCCTGCATTTTTTTCAAGGCGTGCAAAAATATCAACCATAATGTATATAATTTAATGTTAGTTTCCGTTCCGGACGCGCAAAAGTACAAAAAAACCTTTTTAGCCATCAAAATTAGCCGTTTTTTATTCGGCACGGGTACGCATTTATACTTATTTTCCAAAGAATCCCGGCAGCACATCCACAAACATACATGGGCAGAAACCGGCAACAATTCAATGTCAATATTTTATGAATCAACGGACAACCTGCTGACAGACGGTCTTTGTCTGCTCTTCTTTGGTTGCATTCTGTTACTCGTTTGTTACTCGATGGTTCCCTTGTTTTGTTACTTGCTTGTTACTTGCTTGTTACTCGAAAAATCGAAAAAAGTTGCGGCAGAATCGAATCGTTTTGTTTTTCCTCGAATATAATCTATGAATTTTAAAATAATGGCATATGAAAGAAAAAGAAGTCATAAGATTACGCAGGAAAGCAACCCAATCAGGAGAATCCCTCTACCTCGACATTTATTTCAAAGGAAAACGTCGGTACGAATTTTTGCGTCTGTATCTCATTCCGGAACGGACAAAAGCAGACCGACTCAAAAACGAACAAACACTCCGACTGGCAATTGCAATCAAATCCCGGAGAACGATCGAACTGTTCAACAACAAATACGGATTTGCAACGGAAAAACCGGATGTCAATCTGATAGAGTATATACAACTGGTTGCCGCAAACAAACTGAAACAGGGAAGAATCGGAATCAAGGGAACTTTCGACACTCTGGTTTACCATTTGACAAAATATCATGGGGATAAGATTGCACTGCAAGATATTGACATCCGTTATGTTAAAGGATTCGTACAATACCTGTCGACAGCAATTGCAAGGACAAGTGGTGAGGTATTGAAATCATCATCCCAACACAACATTTACACCAGTCTCAAAATAATCATCCATCAGGCAATCAAGGATGAACTGGTGACATCCGATCCGACCAAATCGGTCGATCCTCCCCGAATGGTTCTACCCCACAAGGAACACCTGACGGAAGAAGAGTTGAAGAGATTGATTCAAACCCCATGTCCGAAAGAGATGGTCAAGAGGTCATTTTTGTTTTGCTGTTTTACCGGATTACGAATTTCGGATGTTCAAAAACTAATATGGAAAGAGGTGGTGACGACCAATAATGAAACCTATATCAACTTTCGGCAGAAAAAAACAAAAATTGAGAATTACGTTCCTTTGTCCGAAAACGCAATATCGGTTCTTCCTTCCAAGAGAGAGAATACAGAGACAGATTCGGTTTTCGATCTACCGAAGGAATCGACAATTCGCAAAGTATTGAAAAAGTGGGTATCGGATTCCGGTATCGACAAACACATCACATTTCATTGTGCAAGACACACCTGCGCAACTCTGTTGCTGAATTCCGGGGTTGACATCTATACCGTCAAGGAGATATTGGGACATACCGATATCGGAACCACCATGCAATATGCAAAGGTCGTTGACAAAACGAAACGAGAAGCAGTCAATAGAATCCCTGTCCTATATTGATCTTTGTTGAACCTGGTGTATTATCTCAAAAAGACCGGGATTGTCGTTACAGTTGACCCGTATCGAGTCGGAACAAGGTGTAACATCGAGTGTTTTAAGTAAATTGTTGCAACACGACAAAAATCGTAGGGAATAACAATAGTCGAGATTCAAAGTTCGGAGACGATTGAACCTGCAATTCAGAACCGTAAGGAAATGACACAACATGACATCGAGGTGGGACAATTCACATCCGGGACAAAACAAATAATTCAGTTTATAGTGATTCCGTAATTCGAGTTTTTTGACGGGATTCCATCCGCAATTCAAATAGGTCAGATTCGGGAACGATTCGATCCCTGCAAACGACTCGATCCCTCGGTGGGAACAATCTATCTTCGTAATTCGTAAAGTATCGTAGGGGGATATTTTGCCATCTTTATCGACGATGAGATCATAGGTACAGACCAGATAATCGAAGAAATTGGAATCGGGGATACGAACTCCGTATCGATAAGTTCGTTCGGTGACTTTGTAAGTAGGAAAATCCATAGGTAGATTCGTTTTTTGTATTTATCGAACGAAAAACCGGAAACATACAGAGAAGATACTGAAAGTAAAATAGTGATTTTTTGGAATATTCGGGTTAAATTTGTTCGGCAATACCCCGTTGAGTGTATTGATATTAGCAAACATTTTTATACCTTTGTGGTGTTCCCGTGGGAACAACATATTATTGATGAAAGTGTTTTGCTTTTATCCTTGACAGGAAATCTGACAGTTTTCAAGAATACAAGGATAACAATGGCACTCATCACTTGTATAGCTATGTATCGTTCGGATATATACTATTCAGGTGTGGGGTATTGTTTATTTGTATTCGGGTTTTGTCAGAACCTCCTGTCAGATAAACAAATAACTCCACACTTTCTTTTTTGATTGAATCCACCATTTGGGAGTTGAATGGTAACCTAAACTTTTTAGATTATGTACTGTAAAAACTGTGGTGCAGAAATCAACGACAATGCTGTTGTTTGTGTAAAATGTGGTGTGCCAGTCATACCTGTCAAAAATTCGTATAATGGGTCGAAAGAACTTGCCCCTAAACGAACTGCTGCCTTTGTTTGTGGATTACTTGGATTTTTATTTTGGGCAATTCCTGTTGTTGGTTTGGCCCTATCATGTATAGGAGTGGCTCTTGCCTCAAAATCGACAAAATTAACTCGAAAGAATCCAGATCGTTACGATGGAATAGGTCTTGTAACCGCAGGAAAGGTATTAGGTATTATAGGAATTGTCATTGGAATCCTATGCCTCATTTGGACGATTATTGTCGGTATAGCATTAGGTGATGGCTTATTTACTTGGTTTGAATTAATTGAGGACACCTTAAATCTGTAAAGTTATGTATTGTAAGAATTGTGGTTCAGAGGTAAACGATAATGCCATCATTTGCATAAAATGTGGTTGTTCTCTCTGCGAAAATAATAATGACTTGGTATTACAGAATCCACAAGATAAAAGTCCGAAAGATTGGATAACAACCTTATTGTTATGTATTTTTCTAGGAACAATCGGAGTTCATCGTTTCTATGTCGGCAAAATAGGGTCAGGAGTGGCACAAATTTTCACACTCGGAGGTTGTGGCATATGGACCTTTGTTGATTTGATAATGATATTGACCGGTAGTTTTACAGATGAGTCAGGAAAAAAGATTATTAGCAAATAGCAAATTAATATGCTATCTTCTTTTGCCACTGATTGTTTATATTATTCCTTCTAGATATATTTTTGACGGACATAGTATCTGTATATTCAAAAACCTATGGGGAATTGAATGTTGGGGGTGTGGAATGACACGAGCAATTGTTTCTGCAATGCATTTGCATTTCAGAGATGCATATCTATATAATCAATTAGTGATAATAGTTTTCCCTTTATTACTATACTTATGGATTAAAGAAATTTATAAATGCCTAAATTAAAAAAAGTAAAAGAAAGTCAAATTATCAAAAAAATAACAAGTTATTATGAAACGTAAATTATTATTGATTACTTTGTTGTTCTTGTTGACTACTTCGTTATTTTCACAAGTTCAGTCTGAAAAAAATAGTCAAATAACATTTAAGGAGTTTTTCTATAAATTCTATTCAGAATTTATTAAAGTAGACTTTACATACTCCCAATATATCAATTCAGAAATAGGGTTTTATTGTATTTCCAATCCAGGTAGTTTAATATTCCTTGATAAATGTAGTGGTACAGAACGAGGGGAATTCTATTCCAATATGTCACTGGAAAATGTCAAATTGAGTTTCCAAAAACCAGTAGGAAATAAAGTAGAGGGATATCCGGGTTTTTCGGATGGTTTTTATGCATATCCGATTTTGCAAGAAGATTTGCCACAAGGATGGGTATTTACTGGAGAAGACCAAATTCCAGCAAAAATTATTATTCCATCTTTAATTACCGATTATATAATTTATAAAGTGGACATAATCGAAACAGAAGAATTGAATAAAACATTGTATTGTATTTTGGTAAACAACAAATGGTATTTATTGGCAGAGGATATTTCTGATGCAGGAATATAACCATAAAATCACGAATTGTAGGTGTATATTGAAAAATCAAATATTATGAAAAAGAATATCCTTGTCATTCTGTTTACACTATTTGCAATTTTTACAAGTTTTGCACAAACTGAAATTGGGAGTATATTTTTCCAATATGGTAGAAATAGTTCAGTTGGTTTCAAATGTACATTGGTTGCAGGAGGAAATGGAACTAACTATGAGAATTATGCATATAATCTTGTCAATCAACCATCATACGATGGATACACATCGATTATACAATTTGCATCTTTGGAACAATTGCAATTGTTTAGAACAAAACTAATTGAACTATCCAAAAAATATGAAGAATGGAGTCAAGTTGCTCAACAAAATAACGTTACAGATATGACAAAAATAGTTCCAATTGATTTAGGGATTCAGAATGTTTTGGTATATTATGGTACACAACAAGTAGCAAATCTTAAAACACCCTTAAAAGTCATATACAGAGCAAAACATAATAATCTTGAAATTTATCCCCAAAATCAAAATGCTGTTTTAATGTTGGTTATCGAAAGAATTGGGACTCTATCCAAATTAATCGATTTGATGAGTAGTACCAATGTTAAAACAGCATTATTCGGATCAACTAACCAAGATTCTCTTTTCAATTAATTAAATTGTTCTTTTTTTAGATTGTTATTCATATTGAAATCAACTATAAAACCGAGAAAAATTCGTCAAAACGATGATTTTTCTCGGTTTTTCTTGTGATTGTATATTTGTTTACACCCCCTCAACGAGTGTATTCAACTCCTCGATAAGAGGACTACGGACTACTCCTATCGATTTGTTTTGCATCAATTCTTTGGTTTGCCGTTTGATTTCCGAACGTTGTCGTTTATCCAGTCTCCCTGTGTTGTATTGTTGATCCAATTTTTTGAAGAACTCGTTCATCCCTCCCTGTTGTTCGACCAACAATAATATTCCGATTTTGTTCAAGTCTCTAATCCCTTTGCAATCGGCAATATCGATCTCGTATTCATTGACTTTAACAATTTTCTGATATTCCGATCTCCAATAATCGACAATTCGATTGTAGAACTGTACATCATACAACATCGGAACAGTCACCTTGTTCACTTTGAAAATTTGTTTGATGTGATTTTTCAAACGAAGTTCATACCGCAATAAATTTTTGTTTTGATATTCCGGTGGAACGTAATCTTTACGATTGGTTGTTTCCTTGATCTTGTCGTAAAATACCAGTTGCTTTTTATCGGATACCGAACTGTAATACAATCCTTCGACCCCCTTGTAGAACATCTGTTCCAAACGTTTATAGTAAGGTAAGTTCCCCAAGTGATAGAAATAGGATTCCGGAGGGTGGGTAACCTCAAAGTTGTATGCAACATCCATCCGGGAAACGGTTGCATTGTTCAACGAGATATGCAACGTGTCGGACAATTTTTCAAATGCAAGTCGGGTATCAGTCCTCGTAAAGTTGACAATATTGTTCCCGTAAAGGAACTTGCAAAGACTGCCGTTGCCAATAGATACTCCTTGCGTTGTTGTTCGGATAGTCAGGTTGTCAATATGGGAGGTATATGTGGTTCCATATCGGGATGTGGTTGTATCGACATTCAGATCACGAGTAACCGTCTTGACAAAATTCAATTGTTGGGTATCAATCGATTTAAGATTTATATTGATAGTATCGAACATGATTCAAACAAATATTTTGTATTAAAAACAATATTAATATGTGCAACGGATTCGTCGGAGGTCATCGAGTAATTCCCGGTACAAATCCACTGCATGATATTGATGTTATTCGTCATGGTCGTTCGATACGTTGATTTATAATATATATTCGTCATCGTACTCCTCCCTTATTTTTCAAATTGTACAACGTTGCTTTTTGCTGTGTTTCTTCGACGGTATCCTGTCGGTTCTGCAACAACCAATTCTCTACCTCCTCCTTGTCGAAGAAGATTTTTTTGCCGTTCGGTTTATGAAACGGAATCACCCGTTCACTGGTCAGGTGATACAAGTAGTCTTTACTCAGTCCGTACATCAACGATACTTCGTCGGGTGTCAATACGGTTTTGTTGTTCAACAACAACAATTGTTTGATTTGTTGCAATTCATTTCTCAATGTAACATGTGCCATAACTATTTTTATTTTTAAAATTATTTAATATAATATTATTCTATTGATTTCTTGTTCGTTTATAGATTATATCATCGACTTTTGATTTTGATTAAAAAATTGCAACAAAAAATCCCCAACCAGTCAAGGTTGAGGATTCGCAAGAATCTATGTATTAATATCTTATATCTGTGAAAAAATCGTCGAAATTAGATATTTTTGTTACCAATTTGTTACTCGAAACAAAGACACAAAAACACAACTATATGATTAACAATACATTGGATGCAAATTTTCAAATTTATACCTATTTATACTTATTTACACAAGTATAAAAAGAAAAAAGGCCGCTTTCGGCGGCCCCGGAACGGTTTTCAGCGCCGCCGGTCGATCGCATCGACGATCACCGCCACGGCGCCGTCGCCCGTGACGTTGGTCGCCGTGCCGAAACTGTCCATGGCGATATAGGTGGCGATCATCAGTCCGGCGAGCGTTTCGTCGAATCCCAGCATCGACTCCAGCAGTCCCAGCGCGGCCATGATCGCCCCGCCCGGCACCCCCGGAGCCGCGATCATCGTCACGGCCAGCAGCAGGATGAATCCCACGAACGTTCCGGCAGGCAGCTCCAGTCCGGCGATCATCGACACGGCCAGCGCGCAGGCGACGATCTTCATCATCGAGCCGGAAAGGTGGATCGTCGCGCAGAGCGGCACGACGAACGACGCGATTTCGGGCCGCACGCCGAGTTTCAGGGTCTGCGCCAGCGTCACGGGGATCGTGGCGGCCGAAGACTGCGTTCCGAGCGCCGTGACGTAAGCCGCAAGCATCGTGCGGAGCATCCGCAGCGGATTTTTGCGCGCCGCGAGTCCGGCGACGGAGAACTGCACGAGCAGCAGCACGACGGTCATGCAGAAGATCACCGCGATCAGCTTCACGAAGACGCCCAGCACGCCCGCGACCTGCCCCGACCGGGTCATCGAGAGGAAAATGCCGAAGATATAGAACGGCAGCAGCGGAATGATGACGCTGCCGATCACGCGTTCGATAATCCCCTTGAATTCGTCCATCACCCCCTTGAGCTTCACGCTATGGGTATAGGCCATGCCCAGTCCGAGCACGAAGGCCAGCACCAGCGCCGACATGACGCCGAACAGCGGCGGCATCTGAACCGTGAAATAGGGCGTGAGCGCCGCGCCCGCATCGTCGGGCAGCACGGCCTGCGAGCCTTCGAGCAGCGCGGGAAAGACCGCGCGCCCCACCAAATAGGTTCCGAAGCCCGAAAAAAGCGTGAAGGCATAGGCCAGCGCCGCCGTAACGGCCAGCAGCCACCCGGCGTTCTTTCCCAGATCGGCGATGCCCGGCGCCACCAGACCGAGGATCAGCAGCGGAATGACGAACGAGAGGAACTGGCCGAAAATATCGTTGAACGTCAGCGCGATGCGCGTCGCCCATTCGGGAAAGAAAAAGCCGCATCCCACGCCCAGCCCGATGGCCAGTACGACGCGCGGCAGCAGTCCGAACCTGAATTTCATAGGAGAATGATTTTTGTAAAGATAGGAAATATATTCCGAATCCGTACGCTTCCGCCCGCCGCAGGTCTCGGAGCCGGCCCCGCAGACTGACTTATCCGGCGCCCGGAACGGAAACGACGCATTCCGAAAAGGCGCAACGGGATTCCCCGACGACAGCGGAAGCGGCCGGGGACACGGAGCCGGCACAACAGCGGGCAAAAACCACCCGGCGGCGGCCGGGGACGGCGCAGCGGCAGACGGGGACGACGCAACAGCGGCCGGAGACAACGCAGCGGCAGACGAGAGCGACTCGGCAACAGCCAAGAACGATACGACGGCGGCCTGAAACGGCACGCCGGTACAAAGTCGGATATTTTATGTATTTTTGCATTATGACATCACTATTTCACGACATCATTTTCGGCCCGGTGCATTCGCGGCGGCTGGGCCTTTCGCTGGGGGTGAACCTCCTGCCGACCGATTCGAAACTCTGCTCGTTCGACTGCATCTACTGCGAATGCGGCTGGAACGCCGAACACCCCGGCGGACGGCGATTCAACGCCCGCGAAGATGTCCGCACGCAGCTCGAAGCGACGCTGCGCCGCATGGTGGCGGACGGCACGCCGCCCGACGTCATCACCTTCGCCGGCAACGGCGAGCCGACCCTGCATCCCGAATTCGAAGCGGTCATCGGCGATACGATCGCCCTGCGCGACGCATTGTGCCCGTCGGCCAAGGTCTCGGTGCTCTCGAACGCCACTCAGCTCCACCGCGAAGAGGTGCGCCGCGCCCTGCTGCGGGTGGACAACAACATCCTCAAACTCGACTCGGCGTTCGACGCCACGGCGCGTCTGATGAACAACCCCCAAAGCCCCGCCTACACCGTCCGCAGCGTCGTGGAGCAGATGAAGGGCTTCGACGGACGCCTGACCGTGCAGACCATGTTCCTGCGCGGCGAATGCGACGGACAGAAAACAGACAACACGACCGAAGAGGAGGTCTCGGCATGGCTGCGGCTGATCGAAGAGATCCGGCCGCGGCAGGTCATGGTCTACTCGCTCGACCGCGACACCCCGTGCAGGACGCTCGAAAAGGTTCCGCGCGAGGAGCTGCAGGCCATCGCCGCCCGCGTCGAAGCGCTCGGTATCCCCTGCTCGGTAGCATAACACGCCTGCCGATGAGACTGCTCCTGTTATCGCTGCTGCTCGCCGCCGGTTGTACGGCGACCGCCCAGCGCCGTCCCACGGCGCGCGAACTGGGCGAACTGCAGGACAGCGTGTGGCGCCGTCTCGACATCCTGCGCACGACCAACCGGGGATTCGCCGCCTGCACACCGGAGCGCGAAACATTCGACGGAAGCGCGAACGCCGCCCGCGCATCTGCGACCAAAGAAATCACAAGCGTCGCCGACGCCGTCCGGTCGTCCGGAACCGACGAAACAGAGGGGATCGTCCGCGTCCGTCTGCTCCGGGCCGACTCGGCGATGAAAGCCCGCTTCCGCCGTTACGTACACGACAGCCCCCTGATCCGGCTCGAAGGGTTCGATCCCGACACGACGCCCTATCCGTCCGCCCCCGAAGGCACGCCACCGCCCGACGGAC
>OGXK01001419.1_pt1 | contig 12672 bp, 17 predicted proteins | sample 1576261 | NCBI WGS metagenome assembly OGXK01 (sample SAMEA3541581, study PRJEB24748) | human gut metagenome | biome: human gut; feature: human-associated habitat; material: faeces | place: China | collected 2012 | reverse complement strand
GTATTTCCTTTTCTTGCTGATAAGCAGGGATAATCTGTACGTACCACGCGGACATTTGTCTTTCCCACACGGACACTGGCAGAAAAAGATGTCCGCATCCAGCGCACACGGACAGGCCGTATTGTACACTGGACACGGACAAGAATTGTCTGACAATATGGTGAATTTTTCAAATAATAGAACTTTAGCAAATATTAAAAAAAGGGTAGATTAATAACGTAGAATATGCTAGAATAAAGGCGTAGTAAGGAAACATAAAACGCGAACAGGAGCGTGACAATACAATTTAAAGAAAGGAATTTGGTATGAATAGGTTTGCTAATTTGACGATCAACTATGAAAACGGTATGGGAACGAGTATAAGATGCTTCGCATCACGTGATGCATATAGAATGGCATCTAGAATTGTTCGTGGCTGGGATCATGTTCGATCAGTGGAACTGGAGACAGGAATGACTAAACTGAAAATGTATGCTAGAGAATACGCCGGCGGGCGGTATATGGTTCTTTCCAGAGGTGACGGTTCTACCGTTTCTGCGTGGGTACTGAATGGTAATCGGGAGGGGAGGGATAAAGGTGACTATTGAAACCTGTTTTGGAAAAATTACAGCAAGTGGGTCAACTTTAAATGACCTGGCATTGTCTTTGTTCAGGGCGGCAGAATTGGCAAGAGGAGTAAACGTTATATTAGATAAAGAATTTACTAAGAAGGCAAGAAGCATTTACAGAGGATTAGAGGCAAACGGTTATTATAATATAAAGGAGGACTGAATCATGACGTTACGTGAAATGAGAAATAAGCTGGCTATGCATAATGTTATTATGGCGCCCACCGACATAAAATATCAAAGGGGCTATAAAGCGCGGCGCAACTACCGGCAGGAAATGGAGGAGGTATTATTTGTACCGCCAACATCAAAACGGCGTAGAGGGCAAGCGTATATATTGGCACCTCGCTATGATACTACACGTTACTGTAAACGTATATATTTCAATGTGTATTATGATACGATCAAAGAGTTAGGGATTTTATAATAGGTTTCACGTGAAACATTAAGGAGGTTAATATGAAAGTAAGCGAATTTGTTCAAGCAGCTATGGCAGCGGTTAACGTAACATTTTATGATACACACGGTGAACGTGTGGTGCGACCGAATTTAGCAGGATTACGGATTGCCAAAATAATTCCTTTGAAAAATGGCGATTTTAAGGTGATAGTAGAAAGCAGGTGTACAGAATGGCACTAATAAAACCGTGGGTTCAATTTAAATTTGGCGGGGGAGAAAGTTATACCCCCGCCGCCCTGTCAAGATTCAGTGAGGCAGATATTGAAAAAGAATATACTAGATTGCGGAGAGTTGCTTTAGGGAGGCTAAAAACAATTGGAAAATCAGAGTTCCGTAAAGGGGATATATACAAGGAATATAAAAACCGTTTTGATATGACAGCAAAGCAGATAGTGAAGGAAGGCGGTACTTCATTATTGAAATATCGCTTAAGTGCTGTTCAGCGTTTTTTATCGAAAAAAGCCGCATCCGTTACAGGATTGCGTGAGATAAGAGATAAAACGTTGGTGACACTCCATGAACATAATTATGATTTTGTAACTGCGAATAATATCGAAGATTTTGGCTACTTTATGGACGCTGTCCGAGCGACAGCTGAAACATTGCGATACGACTCAGAGCGCGTTGCGGAGCTGTATGAGTGGGGAGAGAAAACCGCCGTGTCTGTAAGTGATTTAATAACGCATTTTGAGGATTTTATGGAGACGACATGATTTATCAAGTAGAAAATTTCCCTGTTAGTATCATAGGGGAATCTGAATGCCAACCGCGACAGCGGCGAAACGCTGGCGGACGGCAGAAACTGAAATACAAAAATCTGGTTTGCGCATTTGATATTGAGACAACGTATATTGAGGAGATCAATCAATCAGTAATGTATATATGGCAATTTCAGATCGAAGATTATACAATTATCGGCCGAACATGGAACGATTTCAAATTTTTCATTCAAAAATTGTCATTTCAGTTAAATGAGGATGAACGCTTGGTTACTTACGTGCACAATCTGTCTTATGAGTTTCAATTTTTGGCGGGTGTATTTCATTTTGATCCGAATCAGGTGTTTGCAATTGATTCCCGTCGCGTCTGCAAAGCGGAACTGGAAAATGTACTGGAATTGCGTTGTTCATATATTCAAACAAATATGTCGCTGGATGCATTTACGCATAAAATGGGAGTGCCAGCCGCGAAAACACATGGTTTCGACTACAATAAAAGAAGATGGTATTATACCGATATAACGCCGGATGAATTGCTGTATTGCATAAACGATGTTCGCGGATTGGTGCAGGCGATGAAAATACAGATGGAGCGCGACGGAGACGATTTATATACAATTCCTCTCACAAATACCGGTTATGTACGGCGTGACGTGAAAAAAGCAATGAAGTCTTGCGGATATGATCGAATACAGAAACTGTTACCGGATTACGAGACGTATAAATTATTGCGTCAGGCATTTCGAGGGGGAAATACACATGCAAACCGGTATTTTGCTGATGTCATGTTATATGGCGTAAAATCTGCGGATCGGTCAAGTAGCTATCCCGAGGTAGAGTGCAATCATGCATACCCCGGCACACCTTTTAAATTTGTAGACGGGGTAACAATTGATGATCTTGTGCATTGGAAAAAGGATTTAGGACGTGCGTTTCTTTGTCAGGTAAAAATGTTTCACGTGAAACTAAGAAATGAGGAGTGGGGTTGCCCGTATTTGGCTAAAGCAAAATGTAGGAATATTGATCGCAGCGCTATTTATGACAATGGGCGTATTTTGGAAGCTGAATATTTAGAAACGACATTGACAGACATTGATCTGGAAATTGTGATGGAAGAATATACCGCGGATTATGAAATAATAATAGCATGTCATTCCCGTTATTGCATGTTACCGGAACCGCTAGTCAAAACGATATGTGAATATTATATTCGAAAAACTGGTTTAAAAAATAATGATGAAGAGGATCCGACCGGCTATTTTTATATGAAATCAAAAAATAAGTTAAATAGTGTATATGGCATGACAGCACAAGATCCGGTCATCGAATCTATTCTATTCGAAAACGGCGAGTTCAAAAAAGATGACAGTGCTAATGAAAAAATGTTATTAGAGAAAAGCTATCGCAGATCGTTCATCCCTTATCAGTGGGGGGTTTGGTGTACCGCGTGGGCTCGATGGGAATTAGAACGGGGGCTAAAATTGGTGCATGGAACGAAAGATGCATATTTCATATATGGCGACACTGATTCGATTAAGTATTTAGGGGAGGTTGATTGGACAGCATATAACGAGGCAAAAATTGCTGCAAGTAAAAAATCGGGAGCATTTGCAACTGATAAAAAAGGTGTCACACATTATATGGGCGTTTTTGAACAAGAGGAACAATATTGTCGGTTTAAAACGTTCGGTGCTAAAAAATATGCATACACACACTGGGACGAAAACGATGAGGAAACGCCGGTGGAAATTACGATAGCGGGTGTTCCGAAAAAACAAGGGGCATGGGAATTGCGCGCGGCGGGCGGCATCGATGCATTTAACATTCCGTTTTTGTTTCATGCGGGAAAATTAGAGTCTGTATATAATGATGACGTGAACATGATTTATAAAAATGAAGATGGCGTGGATATCAGAATAACACGTAATGTTGCACTGCGACCGACCACTTATAATTTAGGCATCGCAACTGATTATATGTGGGTTTTAGAAGATGCAAAAGTTTTCAGAAAAAGCATGAAGCTATTGACATATTAACAATTCTATGTTAATATAGATATGTGACAATAAAACAAACAAAGACAACAAACAAGAAAAGGAGAACAACCATGGAAATTATCAAAAAATCAAGCGACGAACTGGCAATGAAACAGTTGTATGATCTGACAAAATCACCGGAAATCCAGAAAGTTTCAGACAATGAGGGAGCGCTGGTACAGGTTGACGCTTGGGCACTGTATAACGACACGGACAAGGATGGCAACACGAGAGAGATTTTATCCATTCTGGATAACGAAGTAGGAGCTGTTGCGACTAACAGTGCAACATTCATCCGTGATTTTATGGAAATTGACGAGATGTGCGAGGTTTTCGGTGTAGAATTGCATCATGTTAAAATTAGTTCCGGGACAAGCAAGGCGGGCAGAAAATTTTATACATGCGTGTACGTGGATTGATGTTTTCACGTGAAACATGGAAAGGAGGAGGGAGCCATCGTAGCTCCCCAATTTTTATTATGTTATATTTAGAAAACGGATATTTAAATTATAATGAAATATACAACTTGCCTGTCCCTTTTATTTTTATTGTAGGCGCACGGGGCATTGGCAAAACGTATGGCGCGGTAGATTATCTGTACGTAAACAAAATTCCATTTTTATTTTTGCGCAGGACAAAAACACAGGCATATACACAGATTGATCCAGAAGTGTCTGATATTGAAAAACCGCTCAAACAGTACGGAGTCATTTTTAATGCAAATAAAGTGACAGATACAATGCAATCATTATCTATTGATAATAATGAATATTTTGCGCTGGTAACATCGCTGTCAACCGGTTCAAACCTGAGAGGATTTAACGGTGAAAGAGTTAAAGCAATATTTTTTGACGAGTTTATTGCGCAGCCTGAGGAAAAGCCTATCCGTGAAGAAGCTAACACGTTTTTCAATTTAGTTGAGACGATTTCAAGGAATCGCGAGTTAGAGGGGCGCGGCCCTGTTAAGGTAATTTGCGCAGCTAACAGTTTCAATTTAGCAAACCCGATATTTGTGAAATTGGGTCTGGTATCAATTGCGGAAAAAATGCGAGTAAAAGAATCGGAAGTATTTATTGACAAGGAACGTGGGTATTGTATCATTCAGCCGTTGCACTCGCCGATTTCAGCAAAAAAAGAGGAAAGTGCGCTGTATCGTTTAGTCGGTGATGATTCTGACTTTGCCGGAATGGCATTACGGAATAAATATATGGATGATATCAGTGATACGGTTTGCAGTAAAAATTTAAAAGAATACCGGATATTGGTCACAGTTGGTGAGATTTCAATCTATAAGCATAAATCGCAGGAAGAGTATTACGTTAGTCAGCATAAATCCGGAACGCCGAAGCAGGTTTACACGACAGGCAGCGCAGATAAAAAACGATTCAATCGCGAGCAGCATTTTTTATGGACCGCTTTTATGCGGAGGAACGTCTATTTTGAAAATTACTTGTGTCAGGTTTTATTTGACAACGCATTTAAACTGTGATATGTATTATTTGTGGGCAGGCACAAAACCAGTCCCGGAAGGACGTGCAAGCGGTCGGTTGCCGCACGACTGCCCACAATGTTTCACGTGAAAACATCCGGGAAGAAGGGAGATTAAATGGATGTAACGGCTATTACACAGATTGTTAGCACGCTTGGTTTTCCGATCGCAATGTGTATCTATTTGTTGTACCGTGACGGAAAACGTGATGAAGCGCACAAGGAAGAGATGACAAAGATGACCGAGGCGATTAATAATAACACAATTGCGTTAACGCAGTTAGCAGAAAGGATGGAAAAAACATGACACAGAATGATATTTTGATTTTAGCAAAAGCAGGATTTACAGCACAACAGATCGCAGCGTTAAGTGTAACACAGGTTCCGGCGGCTCAGGCGGCTCCAACAGCTCCGGCAGCTCCAACAGCTCCGGCAGCTCCAACAGCTCCGGCAGCTCCGGCAGCTCTGGCAGCTCCGACAACTCCGGCAGCTCAGGCACCGCTGACATACGAGCAGTTCCAACAGGAATTGCAGAAAATGGCATTGATGGGGGCGCATCAGTCAGGCAGAGTGGAAACGGCGGATACGATACTGGCATCAATTATTAATCCACCGTCAACAAACACAGGGGAGGGAAAATAAATGGCAGCAAATGACTTAACAATTAATCAGATTTCTACTGTTCTTGGCGAGATCGTAGGGCAGGCAACCGGTAGCAAACCGATGGCCGTTACTGATACTTCCAGTTTTGTTACTGTAGCGCAGCTCGGCTTAAAAACCGGCTATGACACGCTCGCTAGTGCTATTTCACAGGTGCTTTCACGGACAATTTTTTCAACACGTCCGTATAACCGTAAATTCGGAGGGCTCGAAGTGTCTAATCAGAGATACGGAAACCACGTGCGGAAATTATCACCGATCGATAAAGCGCCGGAAGATGACGAGCGCTATTCCTTGACTGAGGGTGGAGCGATCGATCATTATAAGGTATCAAAACCTCTCGTTCAACAGACAAACTTCTATGGAGCTAACGCATATCAGCGACATTTAACCACATACCGCGATCAGCTGGACATGGCTTTCCGGTCACCGGATGAATTCGCCAGTTTTCTGTCAATGATGCTGTCAAACGTGTCCGATATGATCGAACAGGATCATGAAAACACCGCGAGGGCAACGGTTGCAAACCTTGCTGGTGGCGCTATTGATCTGGCGGGGGCAAACGTGATTCATTGTTTAACAGAATACAATGCAATTACCGGTGGAAAGGATACAGCCGATACCGTATTGAACCCTGATACAATTACTGGATTCGCAAAATATTTAGTAGCACGCATTAATACGATCGCAAAAATGCTGACAGAGCGTTCAACAGTGTTCCACCAGACGATCGACGATAAAATGGTGATGCGCCATACTCCCATCGAGCGGCAGAAAGCATATATTTATACAGACTATCTGTCAAAAGTGTATGCGAATGTATTTTCGACTGTTTTTAATGAAAATTATCTGAAAATTGCAGATACCGAAGAAGTTAATTTTTGGCAGTCTATTAAAACACCGGGCAGCATTAATGTAACGCCCGCATACACTGATTCAACAGGAGCCGTTGTCAAGGGAGAAGCAGTCAATAAACCGATTTTAGCTGTTTTGTTTGACGAGGAAGCGGCGGGATACACTGTAGTAAATCAGTGGACACAGAACACGCCGATGAACGCAGCGGGCGGCTACTACAATACGTACTGGCATTTTACAGATCGTTACTGGAATGATTTTACAGAAAATCACGTTGTATTTGTTCTGGATTAATGTTTCACGTGAAACATAGGAGGTAGTTTTAATGGCGATTCCGGTTAATTTTTACAGATTTTCAAAAAAAGAAAATTCAACAAAACGTCCGGGCAATGCTGATAAAACATATTCTTGCACGATCAAGTCGGAATCCGGGGTCATTGCTCCCCGGATTTCATTAAATATTCCTTTAACAGAAAATCCAACTATTTACAATTATGCTTTTATTGCGGAATACGACAGGTATTACTATGTAGCGGATTGGCAATGGACGGCAGGACTATGGACAGCAATGTTGTCAATTGACTATCTAGCATCATGGAAGGACACAATAGGATCTTCCTCATTTTATGTGTTGCGTAGCAGCGCAGAATTTGACAAAACCGTGACAGACGCAATCTATCCGGCATCAACTACCGTGACGGTCAACACTGTATGGCAGCAATTTGACGATTGGTCAGAACTCCCGACATTAGGGCGTGGCACATATGTCGTGGGATTGATTAACGATTCAGCGTCTGACTGGGGAACAATTGCCTACTATGCATTGTCTCCGTCGCAAATGTCCTCGATTCGACAATTCATGCTGGCAGGTGCAACGGACTGGAGCACGATTGGTAGTGATCTGGATGCATCGTTGTTGAAATCATTTGTTGATCCGTTTTCATATGTCGTATCGTGCAAATGGTTCCCTATCACTATTTCAGGCGGCCAAGAAGAAAATGTAAAATTCGGTTTTTGGGACAGCGGAGTTAAGGCAAGAAAACTGTCATCATTAATGAATCGTAAAGAGTTCACACTTGCGCGTCCTGATATTCCCGGAATTGCACGCGGGGACTGGGTGGGGAAAAGTCCTTTTACTTCCTATCATGTCCAGTGCATCCCGTGGGGGATTGTCCCGATCGATTCAACAGATATCACGGCAGACGGAGTTGTCGTTGTCCGGCTGATTGATTATGTCACAGGGTTAGGAACGCTGGCAATTTACAAACGGATCGCCGGTGACGGCGAAACGCAATACAATGAACAGGGAGGATTGCTTAACATTGTGGAAACACAGGTGGGCATCGATGTTCGGTTGTCGCAGCTGTCCTATGACATAACAGTCCCCACGTCATTAACGGAATTGGTCGGTGGCCTAGCATCAACGGCATTTTCAAGCGCCTATGCGGCGGCGGATTCTGCGATTGGAAAAAACGCGGGAATTGTTAGCGGGATAAGCGCAGCAAATAGTAGCGGAAAACAGGTCGGTGAACAGGGTGGATATGCGCAAAACAGTCTGGCGGGAACTATTGCATTAGTCGCAAAAACGTTTACACCGGTCGCAGACGATAATGCCGAACAGGGGAAACCGCTCTGCGCTAATCGTCAAATTTCAGACATTCCTGGTTTCGTAAAGGTGCAACACGGCGATGTGCAAATGCTGGGGACGATGACGGAAAAAGTCGCCGTGAAAAATTATCTGGAAGGGGGTTTTTTCTATGAATGAATTTTTGAAAGTGCCGGAAAATTTGGTGGCAGCGATCGAGGTGATGAATGGGGTTCACGGAGTTGGTGAACAGCGTAAAGCATCGCTGGAACGCGAAGGATATGACGCGAAAAAAGTACAGGAAATTGTGAATTTTTTGGTGACGGTGTGGGAGGTGCGATAAATGCCAAACTGGATATACCGCATCGGTGGCACAGGAACAACGCTGTCGCAGGATGAACAGGACAATAATATTTTGTGCATCTATGATGCTTTGCACCGCTATGGTTGGACAGAAGTTGCAATAGCAGGAGCGTGCGGCTGTTTTCAACAGGAATCGTCCTACAATCCCGGTATTTACGAAACGTCGCATGGCGGGAATCTGAACAACCTGCCCTATTTTCCAGGCGGTATGGGGCTGGCACAATGGACAGACTATCCCGCATATACGGCACAATACCCAAACCCGTTGCCGTGGTCGGCAGAGAAGGAAAACAAAAATTGGTATGACGGTGATTTTCAGTGCTGGTTACTGACGCAGGCAGACAACGCAGAATATACGTCCATGGGGTATGGACAGGGGCCACGGTGGGGCTGGCAAACGTCTAATAGTTACCCGTCCATTTCGTTCAATGATTATATTCATTTTAATGGCACTGTTGAGGACGCTGTGAAGTATTGGTTTTATTGTCTGGAATGGCATGCGGCGGGAATCCCGGACTGGGTGAATTATGACGAACGTGTACGTCAGGGAAAACACGCGCTGGAAATCATGGGCGGATATACACCGGGCATGGATGCAAAAAAATTAATCACGATTTTGGCAAAAAAGAGAGGTGAAAAAAGTGGACGGATACGGCGCACCATTTTATTATGATTATCAGAATGCTGCTACATCAATGGTCAGTCCTAACACAGTACATTGCAAAAATACAGGACTAGCAAATTATTTTGCTAGATATCTATTGCAAAAAGCAATGTCTGTTTTTGAATTTCATTTTCCTGACTGGTGGTCAGAAAATTATTTACTCTATGTGTTGTATTGCTGGGGGCGTTTTGCAATTTTTAATACGGATCGGTTTGGTGTCGTAGCGCTGGATTGTGGGCTGACAGGGTATGATCTGTTTTATCAGCCGACCCATGCGGTCATCACAAACCCTTTGATAAGAAATACAATAACTCCGAAAATCGGATCACAGTGTGTTGTTGTGAAACTACAACCGAATTATTGTGGCATATTGGATATTGTATCCTATTACGCAGATTTAATGGCCCTGTGTGCCGAAGCTATAGGAATGAATCTAGTTAATAGCAAACTGTCATACGTGTTTGCAGCGGATAACAAACAGTCTGCCGAATCCTACAAAAAAGCGTGCGACAAAATCTATGGGGGTGATCCATCCGTTTTCATGGACAGCAAACTTTTTGACTCTGATGGAAAAGCTAAATGGCAAATGTTCAATCAGAATGTAGGGCAGAATTACATTGCTGACAGGGTTCTTGCAGATATGCGCAAAATCGAACAAATGTTTGCAACTGATATTGGAATCCCGAATGCCAACACGGACAAAAAGGAACGCCTGATTGTAGACGAAGTAAACAGCAACAATTTTGAAACGCAATCACGTTGCGATATGTGGCTAATGTCCATGAAAAAAGAATTTGAAAAAGCAAACAAAATGTTCGGATTGAATTTGTCAGTGGACTGGCGAAATATCGAAAGGGGGGCTACAATTGATACAGGCAACGTTGTCGATCATGGGGCTGTATAATTATGATAGTTCAGTTTTGGACGGATTAATACAGAATTTACCAACCGCCGCTAAAATTCCGGTAGATGAGGTTTACGTAGTAGGTCGTGATTTAAATGTAGACGCGCTAGTTACTGAATTATTAGCGCAAACCGGTGAGCTGGAATTTATATATCCGAATCCTGATGCTGCCGGAAAAATTATCACCGCTTGGGCGTTGTTGAACGCGGAGCGGTGGCAAAGATTGTACAATACAATGTGGTTTGCATACAACCCTATCTGGAACAAGGATGGAACCACAACGCGGACAGAAACTGAAACGCGCGATTTATCTATAACTGATGAAGGTTTAGTGGGTAACATCGGCACAATAACTGAAACGCGTGATTTACAATTAACCAACACCCCGTCCTTAATCACAACTGAAACAGAAAAGGTTGCAGGCTATAATAGTAACGATCTTGTAAACAGCAATCAGAAATTAACTGAAACAGGAGGCAAAAATAGTCAATCAGATACAGGAACAGTCGAAAACAGCACTGATACCACTAGTGAAATCGTAAATACAAAAACTGATAAAGGATCAATAACACGGATATATAGCGACAGGGAAACTGGAAATATCGGTGTGACAGAAACACAAACCATGATACTTGACGAACGTGAAGTTGTTAATTTTAATATGTCACAAATTATTATTAATGATTTCATTTCAAGATTTTGCATATTGGTATATTAACAGGAGGAATACTATGTTTGAAAATTTTCCATACACAAATTTTCATGAATTAAATCTTGATTGGATAATTGAAAAAATTAAAAAACTGGGAGAACGAGTTGATAAATTTGAAAGTGGCGAACAGCGTGACGACTATGCGAAAAATTGGCTGTACGGGAAAAAAATTGTAGTGTACGGGGACAGTACCGCGGCTATCCCTAATAGTTACTGGCGGGTTCTTGCAGAAAAATATCCTTGGTTAGATATTACTAACCGAGCAATCGGTGGAACGCAGATGACCTATTCCGGGGATGGAAAAAGCGCCGTGGAACTTCTTGCGAAAGCATCTGACCTTCATACATTTGACCTGTTATTCCTGTGCTATGGAACTAACGATTGGGCTACGTCAAAATACCCTTACGGCGCTGCTAATACCACTTTCTCTGGCGCTCTGGTGTCTGCGTTAAAATCTATTTATAATGCGAAAAAAACAATAGATGTCTGCGCTATTCTGCCATTTTACAGCACAATGGAAAATGACATTCCACAAAAAAACAGACCGGGCTATACCCTCGCTGAATATACTACTATTTGCAATTCGATTTATGCATCACACGGAATTAAATGCATTAATTTTTCTCCGATCTGCTCCGAAAATGCGTTCAACTATGAATCTCTGACGGATGCTGAAGTGACAGTTACACACGTACATGAAAACCGATTTTTCGCTGAGAGACTTGCAGAATATGTATTAAACGCCAATTTTACCCAGACGCAGGAATTTTATTATCACGGAAATAATGCGTTCACCAGCCTGTTATTCCCAACAAATATTGCCAGTATTGACGATTTAAAAGCTACTCCTCTGAACTACGTCGGGACAAATAGTTTCAAATTTGCCGCCGGCAGTCATATCAGTAACCACACGTTCACGGCAAACCCAGAACAGAACATTAATTTTTACGGCTACGCAAGCGCTCCTTTCACGATTAAATTACACAATAGCGAAAACAACAAAGAAATATTGTCACAGGATTTCCGAGTAGGACATTTCAATACAACGTTCAATATTGATGTTAATTTCTATAAAATAGAAATTATCACAACAACAACTTTAATCCTTGCAGGCGTTCATTATGAAATATCCAACCTAGTAAATGATAATTTTATTGGCAGCTTTGGTTTTCCGGCAAATATAAAAAATGCCACCAACTGTACCAAGCTAACAAACGGGCGATTGCCGCGAATCACTATACATGAAAATGTTGCCAGCATTTTGTACGGCGGTTTTACTGCTAGTGAAGATATAGCGGCGTATACCGTATTTGCAAACATGCCAATAAGCTTAACAGAAACAGTTGTGATACCCGCATCCATAAACCTATCACGTGTTGTTTTAATATTCATATATCAGGGCGGTGGCATAGTCTGCAATGAGCAGATCAATAGCGGCTCTAGCATTTACTTACTGCCTTGCATGTTTGAATTATTATAATTCACCATATTGTCAGACAATTCTTGTCCGTGTCCTGTGTACAATACGGCCTGTCCGTGTGCGCTGGATGCGGACATCTTTTTCTGTCAGTGTCCGTGTGGGAAAGACAAATGTCCGCGTGGTACGTACAGATTATCCC
>OGXK01001418.1_pt1 | contig 12678 bp, 10 predicted proteins | sample 1576261 | NCBI WGS metagenome assembly OGXK01 (sample SAMEA3541581, study PRJEB24748) | human gut metagenome | biome: human gut; feature: human-associated habitat; material: faeces | place: China | collected 2012 | reverse complement strand
GGCACCATACCGCCGCTTACCCATCTTGGACGCTATCAAGGAAAAGACAGGTTACGACCTCAATGGTAAGAGTGAAGAAGAAATCCGCCAGGTCTGCAAAGAACTGAAAATGGAAATTGACGACACCATGGGTAAAGGCAAGTTGATAGATGAAATATTCGGTGAATTCTGCGAAGGCACTTTCATTCAGCCTACTTTCATCACTGACTATCCTGTTGAAATGAGTCCGCTGACCAAGATGCACCGCAGTAAACCGGGACTAACCGAACGTTTTGAACTGATGGTGAACGGTAAAGAGCTTGCCAATGCTTATAGCGAATTGAACGACCCTATCGACCAGGAAGAACGTTTCAAAGATCAATTGCGATTGAGTGAAAAGGGAGACGATGAAGCAATGTTCATCGACCAGGATTTCCTGCGTGCCCTGCAATTCGGTATGCCTCCCACATCAGGTATCGGTATCGGTATTGACCGTCTGACGATGCTAATGACAGGCAAGTCGTATATTCAGGAAGTACTGTTCTTCCCGCAAATGCGCCCCGAAAAGATCACTCCGAAAGATGCTCCCGCCAAATATATGGAACTGGGCATTGCAGAAGACTGGGTACCTGTTATTCAGAAAGCCGGCTACAACACAATAGAAGATATGAAAGATGTGAATCCGCAAAAACTGCACCAAGATATTTGCGGTATTAACAAGAAATACAAACTGGAACTGACCAACCCGTCGGTAAACGACGTAGAAGGCTGGATTGAGAAAATTAAGAATTAAAGAATTAAAAATTAAATAAGAAGATTAAAGATCGAATGAGGGAAAGGAGTTTCCTTTCCCCCTTTTAATTTTTAATTATTAATTATTAATTTCGATATGAAACTACCCGGAAAGATAGCCATAATGGGCGGAGGAAGCTGGGCTACAGCCATTGCAAAAATGGTACTTGCTCAGGCTGAGTCGATTAACTGGTATATGCGACGAGATGATCGTATAACCGATTTTAAACGACTGGGCCATAACCCTGCCTACCTGACGGGCGTCAAATTCGACATGAAGCGCATCAACTTCAGCTCTAATATCAACGATGTAGTAAAAGAGTCTGATACGCTGATATTTGTCACCCCCTCCCCCTATCTCAAAGCTCACCTGAAGAAGCTGAAAACGCGGATACGGGATAAATTCATCATTACTGCTATAAAAGGAATCGTACCCGATGACAATCTGATCGTATCGGAGTACTTCACAAAAGAATACGGCGTTCCACCCGAAAATATTGCTGTACTGGCAGGTCCCTGCCATGCGGAAGAAGTAGCCTTGGAACGTCTCTCTTATCTCACCATCGCTTGTCCGGACACAGACAAGGCATGTACCATCGCCCGCCGCCTGGCCAGTTCATTTATCAAAACATCCGTCAGCAATGACGTAGCCGGTATAGAATACAGTTCTGTACTGAAAAACGTGTACGCCATTGCCGCCGGTATCTGTAGCGGTCTGAAGTACGGTGATAACTTCCAGGCGGTATTGATATCCAACGCCGTGCAAGAAATGAACCGTTTCCTGCAAACAGTACATCCGTTGAACAGAAACGTGAATGATTCTGTTTATTTAGGTGATCTGTTGGTAACAGGATATTCCAACTTCAGCCGTAATCGCACGTTTGGTACTATGATTGGTAAAGGGTATTCTGTAAAAAGCGCGCAAATAGAAATGGAGATGATTGCCGAAGGATATTACGGTACAAAGTGTATCAAGGAAATCAACAAGCATCACCATGTCAATATGCCGATACTGGATGCTGTCTATAACATTCTGTACGAACGCATTTCACCCATGATAGAAATCAAGTTGCTGACTGATTCGCTAAGATAATCTCTCCCTTAACTCCTCTTCCGCAAAGAGGAGAATAAAGCCAGAGTTGCGATATAAAGAAAAGAATATTATAAATAAATCTTATAAACCAAAAGTAACTCAAACCTACCTTTTCCACAGGGAAGGAGGCAGGTAAGAGGCTTTTAAAACCTAGAATATTATGATTAGTTTGAACATCGAAAAGACTTTTGGATTTATCTCCAAAGCATCTGTTGCTGCTTACGAAGCTCAGGTAAAAGCTGCGCAGGAAGCATTGGAAAACGGTACCGGAAAAGGTAATGACTTCCTGGGCTGGTTGCACCTCCCCTCATCTATCAGCCAAGAGCATTTGGCCGACCTGAAAGCTACTGCACAAGTTTTGCGCGACAACTGTGAGGTAGTAATCGTAGCCGGCATCGGCGGAAGCTATCTCGGCGCACGTGCAGTCATCGAGGCTTTATCAAACAGCTTCACTTGGTTGCAGGAAAAGAAAACTGCTCCTGTAATGATCTATGCAGGACACAATATCAGCGAAGATTATTTGTATGAACTGACTGAATTCCTGAAAGACAAGAAATTCGGCGTCATCAATATCTCCAAATCCGGAACTACCACCGAAACCGCTCTCGCTTTCCGTCTGTTGAAAAAGCAATGCGAAGACCAGCGTGGTAAGGAAATGGCAAAGAAAGTTATCGTTGCCATCACAGATGCCAAGAAAGGCGCTGCCCGCATCACTGCTGATAAGGAAGGTTACAAATCATTCATCATCCCCGATAATGTGGGAGGACGCTTCTCTGTACTGACTCCGGTTGGTTTATTGCCGATAGCGATAGCCGGTTTCGATATCGAGAAATTAGTAGCCGGTGCTGCTGACATGGAAAAGGCTTGCGGTGTGAATGTTCCGTTTGCCGAGAATTTGGCTGCGCAATATGCTGCTACTCGTAACGAGCTGTACAAGAATGGCAAGAAGATCGAAATCCTTGTAAACTTCTGCCCGAAACTGCACTATGTAAGCGAATGGTGGAAGCAATTGTACGGAGAATCTGAAGGTAAGGAAAACAAAGGTATTTTCCCGGCAGCTGTAGACTTCTCTACTGATCTGCACTCTATGGGACAATGGATTCAGGAAGGTGAACGCACCATCTTCGAAACCGTAATTTCTGTAGAGAACGTAAACCACAAACTGGAAGTTCCTTCTGACGAAGTAAATCTGGACGGTCTGAACTTCCTTGCAGGTAAGCGCGTGGACGAAGTAAACAAAATGGCTGAACTGGGTACCCAGTTGGCTCATGTAGATGGTGGTGTGCCCAACATGCGTATTACCATCGAGAAGCTGGACGAATACAATATCGGTCAGCTACTTTACTTCTTTGAAATAGGATGCGGTATCAGCGGTTATCTGCTGGGCGTGAATCCGTTCAATCAACCGGGCGTAGAAGCATACAAAAAGAATATGTTTGCATTGCTGAACAAACCGGGATATGAAGAAGAGTCAAAAGCTATTCAGGCAAGACTCTAGGTAAGAGTCAGTTAACCATAGATAAACGAGGTGTGGATGAATTTAATCATTCACACCTCGTTTTTTTGTTGTATCTTTGCAGATATAAAACAATAGGTATTATGTTTCAAGAAGCCATTTCCCGCTATCTTCAGTCCAGCGGGTACTCCAGAATTCAATTGAAATCCGTCCTTTTCGATATGGACGGTGTATTATTCAATTCCATGCCTTACCATGCCGATGCCTGGCACAAGGTAATGGAACGCCATGGATTGCACCTGAGCCGTGAAGAAGCTTATCTGCATGAAGGACGAACCGGAGCTGCTACTATCAATATCGTCTATCAACGGCAATATGGAAAAGATGCCACTCCCGAAATGATACAGAGCATTTATGCAGAAAAGAGTGCAGAATTCAACAGTAACCCCGAACCGGAACCTATGCCCGGCGCATGGGAAGTACTACAGAAAATAAAGTCGGACGGACTGATACCGATGGTAGTCACTGGTTCCGGACAACACTCACTATTAGACCGCCTGTCGCATAACTTCCCCGGCATGTTCCGTCGCGAACTGATGGTAACTGCCTTCGATGTAAAATATGGGAAACCACACCCGGAACCTTACCTGATGGCTTTACAAAAAGGAGGATTAGCCCCCAATGAAGCTATCGTAGTAGAAAATGCGCCTATGGGCGTACAAGCCGGTGCAGCAGCAGGTATATTTACAGTAGCTGTCAACACAGGTCCCATTGACGGACAGGTCTTACTAGATGCCGGAGCAAATGTATTATTCCCGTCCATGCAGGATTTTTGCGACAATTGGGAGAACTTACGTAAAGCGTTCGAATAAAGAAATCGGACGCTTTACTATTTATGGAAAAGAAAATATTTTATCTCAATAGTTCACTGATTTTTTTCCTTAAATTTAACTTTATTATTTCATCAGGTTTTAACTCAAGCTCTATCAAAATCTTGGCAGTAGAGAGTTTATAAGCTTCATTTTCCCTATCATAATTCATCTGTTCTTTATCGATAGAATAGAGCAGGGCAAAATCATAATCTAAAGCTTTTGAAACATTATATAAAGTATCTGTATCAATACTTTTTCGTGTCAACATATAGTCAACACTCTGAGGCTTAACTTGCAGTCTCCTTGCAAGTTCAGCCTTTGTCACCAGTTTTTCAACCATGACATTTTTTATAACTTCACCGATGTATATAGTAGTCTTTTCCATTTCCATGAAGGTACGATTTATTATCCAAACCTAGAGGAAGTGAAATAAAAATTTATCTGTCCTGTAATACCTATTTATTCACAATTCACTTGTTTTATCAAATAAATTGTGATACTTTTGTCGCAGAATGATATAAACAATAAATAATCAAATTACCATGACTCTACTGATTCTTATTCTTATAGCGATTCCTGTTTGTATCTTGACAATTCTATTATGGATATACAATGATTATAAAAAGTACAAAAGACAGAATTGCTTCTTGATTTTATTGTTCTTGGCTTTACCTGCCACTATACAAGCTCAATACACAGACAAAAATTACTGTGTAAGCTCTAAATGGCATGAAAATCCAAAAGAAATATTAGAGCATACGGCTGGAAGTTTCACCACTTCCCATGGTTGTTGACAATAAACCACAATTCTTCAATACCTTCAATTTTATCATTACGCCAATCAAAATTGATTATGATACTCCAAGACATTAAAAGCCGCCTTAACGAAACGCGAAACTGGTACATTGTACTGACATTGCCCCGAAAAGAAAGAAAAACCAAAGAAACTTTGGAAAATAAAGGCATGATAACTTATCTCCCTACCATTTACGTAAAACGCAGATGGAAAGAACAAGTAAAAGAAATACAGATTCCCGCTGTAAACAGATGCGTATTTATTTACGCTACCGGTACAGAACTAGAGGGACTAAAAGGAATATATCCTACTCTTCCGATAGAAATGACGGAAGTAGGACATTAGAGTTGACTTTACAACTGGAAAGGGAAAAAGGGGGACACCGTGATGGTATCCCCCTTTTTGTTGTGTGACCCCGGTGCGATTCAAACGCACGACCTTCAGAACCGGAATCTGACGCTCTATTCACTAAGCTACGGAGCCTTAAATGCGGGGACAAAAGTATAAAAAAATCGGGCATATTCCTAATGATTTGTCTTTTTTTACAGTAAAAGCCTATAAATAAGAATATTATTTTGAGAGCCACAACTGGTTAATAAGAAACAAATTGCTCATAAAATTAGCCAAATACGATGCAAATATAAATATTATACCTATATTTGCCGGACAAAAACATAGTACACACTTATGAGTTATCTGATAAAACCAGAGGGTTATAAACCCTTATTGGACTTAAAACAAACAGAATTAGGAATCAAACAGATCAAAGAGTTCTTCCAATTGAACCTTTCATCGGAATTACGTTTGCGCCGCGTCACAGCCCCGCTTTTCGTATTGAAAGGTATGGGTATTAATGATGATTTGAATGGCGTAGAACGTGCCGTATCATTTCCTATCAAAGATTTGGGAGATGCGCAAGCCGAAGTAGTACATTCTCTTGCCAAATGGAAGCGATTGACATTGGCAGACTATAATATTGAATCCGGATATGGTATTTATACGGATATGAATGCCATACGCTCAGACGAAGAGTTGGGAAATCTCCATTCTCTCTATGTAGACCAATGGGACTGGGAACGTGTCATCACTACCGAAGACCGGAACGTGAACTTCCTGAAAGAAATTGTAACCCGTATTTATGCAGCCATGATACGTACAGAATATATGGTGTATGAAATGTACCCTCAGATTAAGCCTTGCCTGCCTCAGAAGTTACATTTCATTCATGCGGAAGAGTTACGTCAACTTTATCCGAATCTGGAACCCAAATGCCGCGAACATGCCATTACGAAAAAATATGGTGCTGTATTCATTATCGGTATTGGCTGTAAACTAAGCGATGGAAAGAAACACGACGGACGTGCCCCGGACTATGATGACTATACCACAGAAGGGTTGAATGGTCTTCCGGGCTTGAATGGTGACCTTTTATTATGGGATAATGTATTGCAGCGCAGCATTGAGCTATCATCCATGGGTATCCGTGTAGATAAGGAAGCCCTGCAACGCCAGCTGAAACAAGAGGGAGAAGAAAAACGACTGGAACTCTATTTCCATAAACGCCTGATGAATGACACATTGCCCCTTTCTATAGGTGGTGGTATCGGTCAATCACGTCTTTGTATGTTCTATTTAAGAAAAGCTCATATCGGCGAAATTCAAGCCAGTATCTGGCCGGAAGATATGCGTGAAGAATGTAAGGAACACAATATTTACTTGATTTGATATCCAGGTACAAATAGAAAAGGCAGAGATTTTATGATTTCTGCCTTTTCTGTTTATCTCTGTTCGAAGAAATAAAAAGAATGCTCTATTACAGAAATCAGATTAAAATTGTATCTTAGCATCCGAAACTTTTAACACACAAAATTATGAACGTTCAAATAGAAGAAAGTTGGAAAGCACGTTTGGAACCGGAATTTGAAAAAGATTATTTTCATACACTAACGGATTTTGTACGGGAAGAATACAGTCATTATCCGATATACCCTCCGGGAAAGCTCATATTCAACGCTTTTAATCTTTGCCCATTCGATAAGGTGAAAGTAGTTATCATCGGGCAGGATCCTTACCATGGTCCCGGACAAGCTCATGGTTTATGCTTTTCTGTGAACGATGGAGTCCGTTTCCCTCCTTCATTGATTAATATATTCAAAGAAATAAAAGATGATATTGGTACAGATGCTCCCACCACTGGAAATCTGACCCGTTGGGCCGAGCAAGGTGTCCTGCTCCTGAATGCAACCCTAACTGTCCGTGCCCATCAGGCAGGTTCTCATCAGAACCGCGGCTGGGAGACTTTTACGGACGCCGCCATACGTGTCCTTGCCGAACAGCGTGAACACCTCGTATTCATCCTCTGGGGATCTTATGCACAGCGTAAGGGTGCATTCATCGACCGGAGCAAGCATCTTGTTCTGACTTCTGCGCATCCCTCTCCCCTATCTGCCTACAATGGTTTCTTTGGAAATAAGCATTTTAGCAGAGCGAATGCCTATTTGAAAGAACATGGAGAACAAGAAATAGCATGGTAAAAAGCAATTCCTAATCAGAAATAAAGATATCCCCTTCTACACTGAAGCATTCCGATAAATAAATCGTTTCAACAGTATAGAAGGGGATATTTTTTATGAAAAAGCAAGTGCAGTAAAAGGAATATCAAATGGATTCTTAATACCATTTAATATTAGTCTGTGTCTGACTCTTCTTATCATATTTCAAGTCTTGCAGAATGCTGGCATTGGCACGGATAACGAAGCTATAGTACTTCCATGTACCAAATGGAGAAAGACTAGCAGACATACTGAAACAGTGCAAGTCACGCGTTATATTGAAAGAAGTCTGCACTATCTTTTTAGCATTAAAGTCATAACCGGAGTTGAAGCTGACTGCCCACTTATTGGAAATCTTAACATTACCATTAATATTAAGCGCATTCAGACTAAACTTATAAGGATAACGCATGCTCTCTCTGTTGATTGGTCTGGAGGTATCTTCTGTTATATTAAAGCCTGTACTCAGATTTATAGACCAAGGCATTTTGAAAACCTGATAACCGTCATCATCTACAGCAGCTTTTTCCTTCTTCCGCTTGGTAGGCGTATTACTTGTTCCCGCATCATCAGTTTCGTTACTTTCACTGTCCGCATCAGTCTGTTCGTTTCCTTTTCCATCATCCTCACTCTTCTCTCCGGTAAAGAATGCTTTCCACTTCTTCCATGTATCGTTATTAAGCGTGTAACTGAAAGAGTTCCCATAGCCTTGGAAACGTCCAAAACGTCCGTAAGACCACTCCGTGCGGTCACTCGTTACAACCCTACCGTTTTTATCAAAGGTATAAGCATAAGTAGCAAAGACTGAACTCATACTAAAGGTATAGTTCTTACTCAATTTCAAACGCAAATTTAATGTCAGGTTACTCCATGGACGCACCTTAGCAGCCGTATTATAAGAAATACTCGCACCCAACTCATCAATCAGGCTGACCTTGCGTATTGAGTCATTCTTATCCTTATATTTCATTTCCAAGTTATTGGATATCTGGAATGAAATATTTCCAGATTTTCCTTGTCCAGGCACTCCGAACATTTGTCCGGCATATGGAGAATAAGTGATCGTATCTTGTGTTCCATCAGCATTGGGTTTAATATAAGTATCATAGTAACCATAGCGGGAAGAACCAAAGTCAGGAGCTGCACTGATACTGACAGAAGGAGTTATGACATGTCGAATCTGTATTTCCTTTTTCTTCATAAACAAAGGTTTATACATACCATAAATTTTTGTATTAACACCCAGACTGGCACTATAGTTATATACTCGATGGAAACCATAAATAGTATCAGTTTCTACTTCCCGTCCACTGGTACCTATATTCGGATCCCAGTCTTTCATCACCTTACGTGTATACCAACGCTCCGTATAACTCACCGATGGAGTTACATTGAAGTACTTGAACAATGTAAACGTAGCGCTGATAGGTATTTCATGTTTCATTCCGTTCTTCCAGTCCTTCACCAGATTGGATTTGAACAGAAGATCATCTTTCGTAGTAATGCTGTTAGAAAGGCGGCCACTATAGCGAAGAGAAATCTTCTCATACCATTTCTCATTACCTACAGCATTTTTCCGTTTAAAAGGGAAAATAGTACTCAAGGTAATATTCAAATCCGGTAAAGTTACGGCAATCGAAGAATCCTTCATACTCTGTGCAATATTACCGGTAGCCGCAATAGAAAGTTTCTGATCGGGAAAGTTACGTGAATAGCTGATACTGGATGTTTTGGTATTCTGCGTCATAGCCTGCGCATTGTACATATTACCGATATTAGTACGCTCATAGCTACTGGACGAAAAGTTCACACTGGCCGAGAATGACGAATTAGGACTGGCCTTGGGATCCTGACGATGCGACCAAACAACTTTGAAGTCTTTTGCTACTGTGTAGTCATCCAGGCCTTTATCACCGGTTTTAGTCACCTGATAGCTGGCTTGAAACAGACCGGAGAATTTATAACGAACATTATAATTGGTTTCCGCATTCAAAGCCCAGGAGCCTTTTGTAAAGATATCACCGCGCAGCTTCAAATCCATCTTATCGCTGATAGCGAAATAGTAACCGCCATCCGTCAAACCAAATCCACGGGTAGAGTCATCCATATAACTTGGCATGATGAAACCCGATGAATAACTACTGGAGAAAGGAAAGAAGAAAAACGGTACGGCAAGAGGTAGCGGGACATCCTCAATAACCAGATAAGCAGGGCCCGTCACTACATTTTTCTTGGGGCGTACTTTAGCATAGGTCATCTGCATGTAGAAGTGAGGATGATCGTGATTATCACAGGTAGTATAACGGCCACTCTTCATGTACAGCTCATCGTTCATACCCTTCTTAGCATTATTACCAGTCACATACCCCTCGCCTTGCTGACTGACTACATTACTGATCAGCCCCTTTTTACTCTTAAAATTATACCGAATCGTATTCGTCTCATAAGGTGTATCGCCATCTTTGAAGACCGGTCTTCCTTTTATGACTTTTAATGAGTCTTCCACACCATGGGCAAAAACCGTACTACTGTCCATATTCATAGTAATCACCTCGGCAGCCAGCTCTATCTTCTGATAGTTCACCTTCCCATCTCCATATAAATTGGCAATGCCATTCTGAGTGAACACAATAGAGTCAGTAGCTTCATAAATCACCGGAGCATCCAAAGGCTGCTTTTTCTTACCGGCAGGCTGCAATTGTATCGTATCGTTTTGCAGAGTATCCCCCTTCAACAAAGTGTCTCCTCTTTGTACACCTTCTATATTAAAGGTATCTGTCCGCTCGCTTCCTGTGGGAACAGTTCTTCCACGCCGACGTTGCGAAAAAGCCTCGCCGGAGAGCAGGAGTAAGACAAGTAGTAGTATGAATGATATGAATGTATTTGCTTTCAATGGCGTAATCAACTTATAGTTTCCGCTTGAAGGGGCAAAAGTACGTAAATTATACGGATAATCTCCCTTTTTAAAGAAATTTAGATTGCTACAAGAACTGTTCGCACCAGCGATCAAAACGTTTCAAACCTTCATTGCCGAAATTAGAAAGACTTTTTCGGGCTTTCTCCACTGTTTTTTCCCGCTCCAGATGAGTCTTGGAATAAAACTTATCGGCAAAGCAAACGACTTGCTCTTCCAGGCTAACCGGGAGCATATCCCGATGAGGTACTGGCAGCTTTTGCGAAATAATGTCGTCCAAAGATAGCCCTGCCCCCGTATGCCTTTCACATACCAATGCATGACGGGGATATCCTTCCTGACGCATCAGATCCGCCCCTAAATAGCCATGACAGACATAGGGCTGATCTCCAAAACAGAAGATACCCGGAGCATTAGTCAGAAAGATGCCTATATCATGCAGCATGCCGGCTTCATATAAAAAGTCTTTATCCAACTGAAGCTCCGGATGGTGATCAGCAATTGAAAGAGCCTTCTCGGCCACCAAACGACTATGCACCAACAAGATGTGTTTACGTTCATTATCCTCCGGATAATATTTATCGATGATTGTAACGGGTGACATTTATTTCTTTTTAAACTTATACATATAAATCTCATCACGCAAATCGCAACTGCGCTTCTTCGTAAGGAAAATCTCTTCAAAGTCGTATGTATTTCCAAATTCTTCAAACAACAGTTCTTTTCCTCTCTCCGGCAAAACAACATATCCCTCACCGGACGGCAAATCCTTCTCAAAATGACGCATCTGATCATTCATATAAAAGTTTGCACAATAGAAGCTCATGCCATCATATGAGTAGACTGTTCCCTGCGGCACATATTCCCTGATTTGGTTAACCAGGTGCTTGTCCGATTTAACTGCCAACACTGTAGGTTGATAGACCCCATCCAGAGAAACAAAAAGACAAAGCATACATCCGGCGATACTGTATAATAAGGAGTAAGCGCCGGTCCGCTTCGCTACTCCCATCCATGTGCAGGCAGCTGCTATCAAAGGAAGCGCCACCAGACACCATTTAGGAATAGACAGAGAAACCGCTTCCAAAGCATGCATAAAAGATACATTTTCAGCAGCATGACGGCCGGTTCCAAAAAGGCTATCCGGTATCAGTCCTAAACGTACCGCTATGAAAGTTACCGTAAGTATCAAACACAGAGACGCAAATATATGTGCAGAGATTTTAAACACTTTTGCCCCACGCTGCACCAAAGCCAATAAATATTCAGCTATCAGCACTGCCATAAATGGATAGATGGGAAGCAGATAAACGCTACGTTTACTCTTGGGGATGCAATAAAATATGAAAATAAAGAGAATTACCACCCATGTGAACAATTGCAAGGGCGACTGTGAACGGAATTTTTTCCAGGCTTTCCCGATACGTTCGCCGAAAGATGTCCCCTCAGGTAACACACGCATGTTTTTCCACTTCAGTCCAAAGAGAGAGAGCAGCAATACCAAAGTCCAGGGTATCCAGCCCCAGATAACAGTCAGGAAATTATACCATATCGGATTCTCATGTGATCCGTAGGACATCTTTCCCATGAAGCGACCGGTATTCTCTTCCAACATTAAATCGACAAAAGACTGTCCGCCTTGTGCATAAGCCGCGCCCGCCCAGGCTGCATAAGGAATCAGAGAAAGGATTCCTACAAGCAATAACAAGAAGAATGTCTTCCAGAAAGAACGTCCACGCAACAATTGGTAAAGACCGATACAGACACATGGGAATATAGAACCTACCGGTCCTTTGGTCAATGTGGCACAGCCCATCAGTAAAACAGCCAGCCAGGGAATACCGCGGCACTCCTTCTCATCCCAACGAAACAGCAAACACAATGAAATAACAATAAGCGACACTTGCAACATATCTACACGGCACGCCACCGCTGCCCGGTGTACTTCAAAAGAAGACAGAAGAAGAATAGAAGTCAGAAAAGCCGTTTTTACCCCTTTACGTTTTGCTATAAAAGAGAAGAACACCAACTGCATAGCCAGGAATGCAATAGCAGACGGCAGACGGGATGAATACTCTGACACTCCTCCAAAAAGGGAAGAGATGGCAGCGATGGCCCAGTAGAGGAAAGGAGGCTTATAAGCTATGTCGGTACCATAATTCACCGGAAGTATCCAGTTACCACTCTCTAACATAGAAAAGGCAACAATGGCCTCACGTGGTTC
>OGXK01001414.1_pt1 | contig 12709 bp, 8 predicted proteins | sample 1576261 | NCBI WGS metagenome assembly OGXK01 (sample SAMEA3541581, study PRJEB24748) | human gut metagenome | biome: human gut; feature: human-associated habitat; material: faeces | place: China | collected 2012 | reverse complement strand
GCATCACTTTGAAGGCGTACGCAGTGTAAACGATCCGTTGTGGATGACCAACTACGAACTGGTGTACAGCCATCCGGAACTGATGATTCCATGGTATCCTATATTGGGTAATCATGAATATCGTGGTAATACGCAGGCTGTATTGGATTATAGTCAGGTGAGTGCCCGCTGGGAGATGCCGGCCCGTTATTACACAAAGGTATTAGAGAACGATGATATTACGGTGCGTCTGGTAATGATTGACACAGCTCCTCTGTTGGATAAATACCGTGAGGATACGGAGAAATATCCGGATGCATGCAAGCAAGATATGGACAAGCAATTGGCATGGCTGGATTCTGTACTGACATCTGCCAAAGAAGACTGGGTGCTGGTCGTAGGTCACCATCCTATTTATGCGGATACAGACAAGAATGATTCGGAACGCCTGGATATGGAAAAACGGGTAGACAGCATTTTGCGCAAGCATAACAATGTAAATATGTACTTGTGCGGACATATCCATAACTTCCAGCATATTCGCAAAGCAGGAAGCAAGATAGATTATGTAGTGAACACTTCTGCATCTTTGAGCCGCAAGGTGAAAGCAGTAGAAGGCACTGTGTTCTGTAGCGGAGAGACAGGTTTCTCTTTGATTTCTGCCGATAAGAAAGAATTGTGTCTGTATATGATTAATAAGGAAGGCAAAGTGTTGCATACAGTAAGACAGACCCGTTAATGCGGCTTTCTGCCTGTTTCCATTATTTTGCAAACTCGACTTTGCGTTATTGTTTTAAAATAGATAATCCTCTCCTCATTTTTAGGTATTTTTGAGGGAAAGAGTAGCAATTTGGCAAAAAAAGAGACATTCGTTGGAACGGTGTCTCTTTTTTTGCTATTTTTGCACAGTTTTTGGGGCATTTGTGCCGAATCGACTATGAGGGGCATGCAGATGCTCAGTTTATTGGACTATATGAGAATAGTCCGGCATCAAAAGAAATCATTATTAAAACATAAAGCATGATACACAAAGTATTAATCGCTAACCGTGGTGAAATTGCTGTGCGCGTGATGCGTTCTTGCCGTGAAATGGGTATCCGTACCGTAGCAGTTTTTTCCGAAGCCGACAGAACGGCTCGCCACGTACTTTATGCAGATGAGGCTTGCCTGATAGGTCCGGCAGCATCTCGCGAAAGTTATCTGAACATAGATAAAATTATCATGGCTGCAAAACGTCATGGAGTAGATGCTATTCATCCGGGATATGGCTTCTTGTCTGAAAATTCAGAATTTGCACGCCGTTGCCGTCAGGAAGGTATCATTTTTATTGGTCCGGATCCTGAAACGATGGATGCGATGGGTGACAAGATTTCTGCCCGTAAACACATGATTGCAGCTGGAGTGCCGGTCGTTCCGGGTACAGAACAGCCGTTGCAGAGTGTAGAAGAGGCTAAGGAAATCTGTAACAAAATCGGTTATCCGGTCATGCTGAAAGCTTCTATGGGAGGCGGTGGTAAAGGTATGCGTCTGATTCATAGCGAAGATGAAGTGGAAGAAGCATACAATACAGCCCGTTCTGAATCTATGTCTTCTTTTGGTGACGATACCGTTTATCTGGAGAAATTTGTGGAAGAACCGCATCATATCGAATTCCAGATTTTAGGAGATAATTTCGGAAATGCCGTACACTTGTTTGAACGCGAATGTTCTATCCAGCGTCGTAACCAGAAAATCGTAGAAGAAACTCCTTCTCCTTTCGTAACTCCTGAATTGCGTCAGAAAATGGGTGAGGCAGCTGTGGCTGCGGCTAAGGCTGTACACTATAAAGGAGCTGGTACGATTGAATTCCTGGTCGACAAGCACCGTAATTTCTACTTCCTGGAAATGAATACCCGTTTGCAGGTAGAACATCCTATTACAGAAGAAGTGGTAGGTGTCGACCTGGTAAAAGAGCAGCTTCGTGTAGCCAATAACGAGCCGTTGCACTTCAAGCAGGAAGATTTGAAACAGCGCGGACATGCCATCGAATGCCGTATCTGTGCAGAAGATTCAGAAAACAACTTTATGCCTTCACCGGGTGTTATTCGTCAGCTGATGGAACCGAATGGTATCGGTGTGCGTATCGATAGCTATGTGTATGAAAGCTACGAAATTCCTATCTATTATGACCCGATGATTGGTAAACTGATTGTATGGGCTACTACTCGTGAATTCGCCATCGAACGTATGCGTCGCGTGTTGTACGAATACAAGATCACCGGTTTGAAGACCAATATCGGTTACCTGCGTCACATCATGAACGTGCCCGATTTTGTAGAAGGACATTACAACACATTGTTCATCCCGAAACATCAGGACATGCTGCGTGAGTGGGCCGGACAGAAAGAAGAGGAAACTGAAAACATCGCCATGATTGCGGCTTACATTGACTACCTGATGAACCTGGAAGAAAACAAGTCGGCATCAAGCGACAACCGTCCTATCAGCCGCTGGCGTGAGTTTGGCCTGAAAAAAGGTGTGCTGAGAATCTAAGTATTTTGAATTAAAGTAGAAGATTATGGAAATACATATAGGAGACAGAGTTGCGGATGTGACATTGGTCAACAAAGAAGGTAACAAGGTACAGTTGACCATTGACGGAGTTCCATACGATGTAGACATCGTGATGGCCGAAAATGGTAGCTGCTCCATTCTGCACGAAGGAAAGTCGTACAATGCCGAACTGATTCGTAAGGAAGGTGGAAAAAGCTATACTGTAAATGCACATTATCAGTCATATAACATTGACATCATCGATTCACAGGCTAAATACCTGCGTATGCGTAAGGGCGGTGACGAGAAACAGCAGGATAAGATTGTTTCTCCGATGCCGGGTAAGGTAGTCAAGATTCCGGTGAAAGCAGGCGACCGTCTGCAGGCTGGCGACATCGTAGTAGTGATTGAAGCCATGAAGATGCAGAGCAACTACAAGGTAAACAGCGAATGCGTAGTGAAGGAAATCCTGGTAAACGAAGGAGATTCTGTCAACAGCAATCAGGTGATAATGACTTTGGATGTAATTAAAGAAGACGAACAATGACAACAGCAGAACAATATAAGAAATTTGAGGAGCTGGATAAGCTTGCTTCTCAGGGTGGTGGCGTAGAACGCGTGGAAAGACAGCACGCCAACGGTCACATGACAGCCCGCGAACGTATCGACATGTTGCTCGATAAGGGTACGTTCAATGAAATGGACAAGTTCGTAATCCATCACTGTACAGACTTCGGAATGGATAAGAATCACATTCCGGGTGACGGTATCGTTTGTGGTTACGGTAAGATTGACGGACGTCTGGTGTACGTATATGCATACGACTTCACCGTATACGGCGGTACACTGAGTGCGACAGGTGCACAGAAGATTGTGAAAGTGCAGGAACTGGCATTGAAAAACGGTGCTCCGGTGATTGCCTTGAACGACTCAGGTGGTGCACGTATTCAGGAAGGTGTAGGCAGTATCTCAGGTTACGCTTCTATCTTCTACCAGAATACCATCGCTTCAGGTGTGATTCCGCAGATTTCGGCCATCTTAGGTCCTTGTGCAGGTGGTGCCTGCTACTCTCCGGCACTGACCGACTTCATCTTCATGGTGAAAGAAAAGAGCCACATGTTCATCACTGGTCCGGACGTAGTGAAGGCCGTGACACACGAAGAAGTGGACAAGGAAGAACTGGGTGGTGCTTATACCCACAGCAGCAAGAGCGGTGTAACTCACTTCCTTTGCGATACTGAAGAAGAAACTTGGATGAGCATTCGTGAACTGTTGAGCTTCCTTCCGTCTAACAACATGGAAGATGCGCCGATGATTCCTTGCACTGACGACATCCGTCGTGCAGAAGAGTCACTGATGACAGTCATTCCGGATGACCCGAATATGCCGTACGACATCAAGAACATCATTGAACCGGTAGTCGACAACCACTACTTCTTTGAAGTGATGCCTCACTTTGCCAAGAACATCGTGGTAGGATTTGCTCGCCTGGGCGGACGTTCTGTAGGTATCGTAGCCAACCAGCCTGCTTACCTGGCCGGTGTGCTCGACATCGATGCTTCTGACAAGGCTTCTCGCTTTATCCGTTTCTGCGACTGCTTCAATATTCCTATTGTTACTTTCGAAGACGTACCGGGCTTCTTGCCGGGATGCACACAGGAACACAACGGTATCATCCGTCACGGAGCGAAGATTGTGTATGCGTATGCAGAAGCTACAGTGCCTAAGATTACCGTAATTACCCGTAAGGCTTACGGTGGTGCTTACATCGTAATGAACAGTAAGCCGATTGGTGCCGATGTAAACTTCTCTTACCCGACTGCAGAAATCGCCGTAATGGGTGCCGATGGTGCTGTAAACATCCTGTACCGCAAGGCTACTCCGGAAGAAAAGGCGAAGGCAGTAGAAGAATACAAGGAAAAATTCTCTAATCCTTACCGTGCAGCCGAACAGGGTTACATCGATGAAATCATCCTTCCGAAGGATACTCGCTATAAACTGATTCAGGCATTGGAAATGACTCAGAACAAGAGCCAGAGCAATCCGCCGAAGAAACACGGTAACATGCCGCTGTAATCAGGTAGCAATTGTATAGATAATAAATAAGAAGAAGCGAAGAATTCCGCCGGTCATACGTGAGGAGTTCTTCGCTTTCTTGTATCGTGTTCACATTAGATTCTTTTTATATGAAGGAAGCATTCATAAAACTGCATCTTTCCATTCTCATCGCCGGAGGAACGGGGATTTTCGGAAAACTGATTTCCCTGAATGAAGGTCTGCTCGTGTGGTACCGTATGATGTTCGCCTCCGTAATGTTTTTCCTGCTGCTTTCGTTTCTGAAAAAGCTGCGGAAAGTGACCTTGGGCGATGTAACCAAGATTGGCTCTGTAGGATTGCTGTTGGCCTTGCACTGGATATTTTTCTATGGAAGTATCAAAGCCTCCAATGTATCCATCGGCGTGGTTTGTCTTTCGCTGATGAGCATTTTTACCGCCATCTTTGAGCCCCTCATCAATCGTCACCGCATTTCCTTGCGGGAGATTCTGTTCAGTCTGGTGGCCGTATTAGGCATTGTGCTGATATTCCATTTTGACACCCGCTACCGGGTGGGTATCTGTATGGGAGTCATTTCGTCGGCTTTAGCTTCTCTGTTTACCATTGTCAACAAGAAGGTAGCCGTGAACTACACCTCCAGTACCATGCTGCTTTACGAGATGCTGGGCGGTTTCTTAGGGCTCTCCTGCATCCTGCCGGCCTATTTGCATTACTTCCCGGCGCCCTCTATTCTGCCCGGCGCCCAGGATTTGATTTACCTGCTTTGTCTGGCTTCGGTGTGTACCGTGGGACTTTATATCCTCCAGATTCAGGTACTGAAAGTCATATCCGCCTTTACGGTCAACTTGAGCTATAACCTGGAGCCGATATACAGCATCATCGGTGCCATGCTGATATTTCAGGAAGCCAAAGACTTGAACTTCAGTTTCTACTTAGGACTGGGACTGATTGTCCTGTCGGTCGTACTCCAGACCCTCAATGTGTTGTCGCAGCACCATAAGTTTATTCCTTCATTGTATGTAAAATGGAAACGTTAAAGAACCGTATCGTGAAACTGCTGGACACCCTGAACGAGCGGGTGTACGGCAAAGAAGAAGTCATGGCACTGGCGCTGCTTTCGGCTGTGGCAGGAGAGAGCATCTTCCTGTTAGGCCCTCCGGGAGTGGCCAAGAGTATGGTAGCCCGTCGGTTGAAACTGATGTTTCGTGGAGGAACGGCTTTCGAATACCTCATGTCGCGGTTCAGTACCCCCGATGAAATATTCGGTCCCGTATCCATCGCCCGGTTGAAAAACGAAGACACCTACGAACGCATGACCGAAGGCTATCTGCCCACCGCTACCGTCGTCTTCCTGGATGAAATCTGGAAAGCCGGTCCTGCCATACAGAATGCCCTTCTGACCGTCATCAATGAGAAAATCTTCCGCAACGGACAGTTCTCGGTACGAGTCCCCATGAAAGGACTGATTGCCGCATCGAACGAACTTCCGGCTTCAGGACAAGGACTGGAAGCACTGTACGACCGCTTCCTGGTGCGTAAGTTAGTGGGCGGTATTGAAGACCTGTCCGATTTTGACCGGATGATTTCCACTGCCGACGAAAGCGAGCCGGAAATGGACGAAAGCCTGGCAGTGAGCGACGAAGAATACCGCCAGTGGCAGGAACAGATGAAATCTGTCGGCCTGCACTATTCCGTGCTGGAAGTCATCCATTCCATCAAGGATAAATTAGAAGATTATAATCGCCAGCTGGAGAATGCCGATTCACCCTTCTCTGTGGCACTCTACGTGTCCGACCGCCGCTGGAAGAAAATCGTCCGTCTGCTGCGGGCATCTGCCTTTCTGCAAGGAAACACCGAGGTATGCCTGTCCGATTGCCTGCTGATGGTACACTGCCTGTGGAACGAGACCAGTCAGATAGACTGGGTACGCGATGCCGTACTGACGGCAGTAGGCGAGAGCGTGCGTGGCTACGTGCTGAACCTGTCGGGCATTGAAGCCGATTTGCAGGCTTTGAAGAAAGAACTCGACTCGGCAGGAGCCTTGCGCGAGCGGGCCGATGCCGGACTGCAGCTGGTCGATACATACTACTATCAGGTGGAACGCGTACGCCTGGCCGGACGGCTGCTCCTCTTTGCGTCCGACTACCAGCAGCTGGACGACACCGGCAAACAGTTCTATCTGCATAAAGACAAGTACAAGACCGATTGCTATGTACTGAAGAAATACGACCCCTCCATGCGCAACAAGGTATCCCCATCGAAAGTCTATACCCTGCGCCGTGGCCGTCGTTCAGTATTTATCAACGACTATGAATACCCCTTGCTGTGCACCCCCGACTGTGCGTCGCTGCCCGCCATGGAAGTACAGGCGCAGGAAGACATCCCCGCACGCTTCAGCCAGCTGGAACAACGGCTCAGCCATGCAGAAGCCCATTGCGGCGACTGGGTGAAAAAAGAAGCCGACTACTGCGCGAACCATCTGTTTGTCGGGAAAAGAGAGAAAGAAGCCATGAGCCGGATACTGGGCGAACCGTCGAAAGCCCTGTTCCGCTATCGGAACGAGTTGGAGGAAATGAAACATGCATACCGGAAAGAGAACGAGGAATATCCGTCTGAAAGACCTGAAGACAGCCTATTTGGAGCAACTTCGTGAGCGAAGCCGGGCGCGGATGGAAGAATACATTCAGGAGCGTACCGTGCTGGAAAGAGAACTGGAAGAATGCATCTGGGAATATTATCGCCAGACGGCCCCTTCCTTGCAGGAATTCTATTCCCGCTACACTCCTGAATGGGAAGTCTTCTACGAGCACGAAACCCTGCCGCCGACCGATTTCCTGATATTTCTGAAACGAATGGAAACAGCCTTCCGCAAACGCTACACCCTGGCCGAACTCGACGTATCCTATTACATCGGTCGCCTGTCCCGGCTTCCCGAGCGGAGCGAAGAACGGGCAGCCTTGCAGGAACTCTTCCTCGACAAGTGGCACCATCTGCTCACGGTCAAGGAATACGACTATCAGTATCAGCACCTCTTCCGCCTGTGCGAAGGATTTCAGATTTTAGATAAATCGTTCGGCCTGAAAACGGAAGGCAATCTTCGGGGCTCACGCGTGAAATGGCTGTTGCGGAACCATCCGGAACTCTATCAGAAAGTAGTCCCCTATGAAAAAGCCATGGAGCAGAACCGTCAGATACGCGAGCTGGTGCGCTGCCTGGGGAAGAACGTGGGCGGACGGAAAGAATGTTTCGATTCCTTGTCTGGACTTCAGGCCGACAGTCTGATTCGTCATGCCTCACAGAGCGATGTGGAAGGTGTGACCTTGGGCGATGACCTTAACAGTCTGTTGCCCGTGGAGTACTGTTACCTCACGGATGAGGTGCTACATCCCTTCTTCATGCAACGTTATGTGGAGAAACGCCTGCAGCAGTTTGATTCCTTTTCGCATGAAGACACATCCAATCCCTCACCGGAAAAAAAGAAAGTCAGCTCACAGGGTCCTTATATCATTTGTGTAGATACCTCCGGCTCCATGAGAGAAGAGCGTGAACGACTGGCCAAATCGGCCGTGCTGGCCATTGCCCGTCTGACGGAGGTCACTTCGCGGAAATGTTATGTCATCAATTTTTCGGAGGATATACAAACCTTGCTGATTCGTGATCTGAAAACCGATTTCCCGATGCTGGTGGACTTCCTGCAACGTCGTTTCGATGGAGGAACCGATGCGCGTCCAGCCTTTGCCGAAGCCCTGATGATGCTGCGCACCCATGGCTGGCAACGTGCCGATGTGGTGATGATTTCCGATTTCGAGATGCCCCCTCCCGATGACGCGTTGCTGGCCGACATTCACCGTGCCCGTTTGCGGGGTACTTCCTTCTATGCGCTGGTGTTCGGTTCTCATCCGGAAACGGATTACCTTCATGAGTGCGAAAAGTACTGGGATATGTATTAGTTTGAAAAATCATCTTGCTTTTATTTTGCAAATATTGTTGAGTAAAAGATTTGAAATGCGGAATTCTGCTTTCTTTTTGAATAGCTGAATTTCGCTTTTTTTCTTGCCGTAGATTTTGCTACCCCTTTCAGAAGCCTTCTGGAAGGGGTGACTTTTGTGTAAAAATGAAGGTTTGGGCGAATTTAGGTAATCAAACACGAGAAAATCTGTGTGAAAAGCGAGACTTCGGGCGAAAATGCCGAGGAGTTTGGAGGAAAACCCTAAAGAGCTTTTGGGAAAACTCTTTTACGTTTGGAGGAAAACGCAAGTGCGTTTGAGGTCAAATGTACTTGCGTTTTGGAAAAGGTGCTTTTGGGGCTTTTGAGAGGGGATGGAGAGTGAAGACTTTTGAGGACTTTCGTTGCTGGAATGAGATAAATTATGGATGAAATGAAAGTTTCCCTTTGTTTTGTGTATATCTGGATTTTGTGACTTTGTATTGTGTGATTTATTGTTTTGCGTGATAATGTTTGTATTTTGGCTGATTTTGTGTTCTTTGGAAATTGTAAGTAGGCATTTTGCTGCAAAAAATGAGATAAAGGGATTCAGGGTTGCTAAATTACAGAATTCTGATGTGGAAGAGTGTGATTTGACATTTTGTTAGGTATGCAAAACATTGTATTATTCTCACAATATTAGCGGAGACTTCTTGGAAAAATAGTTGTATATGGACAGTTGATAGAATTACTTATCTTCTTACAGTTTGTATATAATGAGGGAATGTAGATGAATTTAAAGTACGAATTTTTCTATAGATTACCTCCCACAGTCAAATAACTGTAGAGGTATTAGGCTACGCCTTCCCTTTATTTCGTGACACACGGGCAAGCCCGATGGAGAATGAGACTGGCAAACTTTTAGTTTCTAAGAGAGTCCTATTATGCCAGGAATGTTGGGCTGATATTTTGTAAAGTGATAATCTGCAATGGGAGAGAAATCATGTCTCAAGGCTATAATATTTTTATTAGTAATAAAGTTGTTAGTAATAATGATATTTCTTATTTTTGCTCCAGAATAAAATTTGCTTGTACATGGAAAATAAGCCTTTTACATTTGGTGTTGCAACATCGGGAGATAACTTTACTGATCGAAAAAAAGAGACAGAACGTTTGTTGTTGAACTTCCGCCATGGTGTAAATACAGTATTGATTTCTCCTCGTCGTTGGGGTAAGACCTCTTTGGTGCAGAAAGTATGTCGTCTGGTACAATCTGATCAGTTGAAGGTTGTATATCTTGATATCTTTTCTTGCCGTAGCGACAAGGATTTCTATGATGCATTCGCTTCTGCAATCCTTAAACAAACTTCCTCCAAATTAGAAGAGTGGGTCGAAAATGCCAAACTGTTTTTGGCACGTATCACTCCAAAAATCTCAATCGGACCTGACCCTATGACGGATTTTTCCATATCGCTTGAAATAAATCCCAAAAGCAGCGATATTGATGAAATATTGCAACTTCCCGAGAAAATAGCTCAAAAGAAAGGGTGCAATATCGTTGTTTGCATTGATGAGTTCCAACAGATTGCAGAGTTTAAGGATTCCAAAACTTTTCAGAAGCGCTTGCGCTCAGTTTGGCAATTGCAGAAATCAGTATCCTATTGTCTTTTCGGGAGCAAGAAACATCTAATGAATGAACTGTTTGAAAAAAAGAGTTACCCGTTCTATAAATTTGGAGATGCAGTTTATTTGTCAAAAATCGGTACGCGAGATTGGATAGAATATATTTGCAGACGTTTTGAAGTTACTGGCAAGCAAATCTCTGAAGAGTTGGCAGAGAAGATTTGCCAAAGGGTGGATAATCATTCTTCGTATGTACAGCAGTTGGCATGGTTAGTATGGATTCATACGGATATCGTTGCAACAGAACAAGATTTCGAGGCCGCATATCAGGATATCATAGACCAGAATACTCCGTTATTTGAAAAGCAGACCGAGAGCTTAACAACCTATCAAATGAATTTCCTGCGAGCCATTATAGATGGCATTCATAGTGAGTTTACTACGCAGGAAGTTCTGCATAAATATCAACTCGGTTCGTCGGCCAATGTCAGTATTGTAAAACGGGCTTTGGTCAAGAAAGAACTTATAGAGATTGAGAAACGCCAGGTAGTGATTCCAGACCCTATCATGGTGGTATGGTTAAAACGGGAATTAGGAATATAATAAGGAGGAAACGTGAACTGTATAACTAATATATTTCAGGCAGATATTCGCGAAAACGAAATTTTTGAGCAATTGCCTGATCTGCTTTCAATATTGCTGATGGATCGAACGTTAAGCTCGGAAAATTGTCAAGTCAATATTTTTTGGGCTACAAGTAATTATGCTGATTTGGGCGCTGGATATCAGTATGGCGATCAAATTACATTAGAGGCAATTACTGGTAAAAATGGAGATATAATCAAGCCCCGTGCCGTCAAAAGTCGTGAAATGCAACAGCAACGTAGCCGTGAAATGGCAGAAGTTTTCACTCCCTCATGGATCTGCAACAAGCAAAACAATTTGATTGACAATGCTTGGTTTGGGCGGGAAAACGTATTTAATATAGAGGTAGACAATCCAGACGGTTCACATTCGTGGATTCCGTCAGAAGGGAAAATAGTATTCCCCGAGGATAAGACCTGGCATGATTACATCAACGAGAAGCGGCTTGAAATTACCTGTGGAGAAGCTCCCTATCTGGTGAGCCGATATGATTCCGTATCTGGTGAACCTATTCCGATAGAACGAAGGATAGGACTGCTCGATAGAAAACTTCGCGTCGTCGGGGAAAATACACAGACATCAAGTGAATGGCTGAAAGCTGCGCAATTGGCCTATATGAGTGTTTATGGTTACGAATGGCAGGGAGACAATCTTGTTCTTGCCCGGGAAGCTCTTTTGTACACCTTCATTGACTATTACAAGGCAAAGTTTGGCAAAAAACCACAACTCAAATCCTTGCAAAATATTGCTTCCATTATCTCATGGAATATTTGGCAGATGGACGGTTTGAAAGGGGTAATTCCGGGAAGCTGTCATAGCGTGCAACAAATAGTCCAGAGCCTGTTTGATTCGAACGTAACGGTTCAAGAGTGTGAAGGTTGTCAGAAAGGTAATATTCATAAACATAATGGAACCTATTGTAAGATTAAGGATTGGAGTGGCAATAAAACGCTGACTTTTATCTCATTGTTAAAGAAATAAAAATAGTATGGCAGATACAAATTTAAAAATAGATACGACGCTTCTTGAAGGCTTGATTGTAGGGCGCGTTGAGCCACATATCTATGCCTTCTCAACTGAAACGGTTCCCAACTATTTGAAAGTTGGCGACACGACCCGAGGGGTGCGTGTACGTTTGGACGAATGGAGAAAGATTTTTCCTAATCTGGTGCAGCAGTACGAACATTCGGCACAGATAGACGATGAGACCATTTTTCGTGATTTTGCAGTCCATACTTTTCTGGAACAGGAAAAAGGCAGAACACGGTTGCTACCGGATACATTTACGCATCTGCCTTACTATTCAAAGGAGTTCTTTAAAGAGGCAACAACCGTTGATCTGGAAGAGGCTATATCGGACATCTATCAAAGTGCACGGGAGAAAAACGGCAAATATCAGTTTTATTCTCCTGATCGCTTACCTCAAACATTTACTTACGAACGAACGGATAGATATTCTCCTCGAGCCAATCAGCAGCAGGTCATTGACAACTTCAGAAATGCGATAGCTGCTGGACGCACCAATCTGTTGTTGTATGCCGTAATGCGGTTTGGCAAGTCTTTTACGGCTATGTGCTGTGCCAAAGAGATGGACGCGAAAATTGTGGTCGTTGTCTCAGCCAAGGCCGATGTAAAACAAGAATGGAAAAAGACGGTTGAGAGCCATGTTTACTTTTCTGACTACAAGTTTCTGGACAGTACGTCGTTAAATCGTAATGAAACCATTGTTTCCGATACTCTTGCTGCCGGAGATAAGGTCGCATTATTCTTGACGTTACAAGATCTTCAAGGTGAAGAAATTAAGGCAAAGCACAAAGAGGTTTTTGAGCATCAAATTGATTTGTTGATCGTTGATGAGACCCATTTCGGAGCTCGTGGCGCTTCTTACGGAAAGGTCTTGCAACAATATAATCTCAGCAAATCACAGATTGAGAAAGAGCTGCAAAATGT
>OGXK01001393.1_pt1 | contig 12790 bp, 6 predicted proteins | sample 1576261 | NCBI WGS metagenome assembly OGXK01 (sample SAMEA3541581, study PRJEB24748) | human gut metagenome | biome: human gut; feature: human-associated habitat; material: faeces | place: China | collected 2012 | reverse complement strand
CTGAAACGCCTTATGATGTTTTGCTTGCTGGATTCCCGTGTCAGACATTTAGCCGCGTCGGCTTACAGGAAGGATTCGACGATGAAGAAAAGGGCAAGATTTTCTTTCATATTTCCGAAATCATTCAGAAAACCCGTCCATTTGTAATTTTCCTTGAAAATGTTGACCGTTTAGTGACGCATGACGAAGGACGGACATTCCAGACAATTATCGACACGTTAGTCAAAAGACTCGGTTATCACATTATAGGCGTGGAACTACGGGAAGACGGGGGCTTACAATATACGCCGAAAGCATTTATAAGAAATTCACGCGATTTTGGTGTGCCGCAAAATCGTCCTCGTACATATATTATCGGCTTTGATACGGAACGATTTTCCCCCGAAGAATTAGCCAGACTGCCCCATGAGCTGCCTTTGAATCGCGCCAATGAAATATACCACGACTTAAATGATGTTCTGGAGCATAATGTCCCGGCAAAGTATTATATGGCGTCAGGCTATCTGGACACACTTATTAGGCACAGAGCCAGGCAGGAAGGAAAAGGATACGGCTTCGGATATCGAATAGTTAATGCGGAAGGAATCGAAAGGCCAATCGCCAACACGTTACTGGCAACAGGTGGCTCTGGGCGAGAACGTAATTTGGTTTATGACCCACAAGCTGGTATTGCTGGACAAATAATTAAGGGAAAGAAAACTCCGCTCAATGGCAAAGGAATCCGTGTAATGACACCATCGGAGTGGGGCAAACTACAGGGCTTTATTAATTACGGATTTGTCGATGAAAACGGAAAAGACGGATTCTCTTTTCCGGAAGAAATTCCAAATGTGCAACGGTATAAACAGTTCGGAAACTCTGTTACCATTCCGGTGATCGAAGAAATGGCAAACTTCATACTTAAGTGCTTAGAGGTCTTACGGGGAGAATAATAAACGGAGGTGCAAGTCCATGACAGCAGACAAACTCGCTGATGCAATTTTGAATAAGTGCGATATTTATTACGGTGGAGCACTTATTTCAAAAGAAGCCATAATCGAGAAATATCTTGCATTCTTTGCGAAATCACTGGCATCGAAGGAACGCACGATAAATTTTGCATTGCACACAGGGTCTGTCTGCTTTGATGTAATTTCTGTTGTGGCCGTTGTGTTGGGCTGCTTATCTTATAATCTGTCAACAAATGATGACATTATATCTTCGCTTCACCCTAACGATATGGTTCTCTTCAAGGGACAACGATATCGTTGGAAAGGAACCGGATTTGAATATGGCAGCCTGTGTATGATAATTGAGCAGGACGGAAAGGGAAAAAATGGAAAGGCCACCAGTTATCTTCCGCTGGAACGAAATAAGCATCTTATCAAACCATACTATGGGGAGTCGCTGGTGACAGACGGTCGCGGCGTAAAAAAACGCAGCACAAATCGTGAGGACTTTCTATCCTATATCTTTGGTATGGATGTGGCTGAGATACCCACCCAGATCGATGTTTCCGTTGTTCTTGTTGCGGAACGAAACTCTTTCGGTGAAATTTGTAAACAGGTTAGGATTGTATATGGAGGTGGAAAGTCCGTTAGCCTATTGGATATCATTCCAGCAGCATATTACACGGGTAGCGGCGACGAGTATCAGTACGGCCTCAATCCAGCCAAGGCCGAACCCGTTTTGAAAGTAACCAGTAAAATATCAACCGCACGAGACTTGGTGTTAGACAACCATGGGAATAAAGTTGTTGGGTTGCTGGTTACGGACGGCATCTCTCTTTCGGAAAACAACTCGGAACTTGCCGATTTACTTAGGAGAAAGCTCCTTCGGTTTGCCCATGTCATCTCCCCTATGAAAGCCGATATCGGTGAACGTATTCTGGAGATATATGACGAAGCATCCGTGTTTGCCTGCACAAAAGAACTGCTTTCGCAAAACAGTCAAATGATTCGAAGTGAAAATCCGCTTACCGTGGAACTTCACAGGCAGATTATGAATGTAATCCACAACACCGTCACTCCGATTGTGGTTTCGGGAGGATGGGAGTGGACCGAGTACCGCCGCATAAAAAGCGCCATTCTGACAATTAGGCAATCAAACTGGCAAGATTCCGAAAAAGATGACTTTGTGATAACGGCATATGGGCTTCTAAATCTCATGAATACCGCTCTTTTCTCTATGGAAGAAATGGAAAAAGCGATAGATGAACGTCGGATTCATCAGGCCGTATTGCCACCACAGGAACGAATTGCAAGATTGTGGGACATTGCCGAACGAGCGGGTTCACTGCAGAATCTATGTATTACGGTGGCTGATGCTCTGGAGCAAAAGTATAAGGAGCGATTAATCGAAGCTCCTAAGGCAGATTTTGTCGATAAGTATATTAAAGCTCACGGGAATGACAAAATAGCAATTGTTGTTCCTAAAGCATACTATTCGGATATTTTGCGTTTTATCCACCCTGATTATTTCCGAGACGATCATGTCATTTGCGTGACTGCTAACCGCTTTGATTTTCACGGAGAATATGATGCGATTCTTTGCGTAGGCGAGATTAATAGCAGGCGCTTTGATCCGTTGCAATGCTCAAGCGTGCGTAATATAGATGTTCTCCTTTATAATTGCGAGGAAAAAGTATTCTCCTACCGAAGGAAAAAACAGAAAAAGCTCGTGCGAAATCTGAATCGAAGAATAGGATTTACCGAAAGTAGCAGCGAACCGGAAGACAGTGATACTCCGGAAGAAAAGAGCCTGGCATCTGATTTGCGGCAATTTTCCGCATTGGATGAGTACATTGACAGTTTTGGTGCTTTTGATATCCGTAAAATTGCCCACACATACACAACCGACGGTGGACATGTCCCGGTGGCAGAGGTAAAGTTTGTCGGCTCATTTGTTACCGGAGAACAAATTCTATTCTCGAAGTACTATGCTGCCGCAGTTTTTGATGCCGCTTCCGAAAGCGTAACGGAGAAATCTCCGGAGCAGCTGCGCCCGGGAGATGTGTTGGTATTTGTAAAACGAGACGATTACACAAAGAACATAGTTGACTTCATATATGAGAGGCTTCTTCATGATGGTAAGCTGGGACAAGATGCGGTAAATGCATTCGAAAAATCTCAATACTGGAAAGAAGCTCTGCGAGAATATAAAGAAACTAACGGGCTTACCTACAGAGGTGTAGCGCAAAAATTGCGCAAGGTCGGAAGCAAAATGCAAGAGGTAACAATCAGGCAGTGGCTGGTTGAAGATAGCCACATCGTCGGGCCGAGAAACGAGCAAACGCTGGAATACATAGCAGCCCTAACCCAAGACCCATACCTCTTGGCAGATGCCCACGGCTTTTTTACCTCGTGTGCCGAGGTTCGACATGACCGGCGAAAAATACTGGATTTGATAGCAAAGGCTATCGGCGACAAGCTAAGCGGCAATCTGCCGCCGGAGGGCAGTGTCCTTAGTGTTGTTTATGATAACGTGGACAGTCTTTCCGAAACCATGGAATTGGATAATATATCGGAACTAAGTGAAAGCGTTAATATCGGTGTCGGCCTTGTGAACACACCCATTACGGAAACGGAGGTATTGATGTGACGGATAACGAAATTAAGCGGTCAATGATTTCCGCCCGAGAAGAGTATATCAACATAATCAAATCCGAGCTGCTCGGACCTGGATCCGAGTTCTCTTTGCCGGATGCGGAACACGAGTTGATTTCCAGTACTCCGACAAGCCGTTATTCCGTTGGCATTCTGTTTCCGCAGGGGAACGAAGTCAATCAGGATAACGATGAGACGGTGGAATTAGAGGAAGCCGACAATTCGGCTGAGATTACCGATTCGGCTTCTGCCGAAGAGCCGATTGCCGATCCCGTTCAACAGAAGAAACAGAGTACCTATGCATTCGATGAAACCGCCGATGAAAACTTGGATGAAGAAATCGGAATGGCTACCCAGTACATGCCCTCGTCTATGGGTATTACGTTCATCGCAAGCGGAAACACGAACATTGTCAGAGGGAGCCTGACATTTGCCACATACAGAAATGCGAAGATCCCGGATTGTATGATTCCCTATTGGCCTGATGACCCCGACACCTATACGGTTCCTCCTGAATTGGCTCATATTGTGGCATACGATAAGGAAGTTCATGCGCTGCGGCTGATTTCTTCCGTTACCGCTAAGGAAGCCCGGAGTATATTTGAGCGCGATACGATTCCGGAAAATGAGTTCAATATTCTCAAGAAAATAATCTATCGATTTGTCGACTACTGTGCTATGGGGTATGTGCGAGTTCCGCATGAAATTCCGGAATTCGTGCTTGACTTTAGTCATGGAGATTATGTCGATGATGAACGCAACCGCAGCCTGGATGATACAGATGCTAAGCTGGTAGCATTGAGAAGGGGAATCGGTGCCGATTTGTGGTCAGTTACCGTTATGCTGGTAAACGGTCGGAAAGAATCTCCCGTAAAAGCAAATCGCTGTATTTTTCAGGCAAAATTGAAAGTATCATCCAAGAACAATGATTTCGTTTTTGCAGAAAGTAATCCCCATGCAGATACAACCGCAATGGATTCGGAAGAACAATCTTTAGATTTGTTGTACCGCCACAAAAAAATATACGGAACCGGCCTGGGAACATCCGTGAGTTGGGACATTAATGCATCCGGAATCGGGAGCATATGGAGCGATTTCTTCCCAACCGTTGAAATCCCGTCAATGAGTTTCTCTCTGCCTCAGAACGGGCTTATCAAAGACGAAGAATTGTCCATGAAGTATTTGTCTGACCTTGATCCAACCGACAGAGCCACCAAACTTGCATCCATGCGGAGTTTGGTTGACCTGTATAGAAATTGGGTGGACGATCTGGAAAGAGTAGTCGCAACGCTCGATTCCAGATACGAATCCGCTGCCGCCAATAACATCGGCGAATGCCGGCGCGCATATAAGCGAATGTACGCCGGTATTGATTCCCTGGAACAAAATGACAAAGCATACAAAGCCTTTTTGCTGGCGAATCGTGCAATGTTTATGCAGAGAATTCATATTGCAATGCAAGGAAGTATGGCCAAAACAAACGCCGATCGTTACCCCGGGGACGAAGAAATAGCCGATCGACTTCATGGCATGGATTACGGCCGGGAGAGTGACGATAAATGCAGATGGAGACCTTTCCAGATAGCGTTTTTGCTGATGGATATCAACTCCACAATTGATGATGAGTCCCCGGAGAGGAGCATCGTCGATCTGATATGGTTTCCCACCGGCGGCGGCAAAACCGAGGCATACCTTGGACTGACCGCATTTACAATTTTCTATCGTAAGCTGGCACATCCCAAAAACTCCAATGGCACGGCTGTTATTATGCGCTACACGCTCCGCCTTTTGGCGGCGCAGCAGTTTACCCGCGCTGCTACACTCATTTGTGCTTGCGAGTACATTAGGCAGGATTGCGCTCAAAAGAGACATAAATATCCTTCCTATCCGTTGGGGAAAGAGCCGATTACAATCGGACTCTGGATTGGCGGATCTCATATTCCAAATAAAAATGTCGGAACCGGTGAGCGTTCCAATAGTGCGGAATATCATTTGGGTAAGCTGCAGAGTGTGAGCAGCCCATATTATGTTCGTAACGAAAAGGAACGTCATAATAAGTTCCAGGTGTTGAAGTGTCCCTGGTGTGGAACAAAGATGGTTAAGGATGATAAAAACGGCCATCTGGTTGGAGAATGGGGATATAACATGAGCGGCGGTAAACATTTTTATATGTTCTGTCCGCACGAAGATTGCGCATTTACCAAAAGGCTTCCTATTCAGATTATCGATGACGAGCTATATGACGCACCTCCTACATTATTGTTTGGCACTGTGGATAAATTTGCCATGCTTCCTTGGGACGGACGAATCGGTGCATTTTTTGGCATCGGGAAAGACAATCGCACACCGGAACTTATTATCCAGGACGAATTACACTTGATTTCGGGCGCATTGGGTACGGTTGTTGGACTTTATGAAACTGCAGTGGACGCAATTTGTGGTCAAAAGGGTGTATATCCCAAAGTGATTGCATCTACCGCTACGATACGGAGGGCAAAAGAGCAGTGCTCCGTGCTGTATAACCGCGAGGTGGTGCAATTCCCGGCTCCCGGATTGGATGCGGAGGACTCCTTTTTTGCAAAAGAGTCTGCCGTTGATTATGAAAAAGGTGATTACGGGCGCAAGTATGTTGGTATTATGCCTTCCGGCAAAACCAAAGCCATGATGGAAATTCGCACTATGGCTGCGCTCATGCAGAAGATTTATACCATGGACCTTTCGGAAGAGGTTAAAGATAAGCTGTGGACGTTGACAGTATACTTTAACAGTCTGAAGGACCTGGGTAAGGCTTCAACGTTGGTGGACGATGACGTAAAGGATTTTATTGTTCGCACGGCAAATCGTATGTTTACGGGGAGGCGGCTCATCGTCAGTGCGGACGAGCTTACCAGTCGCGTTTCCACTACGGCATTAAACGAAACTTTGGACAAATTGGAAAAGATTGAGTACTCCAAAGAGAATGAGGCGGCCAAGCGGTATGCTTCCAATGTGCTGCTTGCCACGAACATGATCTCCGTTGGCATTGATGTGGCGCGATTGAATGTCATGTTGATGATTGGGCAACCTAAACTTACCAGTGAATATATTCAGGCATCCAGCCGTGTAGGACGTTCCTTCCCCGGCGTTGTCTTTGTGCAGTACGATGCAACAAAGAGTCGCGACCGTTCCCACTATGAGCGATTCCGCTCTTATCATGAATCATTTTATCGTTTTGTCGAGCCAACCGGAGCAACTCCGTTTTCCCGCCCGGCGCGTGAGCGAGCTATGCATGCCGTCCTCGTTTCAATGATGCGTCAAATGACCGGAATGAGCGAAGACAAGGACGCCATCAACTTTGACAAGGAATACTTTGCGGACACAATAAAACAAATCGAAACATTCGTTACAGATAGGGTGACAGGGATTAACGAGCGCTCCGAGGGACAGGCAAAAGACGATGTAAACGAAATCCGGACGGAGATTGAGGAGTTCTTCGATCTTTGGCAATCCTATGTGGATGAATGTAACGGAGAACATCCATCCGTTCCGTTGTATTTTGGCCGTCGATTCATGGTTAATCCTCCCGCAGGAGATGCACGTCGGCTGCTTAAACAATACAATTCCTCAGGTAAGGATAGTGCCGTTGAAACTTTGACCTCAATGCGAAATGTGGATACCCCGGTATCGGGCAGTATTATAGTTTGGGGGGATAACAATGTCTGAACAGGTGAAGGCAAAGGTGGAACTGAATAAGGTTACCCACTCCGTTCGTGCCGCTCAGGCGGTTTTGCAGTATGGTGTAGGGGCTATGGTGGACTTCCCGGATCAGACATTGGTTACGGCTGCGCCAGAGTACTGGAGTGGGACAAGCAGAATCTATGATGATCGCTTTGCCAAAGCCCTTGGGGTGGACTACTTTGCTTTACCCACCAACATTGCGTACGCACGTTTTCCTGAATGGTATTTCTGCCCGAAGTGTCGAAGATTTCAGCCGTTAAAAAACTGGGTGTCCGAGTACAGAAAAACAGCCAAGCCAAAAATGCTTGAACGGGATGAGTATATGGTTGAGCATATGCAATGCCCCCGGTGCCGACAGGATTTGGTTGTAGCGCGTATTGTCACGGTGTGTGAAAGTGGTCATTTGAATGATTTCCCATGGGTAAAATGGGTTCATGCAAAGGCGAAGAAACCGATCTGCGGAAATCCGGAGCTGAAATTTAAGACGGGCGCATCCGGAACGGAAGGGCTTGAAGGATTGAGCGTTAGCTGCTCCTGTGGTGCCGTTGCGACATTAAGAGGCGCATTCGATAAGGATTGCTTTCAAAAACTGGATGAAGATTTGGGAACCAATCAGTTCAGATGTGACGGAAATCATCCGTTTCGGCACACCAAAGAAAAGTGCGTTTGCTACCCCAAAACCGTGCAGAGAGGCGCATCGTCCGTTTACTTTCCTGTAGTGCATAGTTCATTGGTCATTCCTCCGTATGCGGATAAGTTGAATGCAAAAATAGAGCAAAGCAAAGCTTATGATGATTGTATGACTATCATAAGCGATGAGGACCCCGAAGAAAAGATCGCAACAATCACCCGGCGATTGCCGAAGTGGGTAGATAAAATTGCACTGGAGATCGGAGCACCCCACGCAGAAGTTGAAAAAATTCTGACTCAAAAATGGTTGGATCCGGTTCCGGAAGGCGTAGATGTGGCCGGAATCCAGTATCGTGTGGAGGAATATACAGCGCTGTCTGGCGAAGTAGGTGCAGCTGGTTCCGGGCTGGGCGATTTTTCACGTGAGGAAATGGATATCTCTGAGTATGATCTCCCTCATATTAAAGCCATTTCCCTCATAGACAAAGTGCGCGTGGTAAATGCATTGATTGGTTTCTCCAGAATTCAGCCGACAATGACCCGCAATGATGTAGGTTTTGTTGATGTGAAGGAACCCAACACTCGATGGTACCCCGCTTATGAAGTCCGAGGTGAAGGCATTTTTATCGAGTTTAACCAAGAAAATATCGATAATTGGGTTGAAACCCATCCGGCAGTCAGCGAGAGAGCCGCTATACTAAACCGTAATTATGCGGCATCGTACATCGGAAGAAACCATCCGCGAACGATAACGCCTAAATTTCTTATGCTGCACACGCTATCCCATTTGCTCATTTCTCAGTTGAGTTTTGAATGTGGGTATAGCATTGCTTCCCTGAGTGAGCGATTATACTGTGCGGAGGAATCCGACGGGAAAAATATGGCGGGTATTTTCATTTATACGGCCAATGGTGATGCAGAGGGAACATTGGGAGGACTGGTTCGGCAAGGGAGACCGGATGCGTTCCCTGGTATTCTCAGAAAAGCAATTGCAAACGCCAAGACATGCTCAAATGATCCTGTATGTATCCTGAGTAGAGGCCAAGGACGCGATTCGTTGAATCTTGCTGCTTGCCATGCCTGTGGACTTCTACCTGAGACTTGCTGTGAGGAGCGAAATGCCTTTTTAGATCGTGGTGTTATTGTTGGTACCTACGAAAATCCGGAAATTGGTTTCTGGAACGATATGGACGAAGATCACTCGAACCCATGACTGAATTTTAGTTGAACAGCGCCATGATATTGTTGAAGTCATTAAGTGCTGAGATGTATATAATTATAAGAATTTCGAACAGTGTAAAGATAGACTCAATGCGTAGGTAGAATATAGGGATACCCGCATATTTTACTCGCAGTTAGTTACTAAAGGTTAAAAACAATGTAATAAGGTACCAACACAGAGTACCTGATGCGATGTGACGGTATCTTATATATGGGAGTATTTTTGATAATGAGTGGGTTCGTCATCGTAGCTGTTTTGCGGTAAAATAAAACTAATAGATAGGCAGGAAGGAAACAGACGATGGAGTCGAATGATAAAATCCAGCTTTTTGAAAATCAGCATATTCGCACGGCGTGGGATGAAGAAAAGGAAGAATGGTACTTCTCCATTGTCGATGTGGTTGGCGTACTGACGGACAGCGTTGATCCCACGGCGTATTGGCGCAAACTCAAACAACGGTTGAAGGCCGAGGGCAATGAAACCGTGACAAATTGTCACGGTTTGAAAATGACGGCTCATGATGGTAAAAAACGCCTGACCGATGTGGCCGATACCGAGCAACTTCTCCGTATCATCCAGTCCATCCCGTCACCCAAGGCGGAGCCGTTCAAGCTCTGGCTGGCACAGGTCGGCCGGGAGCGTATTGAGGAAACCATAGACCCGGAGTTGACCATCGAGCGAGCGCTGGAAACCTATCTCAAAAAGGGCTATACCCGCGAGTGGATTAACCAGCGGCTGCAAGCCATTCAGGTCCGTAAGGAACTGACAGACGAGTGGGATGCCCGCGGCGTTCAGAAGGGCGTGGAATACGCCATCCTCACCGATGAGATCTCACGCGCGTGGTCGGGAATGTCTACCCGCCAGTACAAAAATCTGAAGGGACTCAAAAAGGAAAACCTTCGCGACAACATGACCACGCTGGAGCTGGTGCTGAATATGCTGGCGGAGGCCACCACCACGGAAATTTCCAAGCAGAAGGCACCGGCGACCCTTTCGGAGAACATCGACGTGGCCCGTGCCGGTGGCAAGGTGGCTGGCGACGCACGGAAGGCCATTGAGACGCAGACCGGCGTTCCTGTCATCACTTCCAAGAATGCTGCGCAGCTTAATGAAGTGGTGACAAATCTGCTGGAAGATACAGCGGATATGGATAAATGATAACTGCGCATGAGAGAATGATGCCATTAGTCAAAACATTATAATCAATTTACAGGATAGCAAGGAGGAATGGCAGCGTGTCCAAGAACGATCAATACAGGCAGTTGATCGCTGATGTTCGCACAGCCTATCGATCTGCGCAGCGTGAATTGAAGTGGTGCGATGAATGCCAAGAGATCAATCTGTGGACTTATTGGCAGGGACGCGGACATTTAGATGCCCGGATCATGCTGGTGGGTCAGGATTGGGGTTGCCCATGGGATGCAGGGGCTGCGGAGGTTATGCGGAATGTGCAGGCCATGAATCGTGGGCAATCCATCGGCTATATGCGTGAAAATGAAAACCCAACAGATAGAAATCTCATTGAACTCTTTCGCTCGATTGGATTCGACATTCTAACGGACGATTCACGCCTATTTTTTACGAACTTCGTGATGGGCTACCGAGTCAAGGGAACCAGCGGAAATTTTAAGAAAAGTTGGGCGGCGGCAGATGCAGAATATTTCCGCCGACTGGTTAAGATCATCCGTCCGCGCATCCTTTTGTGCTTGGGTAAGGACACATGGAAAAGTGTACTCGGCTGTTTTGACAGCACCGTATCAAATAAGGTGAGCTACAATTGCGTTATCGAAAGCGAGAAAAATCCGGTGGTGGTAAGCCTCTCAGATGGAGTGCCAGTCTATGTGTTTGCCTTGGCGCACTGCGGTGTAATGGGTACGCTCAATCGAAATCGGGGCAGTGGTGATAAACTCTCGCTGAATCGGCAGAAGAATGACTGGGCAAAAGTGCTTCCGGTATTTTGGAGCGATCCGCAGCTCATGAATACATATTGGAAACCGGCTATTGAACTGTTACGGGAGATTGAAACATCAGAGGAAAAGCGAGATTGGTGTAAAGAATATTCTGCCTATGCGCCACAGGCGGACAAGCATGGGTTGATGCGAGACATTGAGCGGTTTATAGAGGACACATATAAAAATGGCGTGGTGATTGGAAATTACCATGAAATAATGAAAAGCCTAAATCTTAATGAGCGGCAGATTGTTAAGGCAGAAAAAGTATGGATAGATACACTACCGCTGTATGGTGCGGCAGCTGGTCTTGCTTATCATTTTCGCCGGGATCATTTCTGTGAGGGCAGTCTCATAAGTGATAGCATTGCGAATGGATGTGTGCTGCGACTAATGGAACGGCTCTATAAGCTGCTTACAGCAACACCGTGATTAAATGCGGGCGGGTTAAAATCTGCCTCGCTATAGACAAAGAAAACCGTGTGCGGACCGCAAGGTCAGCACACGGTTTTTCATTTGGATTCCTTCAGCCAGACCTCCAGTTCCTTCTGAGAGATCAGCCCCTGCTCACATTTATCCTTCTCCGCTCTGGCCCGCTCACTCCAATCGTAAAACTGCTGGTCGGTGATCCGTCCGGCCTTGATCCACGCAAAGCGCTTTTTGTACTCGCGGCGGTAGACCTTGAATACCTCATCGTCCCGCTTGCTGCGCGTCCATGTATTGATGGCCCCGACCTCCCGACAGGTGCGCCCGCGCTCGTCGGCCACGCGACCGCAGTACTCCGTCGCGCCATGCCGCATCACCGCAAAGTACCTGCCGCAGTTTTTGCAGCGACGCATCTTAATTTCCTGCTTCACACAGGCGCGGAGCTGGAAGTCGAGGATATCGTAGATGTTATTTGGCGTCAGAACCTCGGTAAACACTTCACCGATCAACTCAAACCCAATCGGCTGCGGATAGAATCGAAATGCCGTCTCGCCGCTGCGCTGATAATAGTCGACCATTCGCTTCGAGGTCGGCTCGTCGCTGTTGTCCGCATCCAGCACATTTTCAAACAGCTCCACGATCTGTCCCTGCATCCGTCGCAAGGTGTCCGGTAACGCATAGAGATATTTGCGTGGCAGCATATCCTCCGTGTACTGTTCGAAGATCACCGCCCGTGACAGCCGATACCTCCAGTCCAGCGCAAGCTGCTGAAAATAGATGTGCCGCAGTTCGAGCTCATCCAACAGTGCGTTTACTTCCTCGGCATACTGTTTCTCCCGTGTTGTCGTAAGCTGCCAGAGTACCTCGTTGAGCTGCCGGATCGCCGGCTCGATCTCGTCGATGTTCATGTCAACGAGTGACAGCAAGCTCTCGGGAAACGACACGGTCTTCGATGTCTGCACCATGCCCTTTCCGTAGTCCGCGCCATAGCTATAATGCTCCGCACCATCCGCAATGTAGGTTTCGAATTGAAAAGAGATCATTTTCGCTCTCCCGTTTTAGACTTATTTACAATCCGTTCATTTATCGGTCTTGACAGATTTTTTCATTTCTGTTAGTCTAAGTACATAGACCGAACATTCTTTATTTCAAAAATAAGTCTAACCTGTATGGGCGATAAAGTCAAGAGAAAAATTCGGTCGTCTCTGCACCTCGACAACTGAATACCCATCACCGGAGATGATACACGCCGGAGAAGTAAC
>OGXK01001382.1_pt1 | contig 12835 bp, 10 predicted proteins | sample 1576261 | NCBI WGS metagenome assembly OGXK01 (sample SAMEA3541581, study PRJEB24748) | human gut metagenome | biome: human gut; feature: human-associated habitat; material: faeces | place: China | collected 2012 | reverse complement strand
GGAAGAGAAAAGGGAATTGCAGAGGGAAGAGAAAAGGGAATTGCAGAGGGAAGAGCAGAAGGAAGAGAACAGGAAAAACGCAATATTATTCGTGAAATGCTGCAGGATAACATTCCCGATTATAAAATAAAACAATATACAGGAGCAACAGATAAAGAGATTTCCGAGGAAAAGAGCCGGTTGTTTTAAATGTCTGCGCCTGTTATTGGAAGGTAGTGAAATATACAGACCGTACATGATAAAAATTCTCGATAATCTGTTCCGCATATGAAACAGCTAGAACAGCTCGAAAAATGGGGAAAAGCAAGACCGTGGATTTTAATCAGTGCGCCGGCTATCTTGAAGAATAAATATTTTTACTTTGTAGCAGCATTGTTTATCTTGGCACTTAGCATTGCGTCAGGTAACGGATCTATGACCGTATATTATTGTGGAAATATCTTAAAAGATATGGATATGATGACACCACTTTCCATGGCACTGACACTTCCGGTTATTATTGGAAACTGTTTCGTACCTGTGATTGTTAAGAAAATAGGACATCAGAAAACGCTAATCCTCAGTTCGATTCTGATGCTGGTCGGATTTCTGACCAAAATTCTGGCGCAGGCGCTGCTCGACGAGTATGGTCGGATTTCTGATCGTAGCAATTAACCCTTACAGCGGAACATTTGCCATCGTCGGAACGCTCGTAAGAGGATTTGGAAATGGAGCAATCTTCGCTTGTGGATTCGCATTAGCAGCCATAGCAAGCTTACCGGGCATATGAGAATCTTCCATCCCCGTTTATATTTTCTTTATACATATTTCATTTTTTATCGCTGTCAATCCCGGTCAAATTATTGTATAATGAGGAATAATCGAGAAACCATATAACAGATACGGGAGGGTCTATGAAGGAACCAACGTTAGGAAATCCGCAGAATACCATCGAGGTTCTGCAGAAATATAATTTTTCATTTCAGAAAAAATTCGGTCAGAATTTCCTGATCGATACACATGTATTAGATAAGATCATACAGTCGGCGAATATCACGGAGGATGATATGGTACTGGAGATCGGACCGGGAATCGGTACGATGACACAATATCTGGCACAGGCGGCAGGAAAGGTGATCACAGTTGAGATCGATAAGAATCTGATCCCGATCCTGGAGGATACATTAAGCGGATATGACAATGTACGTGTCATCAATGAAGATGTATTGAAGCTGGATCTTAAGAAGCTTGCAGACGAAGAGAACAACGGAAAGCCGGTTAAAGTGGTGGCGAATCTGCCATATTATATTACGACGCCGATCATCATGGGACTTTTTGAAAATGAGGTTCCGGTAGAGAGTATCACTGTCATGGTGCAGAAAGAAGTTGCGGACCGTATGCAGACCGGACCGGGTAATAAGGACTATGGCGCACTGTCATTAGCAGTACAGTATTATGCCGACCCGTATATTGTGGCAAATGTTCCGCCGAACTGTTTCATGCCGAGACCGAAGGTAGGATCAGCGGTTATACGCTTGACCTGTCATCAGGAGAAACCGGTACAGGTGCAGGATGAGAAGCTGATGTTCAACATCATCCGTGCATCTTTCAACCAGAGAAGGAAGACACTGGCGAACGGTCTGAAGAATGCGGCGACATTAGATTTTACAAAAGAAGAAGTGGAAGCAGCGATTGATGCACTTGGAAAGGGTGCAAGTGTGAGAGGTGAGACACTGACACTGGAAGAATTCGCAAGATTGAGTGATTTATTATCTCCATATAAGAAAGGATGATGACGATGGACAGAAAAGAAGGACAGACACTATTTGAGGTAACACCGGAAATCAGCCATTTTGCAGAACTTTGCGAGAAGAACAATGCGATAGACAAAGAGCTGTATACGAAGTACGAAGTCAAACGGGGACTCCGTGACCTGAACGGAAAAGGTGTCCTTGCGGGACTTACGAACATTTCCGATGTATGTGCGAAGAAGATCGTGAACGGAGAGGAAGTGCCATGTGCAGGAAATCTTTACTATCGCGGCTACAATATCAAAGATCTGGTGCAGGGTTTTCTGAAAGATAAGCACTATGGATTTGAGGAAATCGCCTATCTGCTGTTATTCGGTGAACTTCCGGATAAGACGCAGCTGCAGACATTTCATGAGACACTGGTGGAAAGACGGACATTGCCGCCGACATTTGTCCGTGATGTGATCATGAAAGCGCCAAGCCGTGACATGATGAACAGCCTGTCGAGATCGATCTTAAGCCTGTACACGTATGATCCTCATGCGGACGATACGTCGATTCCAAATGTACTGCGTCAGTGCCTGAATCTGATCAGTCAGTTCCCGATGCTGATGATCTATGGCTATCATGCATATAATTACCGTATGGGAGAAGATCTCTTCATCTATGCACCGTCACCGGAATTATCAACAGCAGAGAATATACTGATGATGCTGCGTGAGAATAAGGAATATACGAAATTAGAGGCAAAGATCCTGGATATGGCACTTGTCCTTCATATGGATCACGGCGGCGGTAACAATTCTACATTTACAACGCATGTGGTAACATCATCCGGAACGGATACTTATTCGACGATCGTGGCTGCTATGGCATCCTTAAAAGGACCAAAGCACGGGGGAGCAAATGTCAAAGTAACCCAGATGTTTGACGATATGATGGAAAAAGTCAGTGACTGGGAAGATGATGATGAGGTACGCCGCTATCTGACCGATCTGTTGGATAAGAAGGCATTTGACCGGAAAGGACTGATCTACGGAATGGGGCATGCAATCTATTCCGTATCTGACCCGAGAGCCGATATTTTTAAGAAGTTCGTTAAGCAGCTTGCAAGAGAAAAGGGCTGTGAGAAGGAATATGCACTGTATGAAAAGGTAGAGCACATGGCACCGGAGGTCATCGCAGAAAAGCGTAAGATATACAAAGGTGTAAATGCGAATGTCGATTTCTACAGCGGACTTGTATATAGTATGCTGGATCTTCCACCGTCACTTTATACACCGATCTTTGCGGCAGCGCGTATCGTCGGATGGAGTGCACACCGTCTGGAAGAGCTTAAGAATGTAGATAAGATCATTCGTCCGGCGTACAAACCGCTGGCCGAATATAAAGAGTATGTCAGAATGGATGATAGATGATGAAGCATGAATTTTATTATACATCCAGAGATTCTGTGACAAAGATCCATGCGATCGAATGGCTTCCGGATAGAGATATAAAAGGTGTCTTACAGATATGTCATGGAATGGTGGAGTATATTGACCGTTATGATGAATTTGCCGAATTTATGTCGGAGCACGGATATTATGTAGTCGGACATGATCATCTGGGACATGGGAAATCCATACAGACAGAAGCTGATCTGGGATATTTTGATGAACGGAAAGGTAATCAGTATGTGATCGGAGATATTTATCAGCTGCAGGAGATGACACGGAAAAAATATTCGGATGTGCCGTATTTTATGCTGGGGCACAGTATGGGGTCATTCCTGTTGAGACAGTATCTGACGATGTATGCGGAAGGCCTTGCGGGAGTTGTCATTATGGGAACCGGTCATCAGGGAATGCTGACGCTTTGTGCGGGAAGGATGATCTGCAGGGTCATTGCAGCGTTCAAAGGATGGAAATACAGAAGCGCATTTGTGGATAGTCTGAGTTTTGGAGGTTTCAATAAGAAATTTGAACCTGGTGAGACATCGAAGGAATGGATCACATCCGACAAGAATAAAAGGGATGAATATGTGCGGGATCCGCTGTGTTCCTATACATTTACACTGGGAGCCTATTATCAGATGTTTACCGGTATGAAGGTTCTGGTACGGAAGGGAAGTATGAAACGGATTCAGAAGACGCTTCCGGTGCTCTTTACGGCAGGATCCGATGACCCGGTAGGGGCATTCGGAAAGAATGTGACCAGAGTCTATGAGAAATATAAAGATGCCGGGATCAAAGATGTGTCGATCCATCTGTATGAAGGCGACCGGCATGAGATCTTGAATGAGGTGGACCGGCAGAATGTGTATCGGGATATCCTTACGTGGATCGGAGAAAGAAATAAAACAAAAGCGGAGTCGTAAAGACATCCGCAGAAATTACTGGTAAAATGGACCGCCAGAAGCAATCTTCTGGCGGCCTTTACTTTATGAGGGGGGCGATAGTTGTTATCCAACTATCTGAAAGTATTATAATCAAGAAATGTGAAAAAAGTATGTTCATTTTATAAAAAAACGCAACAAAAAACTCTCCTTTCCGGAGAGCTTTTTGTTGTTGTTATAATTACTAAAGGAATGAGAGTAAAGTGTACACCGGAGAGTGATTCCGGTGTTTTACTTTATGAGGGGGGTGATAGTTGTTGCTCATCAACTATCTGATATATAGTATAGACAAAAAATATGTCTAAAGTATGTTAAAAACATAAAAGAATTCGAAAAAATCTTAACTAAAAATGAAGAAGACAAAAACAGATTCTAAAGAGCGGAAAGTAAAGGACAGCATTCAGAGTATTTGCGTAAATGAGCAGTTACGATATCAAAGAATTCACCGGAGGTTGGTTTCAGAGTTAAAGGGCGTAATGCAATTTTTTCGAGAAGCGGTCTGTTTCCGTGCTCCCAACAGACCTTGATGACAGTGCGGATATCACGTTCAACACTATAACTTGTCGTATTATAGTGACGTGCGATGTCTGGATAAAGATACTTACTGACGAAAAGGAGGTAGTTTTCATCAGACAGACAAAGACGTATACCATAAATGAGATATTCATAGCCACGGTAAGTTGCACCAATACCAAGAGAGCGAATAAGATATTCTATTTCTGGCTCATGCATAATATGTCATCTTCTTTCTAAAAATTTTGTTTGGAAGAATCCGACAAGATGAAAATCCCACGGAGTATGAAAAAATAAAAAAGATTCTTAAATCACCAGGGATTATTATATAGAAAAAATATCTTTACGAAAATATGGTTTATTGTTTTTAGACATAATATTAGCAGTTTCTATTTTAGACGACAGAACGGATAAAGAGCATATTTTCATAATATCTTAAGAATTTACAAGACCAGGACTTAAAAATTAGTTGATATTCTTGTATAGTATAAGGGAGGTGATGAGAAATGTACAACGTACTTGTATGTGATGATGATAGAGAGATTGTAGAAGCAATAGAGATATACCTGTCGCAGGAAGGATATAAAGTGTTAAAAGCCTATGACGGTGAGGAAGCGTTAAAAGTGCTGGACAGGGAGAAGGTGGATCTTCTGATCATTGATGTGATGATGCCGAAGCTGGATGGGATCCGGGCAACGTTAAAGATCCGCGAGAAGAAGAATATGCCGATCATAATCCTGTCGGCAAAATCTGAGGATGCCGATAAGATCCTGGGGCTGAATGTAGGAGCGGATGATTATATGACGAAGCCATTCAATCCGCTGGAGCTGACAGCGCGGGTAAAGTCCCAGCTTCGCAGATATACACAGCTTGGAAGCACGATCGATAAAAGTAATCAGGCTGTTTATGCGGTCGGTGGATTATCTATCGATGATGAACAGAAGGAGGTTACGGTTGACGGGGAACCGGTCAGACTGACACCGATCGAATATAATATTTTATTATTACTGGTGAAAAATCAGGGAAAAGTATTTTCTATCGATCAGATATATGAAAGTATCTGGAATGAGGATGCTATCGGGGTGGATAATACAGTGGCAGTACATATCCGCCATATCAGAGAGAAGATCGAGATCAATCCGAAGGAGCCGAGATACCTGAAGGTAGTCTGGGGTGTCGGGTATAAGATAGAGAAGCTTTAGGAAGGAGCATATATGAAGAAATGGTACCGAATGCCAAGAGTAAAATTCTTTTTGCTGGCAGCGGCACATATATTAGCAGCTGCAGGGGTGTTATGCATCCTGTGGGCTACGCGTTATCCGATGCTGATACAGGAGCTGTGTTCTGCTGATGCTGCGAAGACGTATGAGGAAAGCAATGCATTTGCCAATGCTGTGGCCAATGCCAATTATCACATCCTGGACGAGATCCAATACCAGACCTTATATGATACAGATGGAAAATATGACCCGGATAAGATCGTAGATGTGGCAAAATATGAAGATACAGGCGGGATAACGGGTAAAGACGAGACCGGACTGTCCTTCCGGCTGGGGGACATGTATTCCTGGGGCAAATTAATCGCAGAAACGATGACAGATGATGGTTCCGTCTCAGATACCCGGGACGAACAGGACGATATCATTGTGTGTCAGCGGTCAGATGGAAACTACCACTATTTCCGTTATAAAGAATTTAAACAGATGATCGACAGAGGGGATCTGTCATTTGTCATCACAGGAAACAGTTCTGCAGATGATATTCTGGATGAGTTGAAACAGGGGGAATATCAGGAAAGCAGCAGCGGGGAATCCAGATTCAGGGGACTTCAGGATATCGATGGAAAGATTGCTTACATCAATTGCTGGAATTATGACGGGACAAAGATTCCCGGAGACTATAAGACGGTAAACGGAGAAACGGTACTTCAGCTTGTGAATAATTCCAAGACATGGAACGGCAGGCTGAGTGATGCCTACAGAATGATAAATGATGCGGCCGAGATCATCTATTCGGATGTTGACAATTATGTGCTAAACCAGAAGCAGTATCAGGAAGGAAATTCGAATATCACATACCTGTATGTGAACCGGGATAACGGAACGGTCATTACGAATAAAAAGAAATATCAGGACTATGATCATTACGAGGAGAGCCTGGAACAACTAAAAAAATCAGGGAAATATGTGATCGTAAGACCGAAGCTTGCAGACTATGAAAGTAATATTGAAAAAGCCGGCAAAGGAGATTCAATGGCACAGGAATGGCATAGGACAGTAGCCGGTTATGTAAATGCGTCAGATTATGTATATGCATCGGTTGTGGATACAGCGTATCCTGTGAAAGATGATTTTTACGAGCAGAAACAGATCTTTACACAATATGCGGCCGGGGCAAAAGCGGCCGGTATAGGGGCAGTTCTGGCAGTCGCAGCTTATCTGGCGATTCTGGTGTTATTGACGATCGGAGCCGGAAGAAGTGCAGAAGATGAAGAAGTGCATCTGGTGAAGTTTGATCACATAAAGACAGAACCGGCAGCAGTTGGTGTAATATTGCTCTGGGCAGTAGTTATGCTGGTAGTAACAAAAGCCGGGATATTTACATGGCAAAGCGTAAATGGAGAGACTATCTATACAGAAAATAAACAGATATATCTGCAAGGAATGGTGGTGGGATGTCTGGGTGCGCTGTATAGCTGTGCGATGTTCCTTCTGGGTTATCTGAGTCTGGTGAGAAGAATCAAGGCGAAGACTGTATGGAAGAACAGTGTATTCAGACGGCTGTTACTCTTTTTGAAAGAGATGCTTCAAAACATCCGGTATCTGTGGAAAATGATGATCGGATTAGCAGCATTTTTACTGTTCCACTGGCTGACCTATATATTTGCTGCAGATGGGAGTACTACCTGGGCGTGGGCATTCATCTTGCTGGTAACAGATGCCGCAGCATTCGTCTGGATGGTTCAAAAGGCAAAAGGAACCGGAAAGATCATGATAGGGATCGAGAAGATTGCCGGTGGCGAAGTGGAGTATCAGATTCCGGTAAATGGATTACTGGCAGAGCAGAAAGAGATTGCAGAGAAAGTAAATTCTATTGGAGAAGGACTGGAAACAGCACTTGCAAAGAGTATGAAAAGCGAACGGCTGAAGACAGACCTCATTACGAATGTCTCGCATGATATCAAGACGCCGCTTACATCTATCATTAATTATGTAGAATTGTTAAAGCAGGAGGACTTTAAGGATCCGAAGATCCGGCGTTACATTGAAGTTCTGGAACAGAAATCACAGCGCCTGAAGACATTGACAGAAGACGTCGTAGAGGCTTCCAAGGTAAGTTCAGGGAATATTACGTTGGAATTCATGAACCTGAACCTGGTGGAAATGATCCAGCAGACGAGTGGAGAATTCGAGGAAAAATTCAAGGCAGGAGATCTGGAAGAGGTCACGAACCTTCCGAATGAGGAGATTGTGATCCGCGCAGATGGAAGACGGCTTTGGAGAGTGCTGTCTAATATATATAACAATGCGGCAAAATATGCGATGCAGGGAACAAGAGTTTATGCTGATCTCGAGAAGAAAGATGGCATGGCATGTTTCAGCCTGAAGAATATATCGGCACGGCCGCTGAACATCCCGGCTTCCGAGCTGACGGAACGATTCATCCGCGGGGATGTATCAAGAAGCACAGAAGGCAGTGGTCTGGGATTGTCGATCGCACAGTCGCTGACGGAAATGCAGGGCGGAACATTTGAATTATATCTGGATGGAGATTTGTTTAAAGTGACAATAAAATTCCCGGTTTCATAGTTGGGGACGGAGGATTGCATGCAATCCTCCGTCCTTAACTGCATTTTCTCGGTTCTGTCCGGTAAAATTGCTATCCATGATACTTGCGCTCTTGTCTAAAAAACAGTAAAATATAATATTATGAATGAATTAAGTAAATTATTACAGGAAAATTTAAATATAGAATTTATATCAGCAACGCTGAGTAATCCGAAGAAGAAAGACGATGTGCAGAAGAAAGACGATGTGCAGAAGGTAAAGGTAAGACCTGTACTGAAAAAAGAGGTACTTTACTTCCAGTTTGAATCGTTCCGGAACAATCAGGCATTTCATGAGAATGTGGAGGAGAAAAAAGCTTGTGAAATACTTCTCGAATATATGGGAAATATGCGCCAGATGCAGATGGAGACACAGAGAGCGGATTATACGGTTCTTGTAAGTAAAAAAGGAAAAGTGACCATAAAAAGTAAGATAAAAAAGGGCGGGAAAAAGAAGATTGATATGAGCCATGACCGTAAGAAAAAGTATGTGTTGGAAGAGGGAGTCCCGGTACCGTTTCTTCAGGATCTTGGAGTTATGACGCAGGATGGAAAGATTGTGCGTGCAAAATCCGATAAGTTCCGCCAGATCAACCGTTTTCTGGAGTTTATCGAAGATATCCTTCCGGAGCTGGATAAGGGAAGAGAACTTACAATCCTGGATTTTGGCTGTGGAAAGTCTTATCTTACATTTGCCATGTATTATTACCTGCATGAATTGAAAGAATATGACATAAGAATCATAGGACTGGATCTGAAGAAAGAGGTGATCCGTCACTGTAATGAACTGAGTGAGAAATACGGCTATGAAAAGCTGAGATTTCTGGAAGGGGATATTGCAGATTATACCGGAGTCAACAAAGTAGATATGGTAGTAACTCTACATGCCTGTGATACGGCAACGGATTATGCACTGGCGAAAGCGGTCGGCTGGGATGCAAAAGTGATCCTGTCTGTACCATGCTGCCAGCATGAATTGAACCGACAGATTCGGAATGAGGTATTAGAACCGGTATTAAGATATGGACTGTTGAAGGAACGTATGGCGGCGCTGATCACGGACGGACTCCGGGCACAGTATCTGGAGCGCGAGGGGTATGAAGCACAGATACTGGAATTCATTGATATGGAACACACACCGAAGAATATCCTGATCCGGGCAGTAAAAAGGAATCAGAAAGCAGATCAGAAAGAATCTGTAAGGCGGCAGCAAATCGAAGCATCTATTCGGAAATGTGAAGCAGAACTCAGGGTGTCACCGACACTGGGGCATCTGTTAGATAACCAGGGAAAAACGGAATAAAGAGGGAGTATAAATGACATTAACTTTAAAGAAACGTTTGATAAATGTGGGCGTTCTGTCTGCAGTATTTATCGTGGCTGTCATTATATTCAGCTACGTGACGAATAAGGGGAATGACAACATGACGGCTGATATGGGAGCCGCAACATTTCCACAGATCTCATTTTCATATGGAGATTATAAGATCAATACACTTACAGGCTATGCAAAGAGGATGGATGTGTCTTCTATGCATAATACCATCACTCCGGTAGCCGATCAGAGTCTGGATGTAAATATAGAAGCATATGGCAATAAATTTACAGGAGCCAGCTATAAAGTCTACACACTGGACGGGACAAGTGAACTGGAATCTAAGAAAATCAAAAAGGCAGGAAAGAACTTCAGTCTGGATCTGAGTGGAGATAAGGTACTGGATGAAGAAAGAATTCTGGAGATTCGGCTGAACAGAAATGATGCGAATCCGGTATATTTCTACACCAGAATTGTCAGTGATGAAGATGCAAATGTTGCACAGTGTCTGAATTATATCAGTGATTATCATGAAAATGCACTTGCAAAGGCAGAGAATGCAGGCGTAGGAGCAGCGCTTGAGCCGACGGATGATGCGGATAATACGACGCTTCAGCATGTAACGATCAATTCGAATTACGAACAGGTTACATGGGGCAGTCTGAAACCACAGGTAGAACAGGAAGAACGCTGGAGTATCAAAGAACTGAACAGTACCTGCATGTCGGTATTGTTACAATACAGGGTAAGCTGTAAAGGAGAGGAAAATGAATCCGACCGGTATGCGGTCAAAGAATTCTTCCGTGTCAGATACATCGCAGATGCACAAAAGACATACCTCTTAGATTATGACAGAACGATGGATCAGATATTTGATGCGACGAAGAAGGTTCTGAATGAGAAGGGAATTATCCTCGGAATTGCACCAACGAATCTGTCTTATAAGGTGAATAAAGACGGGACGATCGTATCATTTGTTGAGGCAAATGAACTTTGGAATTATAATAAAGATTCGGATGAGGTGTCACTTGTATTCGGATTTGCAGATGCGGAAAATACAGATGTGAGAAATCTGGTTCCGGATCACAAGATCAAGATTTTGAAAGTAGACGCAAAGGGCAACACGACCTTCCTTGTGTCGGGATATATGAATCGTGGTGAGCATGAAGGTGAAGTCGGAGTGGCCGTATATTATTACGATATAGAGAAAAATTCCGTGGAAGAGAAAGTCTTTATCTCTACCAATAAATCTTATGCACAGGCAGTCAGTGAACTGGGAGAAATGTCTTATTATGATGCGAAGACAGACATGCTCTACACCATGGTGGACGGTACACTATATCAGTATAGTATAGAGGATGATGAGAAAACAGTACTGGTCAAAGGTCTGGACGCACAGCAGTATGTCGTATCGGAAGATGGAAGTCTGATCGCATATCAGGCAGACGGAGAACTTGGAACTGCAACGAAAGTATCGATCCTGAATGTAGGGACAGGAAAGAAGCAGAAAATAACCTGCAGCGAAGGAGAATGCATCCGTCCACTGGGCTTCATCAGAAGTGATTTTGTATATGGAATTGCGAAGACGGAAGACATAGGAAATACCGTGTCCGGAGAAGCAACCGTCCCAATGTACAAATTGGAGATCCGGAATCAAAAAGGAAAAGTGATCAAAACCTATCAGACAGATGGCATTTACATTTTAAATGCAGCATTTGATGAAGATATGATCACGCTGGAGCGTGCATCAAAGGATGGGGACACCTATACTGCAACAGCTCCGGATTATATTACGAACAATGAACAGAAGACGAAAAGCAATATTACACTGGAGACATATGCGACAGATCTGAAGCAGACACAGGTACGACTGACATACAATGATGGGATATCGGATAAGGAACCAAAAGTACTGAAACCAAAACAGATCCTGTTTGAGACACCGCAGACGATCACATTTTCAGACAAAGACGCACCGGAGAAATATTATGTCTATGGACATGGTGAGATCCAGGGCGTGTATACAAAGGCCGGGGATGCGATCAAGAAAGCAAATGATTACAACGGAGTGGTAGTCGATTCCTCACAGGATTATGTATGGGAGCGTGGTAACCGTAACCTGCAGTATTCGATCACAGAGAAAGATGACGTATTAAATACAATCAAGGACCGTCTTAAAAACCAGGAGAAGCCAATTGATATTTTGAAGGATATAAATGATGGTGCTGCCTATGACCTGACCGGATGTACGACAGAAGAGATCCTGTACATTATCAATCAGGGCAGACCGGTCATTGCAATGCTGGATTCGCAGAATGCGGTTATTCTGGTGGGATACAGTGATACGAATGTTGTGTATGAAGACTTGAATGACAGTACAAGACACAGCGTGAAGTATGAAGAGATGGATCAGATGACATCCGGAAGCGGAAATGCGTATATTGGATAGTTGTGTATAGAAAATAAAAAAGAGCGAACATATAACTGTTATGAAATGAGTTATATGTCCGCTCTTTTTAATACCATTCAGATATAGATTAAGCTGTGCGGAAAAGTGTTCCTTTATATTTCTTCAATGCTCCGTACACGATCAGACCAAGAATAGTGCAGGAGATCACCTCACCAATTCCAACCGTCAGCATCATAAACGGAATCGGAAGTGTCACACCATAACCGTAACGCAGTACGAACGGAACGATGATGATATTCGAAATAATCGGTGGAAGTGTTGCGACAACCGGCTTCTGCTCACGCAGTTTCCATGTGAAAAATGCACCGATCAGAGTTGCAATACTGCCGAATACAATATCCGGAAGGATCGCACCGCCCAGAATATTACCGATCAGACATCCGACAAAGAGTCCCGGAATAGCGGCTGGTGTAAATATTGGTAAAATAGTGAGTGCCTCGGAGATACGAACCTGTACTTCTCCGAAAGAAAATGGTGCAAAGATGTAAGTCAGCACCACATAGATTGCAGCAATCATGGCTGCCTGGGTCATGAAACTAAGATTTTTGTTTTTCATTTTTCAATTCTCCTTTAGTTTTGTTTTACGTGTGGAAGGTCACGAACA
>OGXK01001381.1_pt1 | contig 12835 bp, 9 predicted proteins | sample 1576261 | NCBI WGS metagenome assembly OGXK01 (sample SAMEA3541581, study PRJEB24748) | human gut metagenome | biome: human gut; feature: human-associated habitat; material: faeces | place: China | collected 2012 | reverse complement strand
AGATTCCATTCCCAAGCTCCAGTGTTTCCGGTATAATCTTCCAGATTCCGCTTCCCGGTCTGTCAAACTGAAAAAATGCCAGCTGCGCCCCGGTCGTCTCTACCAGAACCCGGTAATTAAATATTACCCTGGTCTGCTCGAATACAAACACATACTCTCCTATTCCCCGTCTGAGCGAGACCGGTCCTATTGTCTGTCCTGTTGGAGATTCGATAGAAAGTGCCAGAAGATTCGGAAGTTCTGTCCATAGTTCCATCACAAAGCCTCTGGTATTATTCCCTACATTGATCTCCACCGGCTGATTATTTTCCTGTTCCAGAATTCCCAGATAATGATGCCTTTTATCTGCCTCGTTGCCACTTCCGGTCACAATCCCGATTCCTTCGCTCGCCGCCACATTTTGCAGATACTCTGACAGGATTGAATATCCTCCATGTCCTCCAAAGCTTGTTCCAACTGCCAGACAGATCACCAATGGTCTTTTCAGCTCTTCTTGTACCTTCTGCAGATAAAAAACCGCCGCTACCAGATCATTTTCCTGATAGCATCTGGCATCACAGTCTACAAAATAGTACTCCCGTAAATATTCTTTTGCCTCCTTCAGCTTCACGATCACCATCTCTGCCTCCGGCGCTGCCCCGATAAACAGATTCTCCGGATTTGCCCCTCCGCATGCCACACTTGCAACAAAAGTGCCATGTCCGTCCGTATCAAATGACGGAACGGTTTCCTTTGGATTCTCGCTCTGGATCGCCAGATTGATTTGTTCTCTCGTATATTCACTTCCATATCCGATTTCCCGGGGCGCTGTTCCACTTTGTTCTTCCTGATCCCAGATTCGCCGGATCCTGGTCGAACCATCCAGATTCCGGAAAATGGGATCCAGATAGTTGATCCCAGTATCAATGATCCCAACTAGAACTCCTTCACCGCTCAATTCCAGACCAGTCAGATTCTGAACCGCAGCAATTCCCGCTTGTTGGATCGCTGCCATATCCAGTGTTGTATAGCACTTCGGAACCATTGTATACGGATAATCGGCAAGTTGCTTTTTTCTGTCTTCACTCTGGTCAATATAAAGAAGCTCAAAACCGTATTTTAACGGTATCCGGCATCCGTTTTCCAAAGGAAATTTTTCCCCGAGAGCACCGGTATCTCTCATCATAAAATCCCTGTATTCTTCCGACAGAATCTTTTCTTTACATTCTTCCTGTGGCATAAAAATTCCTCATATACTTTCTTTTGGAAAATATATGAGGGATTGTTCTTTCTTATACTACGATACTGGACGGTTACGCATTTTGCACTCCATATCCATTCTTTATTCGGTACGTTTCTTTTCAATATCCTCGTAGAAGGAAGTCACTTCTTTTCCTTTTTCCAGGGTACTTATATTCGGACCGCTCTTGAATACGATCTTCAGCAGAATTGGTGTGATGATCGTTGTGATCACTACCACGATGATAACCGGTCCGAGGAAATTGCCGCCCATCATACCGAGTGCTTCTCCCTTGCTGGCAACGATCAGCGCAACCTCACCACGGGAGATCATTCCGACACCGATTCGTGCACACTGATAATTCTTATATCCACACATCTTCGCACCAAGGGCGCAGCCAACGATCTTTGTCAGGATTGCAACAATGGTAAGAACCACTGCAAAGCCTACAATTGCAGTACTCATCTTCGGAAGTTCTACCTTCAGTCCGATACTTGCGAAAAATACCGGTGAAAGCAACATATAAGACATGGTATCAAATTTCTTCAGCACGAAATCAGATTTACTTGTATTGGAAATGATCAGTCCGGCAATAAATGCACCAGTGATATCTGCAACACCGAAGAATTTCTCTGCCACATAAGCCATCAGCAGACAGAATACAAATGCCATGATCGCATGACGTCTGAGTCCCTTTTCCGCCTGATCTGTCCACTTTTTAAATACCTTGTAAAAGATAAATCCGATCACACCTGCAAATGCGAAGAATGCAACGATCTTCAGTAATACAACTGAAATCTTTACTGATTCATCTGCCATACTTGTTACCAGTGTCAGTGCAATGATACCAAGCACGTCATCAATGATCGCAGCTCCAAGAATCGCATTTCCGGATTTGGTTTTTAATTTACCAAGTTCTTTTAATGTCTCTACCGTAATACTTACGGAAGTTGCTGTCAGGATAACACCGATAAAGATATTCTGCAGAAATACGCTGCAGGATGCATCGGATGTGATCACACCTGGACGGTTAAAGAACATTGCAGTCGCATAACCGCCGATCAGTGGAACGATAACACCTATCAGTGCAATAACGAAGGATGCTTTTCCACTTGCCTTCAATTCCTGTATATCAGTTTCCAGACCTGCACAAAACATCAGCACGATAACACCGATCTCTGCAACGTTATGTATAAAACTTGTCTCTGTCAAGATCCCAAGCATCGCCGGTCCAAGAAGAACTCCTGCAAGAAGTGCCCCTACAACCTGCGGCATCTGTACCTTTCTGGTCGCAAGACCAAGTGCTTTAGTACAAAGTAAAATAATTGCAAGATCCAGTAAATACTTATAAGTCTCCATTCTCTCTCTCCTATTTATATCTTGTTTTTTTAGACACATTGTCTAATGTACACCTTTTAATACAATTTTTCAACAAAAAAATACCCGTAAATCTTAAATTTACGGATATTTCCCATTCTTTTTTTGTATGATCGCCATGTTTTTTTGATATATGAAGGTTATTGTTATACTCAGTGATGCTCAAGCCTTGGTACAGACTGGCTTCTCAGCTCGATCAGAGGTCCTCCGGTTCCTTCGATATATGCCTCCGTGATCGTCACTTCCCCGATGCTGTCATCCTTCGGAATCTCATACATAATATCCAGCATGAATTCTTCAATGATCGCACGCAGTGCACGGGCTCCGGTATCCTTCTTCATTGCCTTTCTTGCGATCGCATGAAGTGCACCATCATCGAATTTCAGATTGACCTCATCCAGTGCCAGAAGCTTCTGATACTGCTTGAGGATCGCATTTTTCGGCTCTTTTAATATCTGAACCATCATCTCTTCATCCAGTCCCTGAAGCGTAAATACGATCGGGAGACGTCCCAGAAATTCCGGAATCATTCCGAAGTTACGCAGATCTTCTGTCGTCACCTTCTCCAGTATTTTCTTATCATGATCATATTTGTCTTTCAGATCCGCTCCAAACCCGATAGAAGAATTCTTCATCAGTCTTTCCTTGATGATCTGCTCAAGATCCGGGAACGCACCTCCACAGATAAAAAGGATATTCTTTGTATTGACTGTAGTGAGCGGAACCATCGCATTCTTGCTGTTGGCTCCCACCGGCACTTCCACTTCGCTGCCTTCTAACAGCTTTAACATTCCCTGCTGTACGGATTCTCCGCTGACATCTCTCTGGCTGGTATTCTTCTTCTTCGCAATCTTATCGATCTCATCGATAAAGATAATCCCCTGTTCCGCCTTATCTACATCGTTGTCCGCAGCTGCAAGAAGCTTCGATACTACGCTTTCAATATCATCCCCTATGTAGCCAGCCTCGGTAAGCGAGGTCGCATCTGTAATTGCAAGCGGCACATCCAGAAGTTTTGCCAGTGTCTTTACCAGATACGTCTTTCCAGATCCGGTAGGTCCGATCATCAGCATATTGGATTTCTCGATTTCAATCTCATCCATTGTATCCGTTGCCACTCTTTTATAATGATTGTATACAGCAACCGACATTACCTTCTTGGCGTATTCCTGTCCTACTACATATTCATCCAGTTTCGCTTTGATCTTATGCGGAGCAGGAATATCCTTGATATTCAGGATCGGTTCTTTTTCTTCTTCCGGCTTTTTCTTTTTCACACGCTGGCTCTTCGGGATCTGTGCATCCATATCTCCAAATCCCATCATCGGTCCCATGTTCATAAACTGGCTGTAATCCATCCCGCCAATATTCATATTGTTCATTGCATCAAAGCTTTTTTGCATACAGTCCGGACACACGCAGATGTTGTTCGGAAGATCGATCATCTTTCCGGTCACACTCTCCGGTCTGTGACAGATGAAGCAGACCTTTTCATAGCGGTCTTCATTATTTTCTTTTTTGTCTGTATTTTCTACCTCACCGGTTACTTTCTCAACTGTCTTGTCCTTCTGGTCATTTTCTGCCATTGGCTGGTCCTCCTTTTCTCGGTCGTATTCAGACGATTCCTCTGTCCTTCTTATTCGATTTCCACCCCTGCAAGTTCTATAAACTCTTCCTCTGAAATGATCGGCACTCCAAGTTCTTTCGCCTTTCTGTTCTTGGAAGAAGCAGACTCTACATCATTGTTGATCAGATAATTTGTCTTCTTCGTTACAGATCCGGTCATTTTTCCACCCATCTTCTCAACCAGTTCTTTTACCTCATTCCGGTTTGCAAAATGATTCACGCTGCCAGTGACAACGAAACTCATACCTGCAAATTTCTGTTCTTCTGCCATCTCTTCCGGCTGGATCTCCAGTTCTCCAAGAAGGAGCTTAAATTCCTTTTTTCTTTCCTCTGATACAAAATATTTTACAAATGCCGCTGCAAGCACCGGACCTACACCCTGGATATCACTCAGTTCTTCTTCAGATGCTCCTGTCATTTTTTCCACATCATTTTTAAAATGGCGACAGATCAGTTTTGCATTTGCAAGACCGATTCCTGCAATCCCAAGTCCATATACTACTTTAGCAAGGGTTGTACTTCTCGCCTTATCCACGCTTGCGATCAGGTTCGCATAGGATTTTTCTCCAAAACCTTCCATCGTCTGAATTTCTTCCTGATAGACATCCAGATGGAAGATATCTCTGTATTTGTGAATGAATCCTCTCGCAATAAATTTCTCCAGTGTCGCCTCAGAAAGCCCGTCAATATTGAGTGCATCCCTGCTGACAAACAATGCAAAGGATTTGATTCTTTTTGCCTGACACATCGGATTTGTGCAATACAACGACTTTGCATCATTCATCTGACGGATCTCCGTAGCTCCACCACAAACCGGACAGACTTTCGGGATCTCAATATTGTCACTGCCGGTCAGATTCTTCGCAATCTGTGGAATGATCATATTCGCCTTATAGACTTCGATCGTATCCCCGATTCCCAGATGCAGCTCCTCCATAATACTTAAATTGTGTACACTTGCACGGCTTACCGTTGTTCCTTCCAGCTCTACCGGTTCAAAGATCGCTACCGGGTTAATAAGCCCTGTCCTTGACGGACTCCATTCAATCTCCAGAAGGTGCGTCTCGCGGATCTCATCTGCCCATTTGAAAGCAAAAGAATCACGTGGAAATTTTGCCGTTCTCCCAAGCGACTGCCCATACGCAATATCATCATATACAAGAACCAGACCATCTGACGGAAAATCATTTTCTACGATCTTTTCTGCAAAAAAAGCAACCTTCTCATCCAGTTCTTCTCTTGTCACCAGATAATGCTCCACCACATCAAATCCCTGCTGTTCCAGCCAGTCAAGCTGTTCTTTTCTGGAATTGTGAAAATCCACATTTTCTGCACGTACCAGGGTAAATGCATAGAATTTTACATTTCTCTGTGCCGTGATCTTGTTGTTCAGCTGGCGGACAGAACCACTGCACAGATTCCGTGGATTTTTATATTTTGCATCCACATCATCAATTTCTTCATTGATCCGCTCAAAATCTTTGTAACCGATCACCGCTTCCCCTCGCAGGATCAGTTCCCCTTTATACGGAATATGAAGCGGCACATTTTTAAATACTTTCGCATTGTTGGTAATGACCTCACCGACTTCTCCATTTCCTCTTGTAACTGCCTTAAAAAGCTCGCCGTCACGATAGGTCAGAACAATCGTCAGACCATCCATCTTCCATGAGATCACAGCCGTCTGGTCTCCAACAAATTCCTTCAGCCTTGCCACTTCTTTTGTCTTGTCAAGAGAAAGCATCGGTGACTCATGACGTTCTTTTGGAAGCTCACTTAATACTTCATATCCTACATTCACAGTCGGACTGGAAGCCATAACGGTTCCCAGCTCTTCTTCCAGACCTTTCAGTTCATCATACAGCGCATCATACTCATAATTGCTCATAATTTCCTGCGCATCCTGATAATAAGCTTTTCCGGCTTTATTCAGAAGCTCTACCAGCTCCTGCATCCTTTTCATCTTATCCATATCCAAATCCACACTTTTAATTATTGTTCCACGGTGTCGGCTCTGACTTTGAATCCCTGATCAGCTCATAGAGTTCATTCAGTTCCTGATCCGTAACCTTCCGGTATTCTCCCGGCTTTAAATTACCAAGTTCGATATTCATGATCCGCACTCTCCGAAGCTCCTTTACCTCGTAGCCAAGTACCTCACACATCCGGCGGATCTGCCGGTTGAGTCCCTGTGTCAGAATGATCTTAAATTTATATTTTCCAAGCTTTTCCACCTGGCATGGTCTTGTGACAGTATCCAGGATTGGGACACCACCCGCCATCTCCTTGAGAAATTCATCTGTTACCGGCTTATCAACTGTAACTTTATATTCTTTTTCATGTTTATTTGCCGCACGCATCATCCGGTTGATAATGTCACCGTTGTTCGTCATCAGAAGCAGTCCTTCCGAATCCTTATCCAGACGTCCTACATAAGTAATCCGTACCGGATAGTTAAGAAATCGTACAATACTGTCTCTCTCCCGTCTTTCCTCAGTACAGACAATTCCACGCGGCTTATTGACCGCAAGCACGATCATCTCTTCCTGTCTGGATACCTGCTTTTTCCCAATCCGGACAACCTGACACGGCTCTACCTTCATTCCGGTCTCTGCACGCACACCGTCAACCGTCACCTGTCCGGCTGCTATCAGTTTGTCCGCTTCCCTTCTGGAACATACACCAGCTTCACTTAAATATTTGTTCAGCCGGACCGGTCCTTTATTTTCCGTGTCCAGAAACTGCTTTTCTATTTTATTTGCCATGTTTTTCTCCTGTTAATTCTCATCCAGTACCCCCGCCAGCATCCGGTCTTCAAAAAATGTATTGGCATTATACAGGAACAGCACATCATCAAACTGTTTATCTGACATCACAGAACTTAATTTACCGGTATAATAACGAGGGTCGATAACAACGATTTCCCGGTAATACGGAGCCAGAAGCGGAAGAAAACAGTTTGCATATGAATCTTTGAACACCAGAAGTCTGCGTTTTTCTGTCTGTGTTGACTGGATATCGATCATTGCATGATTTCCACCGAAGAATACGGAATATTGATCTCTCTCATCCAGTTTGGATGAATCATACATAGAAGCACTCTTTTTCTGTTCTTCCACATAATTGACTGCAACCTGTGGTGCATCCGCACTCTTTGGCAGATAAATATAGATTGGTTCCTTATAATCTGTCTCATATCCACTCTTTGCGGATAACGTTCCGTTAAAAGAATCCGATACCGCATAGGCTTTCATCTTAATTTCTTCACTCTTATCCAGTCCAAGCTGTGTCTTTGCTCCCTGGAATGCATACCATGCACCAAGAGAAGTCCAGTGATGATCCGTGTGATAATAAATTGCTTCATCCTTGTGAGCATCCAGTACTTTTTCTGCATCGATCCAGTCATAAGAATCTCCAAGTTCTGCCTTTACACGGCTGATCTGTCTGCTCTGACTGGCAGTCACCGCAAATGCCGGAAGCTTATCCTCCATAACATTTGCCGCATTCGGGACCAGCATCATATGCATCTGGATATCCGGATAACGCTCTTTAAAATTCTTCATTGCATCCAGATTCTCTTTCAGATCACTTTCATCTGCCACAGCAACATCTTCCATCAGATAATGATCCTTTCCTTTGAAAACACCACCTTCTTCTGTCCTCCCCGCCACACTGTCCGCAAATGTCTTGATTCTTACCCAGGTATCTCTTCCTGCAAACTGATCCGATACATACTCCTCGTACTGCTCCATAAACCTTCCGGAAGCAATTCCGGAAAGAGAAATTTCCGGTTTCTGCGCCAGCATACGCATTTCTTTTTCTGACATCTGCCTGTCTTTATGCATAAGGTTTACTCCGCAGCTGAGAATAAGGACTCCCAGAAATAAAAACGCACATACTGCCTGGATCTGTTTTTTCCCTCCTGGCAGAAAATACTTTGTTTTGTTTTTTTGTTTATTATTCTTTCCTTCTACCATTGTCTTTCCTTAAAATCTAAAATATAAAAATGGATTGTAACTTTCTGTCACCAGATATGCCACACACAGCACAAACAGTCCTGTCATCAGGCAGCCTGCCAGAACCGTATGCGGTCTTTCTTCATTAAATACCAGCCGCTTTCCGAGCAGATGCATAAACGGTGTACTTCCTATGATCCCTGCCACCCAGAAGAGCCAGTTTCGCATGATCAGGTACAATGCCTGGCTGTCCATAAATCCGGTTGCACCCTGTCCGAACATATTGCCGATCCAGGTAAGTGCGCTTCCGAGTGTCGGGCTGAAGAACAGTACCCAGCCGAGCATGACCAGAATCATTGTGTAAAGTGTCTGGACTGCCCCCGGCAGCTTTGCAAGTATTTTTCCTGTAAAATATTTTTCAGTAATGAGGATCACTCCGTAGAAGAGCCCCCATACTACAAAGTTCCAGCTTGCCCCGTGCCAGAGACCGGTCAGGAACCATACAATCAGAAGATTCAGTAAATGCCGCGGAACCGTTACCCTGTTTCCTCCAAGCGGAATATACACATACTCGCGGAACCATGATCCCAGCGAAATATGCCATCTTCTCCAGAACTCGGTAACACTTTTGGAAATATACGGATAATTGAAGTTCTGCATAAACTCAAATCCGAACATCTTTCCAAGTCCGACTGCCATGTCCGAATAACCGCTGAAATCGAAATAAATCTGGAAAGTGTAGGCAAGACATCCAAGCCACGCAGTCACTACTGACATTCCATCCATCGCCGCGATATTTTCATAAATCGAACCAATCGTATTCGCCAAAAGCACCTTCTTTGCCAGTCCCATCACAAAGAACCAGGCACCGTATCCAAACTTCGTCAGTGATTCCTTTCTTTCACGCAGTTGTCTCTCCACATCTGCATACTGTACGATCGGACCTGCGATCAGCTGTGGGAACATTGTAACATAGGTTCCGAAATCAATCAGATTTACCTGTACGTCTACATTTCCCCTATATACATCAATGATGTAAGACAATGTCTGGAAAGTATAGAAAGAAATTCCTATTGGGAGTTCCAGTTTTCTATATGGAATATAGAACGGAAGGATCGCATTTAAATTTGTTACGATAAATCCGTAATATTTGAAAAATCCAAGAATAAACAGGTTTACAACGATCGTAAAGATCAGACTGCGCACCTGCGATTTTCTTCCTGCTTTTAATGCAATGTCCATTCCGCAAAAATAATTGAACAGAATGGAAATCAGCATCAGGAAGATATAGACCGGCTCTCCCCACGCATAAAATATGAGGGAAGCGATCAAAAGTACCACATTTTTTACCTTACGCGGCACCAAATAATATACCAACAGTGTAATTGGCAAAAATGTAAACAAAAATACCAGACTACTAAATAACATAACTTTTTCGTTTCCTTTTATCTACTTCAGGCTCTTTGTAAACGCCTTTTCTACAGTTTCAGCTTTTGGTGAAATAACAAAAAGCACGTATGTACCTTTCGTCTTAATGATCGAAGCATCCAGAAGCTTTACCTGCTCGGCCCCATATCCTTCAAAATTATCGAGCTGTGTCTTTTTTCGCTGTTCTGCGGCTTCCTCAACTGCCTCTGCCTCATTCTCGTCCTTTGTTTTCACCAGAAGGAGCTCGTTGACTCCCATTGTTTCATTCGTATAATACAGTGTTATATCTTCATAATCCTTTGGATTGATCCCATAGAATCTCTTGATTTCTTGGGTTCCGGCAAGTGTCATGTTCTTGTCATCTGCCGCATCCACAACCGCTTTCTGTACATCTGCAAACGGTGTATCGCTGTCTCCCTTAGACTGAAAGATCAGACCGATATAGATAAGCAAAATAATTACCATCCCAGCTCTGATATTACGCAGAACTGTAAATTCCCCTTTTTTCTTTGTCATATTCCGGCCACCTCCGCCATATGTTCTGCCCAGATTGGATAATACTCCGCCTTCATATGCTCGCCATCCTGCTCATAATACTCATCTTTTACGATCTCTGTATTATCGATAAATGTAATTCCTTCTTCATCACACATTGCTTTAAGTGCGGTATTATAATCCGGAATCTTGGCATAAACCGGCTCTTCTTCTTCTTTTTGAGCGGAAACAGGAAGAACACAGTTGATATAGAGCACTGCATCGGGCATCTGCTCACGCACATTTGCAAGTACCGCTTTGTATTTTTCAATAAATGCATCTGTATCTCCATCTGTTCCGGAAATATCATTCAGTCCAAGTGCCAGAAAAAGGACTTCCGGCTTTAATTCTGCAGCTGTCTTAATCAGATCACCGGTCTGATCAAGGTGCATTCCCTTTTCCGCTACAACCTTAGAAGTATCAAGCACATCATATACGGTAAAACCGGTTGTGATCGAATCTCCGAGAATCACCGCATGCGCAAATTTTTCGGACAACGGACGGTTCTGCCAGTCCTCTATCGCCTGTTTTTCTTCTTTTTCAATATTTGAAATTTTGGTCTCCACCTCAGATACATCTGCTTTTTCTAACTTCTTGATTGCTTTTACTCCTGCTGATGTATTCACCTTATCTGTTCCAAGATGCGAAAGACCAATACTTACGATTACCGTCAGTACAACAACCGCTCCTGCAATTTCCATCAGAACTTTTTTTCTTCTTTCTTCTGCCTGATGTTCTTTCTCCATCGTTCTTTTTTTCATGCTATGCATCCTATCTTTTATTAAAATATGAGTTTCATTTTCATTGAATCATGTAATAAATACTCTAACTTATTTATTTTACTTTCTTCTATTATAAAAGTCAAATCTTTAATAATGCCAAAATCACCAAATGTGCAGGGTAAAACACGTAAAAAAAATACTTTTTCACAAGAAAATGTTTCTGTGATTTTTTTCCGTTATAAAATACCAAAACACAGGCTCCCGCTGCCAGTACTGCGATCCTTGCCCCTGCTCCTGATGCCAATCCTGCTGCTCCCGGAAGTTCGGCTGTCACCGTAATCCCCAGAACAAGTGCCGCAATAAAAAATACCTTTTTCCGGCGCTTTGGATCCTCTCCTGCCCGGTAAAACCAAAGCGTATACAAGGGAGCCAGAATTGCCCAGTCACAGATACTGCTTACTGCTATAATTCCCAGCACAACCAGACTTTTCTTGCCCGGATCTGATATTTTTTCCTCTGCGATCATCAGACACAGACACAGAAAAAGTGTAAATATCATATTTAAAGTATACCACGGTGCCAGATGATTCCGCGCAAATGCCAGATAATACGGAAGCTGTGAAATAACAGCAAAAATCAGCAGTCTTCCGGCATATTTTTTTACTGACCTTGTATAACGGTATCCTTCAACCAGAAACCAGCACATGACCGGTGCTGTAAAATAACCGATATCCTTTAGCGCTTCGCAGGCAAAGGTTCCTGGTTGCAGAAATATATTTGCAACGTGATTGAGCAGCATAGTAAACACTGCAATGTATTTGATCTGATCCCGGTTTAATTCTATTTTCATCTTGTTATCCATCCTTTTTCTTTCCCGTATTGTATCAAATTCTTATGCATATCTCAAGATTTATGCTATACTGATACTATTACACTGATGACAGGAGGAAGTCTATGCTTATTTTTTCTCTGGATACAAAAAAATGCATGAACGCACTTTTACTGCATCCTGCATTTGATTCCTTTTTATTTATTGAAGGAGATATCACAACTTTTAATACCTTTCAATTTAACGGACGACTGAAAAAAGATTTCTTCAGTGCTGAAGAAAAAGAAGCTCTGGATGACCGGGAATATGCTCTCTGGAAGGAACTTCGCGAGTTTTGTCTTTCTCTGATCAAAGGAAAGCGTACTCCGCTGGGATTTCATTTTGTTCTTTCTATGTCAGCACCGAATATTGCACGGCTTCTCGAACAGGAACATCTTTCATTTGCTCCGGCAGATGTGCAGGGATTGTACCTGAATTTTAAATATGACGGGACAAAACTTAGCTGTACGACAGGAACATCTATGAACCTGTTCACGCTGGACAAGTCACTGGAGCAGGCATGGGACAAGATGGCGCAGCGGATTTTTGCAAAGTACGAGATTCCGTTTGAGGTTGAGTAAAATTTTGAAAATAGTGATGAGATAAAGAGCATAAAATACTGTATGCGGTATTTTATGCTCTTTGTCTTTCTACCTCGTTGGAAAAATTCTTACACAATGCCTCAACTCGGAATTGCAAGAGGACGATCGGCTGGGCAGTTTTAAAGACTCGAAATCAATATAATCTATGCAAGCCTGACGGCGTTGTGAATCGGGAACTGTTATTTCCATATATTTCTTCATGTAGTGCTTCCCTTTTTGTAGCGTAAACACCAGGCTGATCTGCCAATCCACCTCTCCATGACGGAACTTCTCATAATGAAACAACAGTCTCTTGCCTCCTTTTCCTTCATCGGTTACTTCCACGTTTTTTAGCAAAAGTTCTGATGAACGGATATCTGTAGGAACAGAACCCGCGTTTAGCGTGCGTATGATAAATTCCTCGGATGAAATCTCCGGAACAATTTTGATAGGCTCCATATTTGTCCGTTTATTCACAATTGCCTTTGTACGGACTTGCCCATTTAGTACAGAAAACTCCCGGG
>OGXK01001374.1_pt1 | contig 12857 bp, 9 predicted proteins | sample 1576261 | NCBI WGS metagenome assembly OGXK01 (sample SAMEA3541581, study PRJEB24748) | human gut metagenome | biome: human gut; feature: human-associated habitat; material: faeces | place: China | collected 2012 | reverse complement strand
GAAAATTCTGACATGGCAAAATCCTGGGCAACTTTTTGTTGCTCAGGAACTTATAAATAAAGTTAAATTATAGTGTTGCGGAATTAAGGTTGAATATATTTCAAATTCACGAAACTGCTTCTAAGAGCCATTATTTGCCGAGCAATATGAATATCTCCAATAGTATTAAATGACATTTCTCCAATTGTACCTTTACACGTAATTAAAAGATCTCCCAATATAGAAATGACAATAGGAGTCTCTGTCCATCTATTTTTTATCAGGTTACCATTCCGAAAATTGCTGGCTCCAGTCATATAAGGAATGCCATTTGACACTGAATTGTATTGACTTGGTTCTAAATCTCGTCCTGAAAGCAATATAACAAGGTTGGATAAACGAGACCATGCCCAAGTATCAGGTATTTCAAATGGAATCTCATTAGTAATATCTTTTTCAATTTTACCATTCTTCTCGAAGTACTTGTTATCGTCACCTTTATAGATAACAGAATCTATCAAAGTGGACTTTTTTAATTTTCCCTCTTTCACGAGTTCCTGTTTCTCCTGCCGTATCTGTTCAAGCAGTTCTTGGGCTATTCCTTCTTCTGCTATTTGTGGTACAAGTTTTCCTTGAATAGCCTCTTGAAGAATAGATTTTTTAAGCAACTCCTTTATAGAAGTATCAAGATTGTTAAGCTCTTCTTGTTTACTATCAAATAGTTGAATTAAAGGTTGTAATAGCTTTAATTTTTTAATAATATGTTGTTGTGCATTAAAAGGAGGAATCGGAATTATAAGATTCAAAATGTGTTCACGGCTAATCCCTGGAATTACACCCTGCGCATTGGATGTAATTGCTGATAAGTTAGCGTCAATTATTAATTTCAGATAAGACATACAAATAAATGAAGAAAAACCTCTTATTATTTGAATTTGTCTAGCAATATGTATTTTTTCAACATTACAAAAACACATCTTGCCAACTCCAGAGCCTTTGCACACAATAAGTAAGTCCCCTAATTTCCCTATTACAGAAGGACATTCAGTCCAACGATTTATAATTAGTTTTCCGTTGCTAATACTGCTAGCTCCTGTAATATAGGGAATACCTTGATTTTTAGAGTTATACTTTTCTGGCATAAAATCTTGTCCAGATAAAAGTTCTATGATACCTCCCATTCTACACCATTCCCACCCCTGCGGAATTTCAAACGGAATCTCATCATCAATGCACTTCACCTCCCCAGTAGCGAGCAATTTCTCATAATAGGAATTGTCCTCACCACGGTAAATGATTGATTCGTTTTTGTCTTTCTTGATTTTCTTTTCCTTAATCAGCTTGGCTTTCTCTGCTCTGATACGTTCAAGAAGCACAGATGCAGGTTCGTCATTAGGGTCTTGCGGTACAAGTTTTCCCTGTATCGCCCACTGAAGTATACTGTTTTTTAATTGCTTTCCGTTCATTTTTCCTCTATTGAATCTTTTTCAATATTCCGTTTTCCCTCTTGTAACTCAAAGAATTCTTTTTGTTCACGAATTTCCCGACTTAATTCCTCTTCTGAAGGAAGATAAGTGAGATATTTGGCAGCGTAAAGTTGCTTGCTATCTTTCAGAATAGAGTAGCGGGCAAGGTCTTTGCTGGTATCTGAGCACAACAGCAAACCTATAGTCGGATTGTTTCCCTCTTCCTTTTTAAGTTCATCATACATACGGATATACATATCCATTTGACCAACGTCCTGATGAGTTATTTGAGTCGTTTTAAGGTCTATAATCAGATAAGACTTCAAGATGATATTGTAAAATACGAGGTCAATATAAAAATCGCCCATATCAGTCTTGATGTGCTGTTGTCGTGCCACAAACGCATAACCTTTTCCTAACTCCATAATAAAGGTCTGCAAGTGGTCGATAATGGCAGTTTCCAAGTTCGATTCACTATATACCGGATTTTGAGACAATCCCAAGAACTCGGCAATGACAGGATTCTTCAAGTATGAGAGCTTGTCCCGTTCAAAATCTGCGGTAAGGCGATTCATCTCGTTGCTTACTTCGTGGCGCAACTGTTCCGGCGTTTGAAGCAGACGTTGATAATACTGTGAAGAAATATTGCGTTGTAATGTGCGATAGTCCCATTGAGTGCGAGCAGTTTCTTTGAGATACCACATTCGTGCGACTTCATCTTCTACACGCATAAGACGTTCATAATGAAGCCACGACACATTAGGATAGAATGGTATCACAGATTCGTCAGGCAATGGTTGACGAATCGGAAGCTGAGTTATATTGAATTCGTCAAGCAATGCCTGACGAATTTGAAGATTGCGAAACTTGATGTAAAAAGAGCGCATATTCTTGACACTTGTCAGCCCAAACCCTTTGCCGTATTCTTCTGTAAGGCTTTGCGAAGCAAGTTCCAATACCCGTTTACCATATCCGGCACGCTTTTTTCCCTTTTGTTCCTGTTCTACGATACGCCAACCGATAAGCCAATTGCGGACGACCAATATACGGTCGGCTGCACGATAGGCTTGACGTCTTGTTTCCCCTGCTATACTCTTCAAGTCAGAGACAAAAACTTTTTCAGGGTCAGTCAGTTTTTTATCTATTTCGTTTGCCATTTTCCCAATAAATCCCATTAATCAGTTATACGATTTTATGTCTATACCGAGAATCTTTTGAATCTCTGAAAGTGTTTTGTCTATTTCATGGTCGAGTGCGGCACGTTTCTCAAAATACTGTTTAAGTAATTCTGCCGGAGGTAATATTTCTTCTTCCTCTTTCGGAAACTTACATTGGTCAAAATTGCAATCCAAATCTATCAACTGTTGGGCAGTAAACACACGGCTTTTTTCTCCCACTTCATCATTGACTATCTCTTTTCGGTCGTTCCACCATTCCTGAATAGGCAGAGTATGCTCTACCTTCATCGGTTTGGTTTTTGAGAAATGTTTGTATCCTTCCGGCATATCCAAACGATAGAACCATGTTTCCTTTGTCTTGAATCCTCCTTCGCAGCCTTCGGCTTCTTCGTTATTAAAGAAAAGGATGTTGGTTGCAATGGAAGTGTATGGAGAAAATATTGAGCCCGGCAAACGGATGATGGTATGTAAATTGAAATTACGCAAAAGATTCTCTTTAAGCGCAAGCTTTGCTCCGTCAGTACCGAATAAAAAGCCGTCAGGAATAATCACTCCACATCTGCCACCAGCTTTAAGACGGTACATAATAAGGGCTATAAATAAATCCGCAGTTTCGCTGGAACGGTAACGTAATGGGAAGTTGCTCTTTACGCTATCGTCCGTACTGCCTCCATACGGAGGGTTCATACCGATAACATCCACTTTATCGGTTTCATTGAAATCCGTGACATTTGTTCCAAGCGAATCACAGTGCGTTATATTGGGAGCTTCAATATCATGAAGCAACAAATTTGTGATGCTCAAAAGATAAGGCAACGGCTTCCATTCTTGACCAACAACAGCATTTTGCAACTTTTCACCATCTTCGGCAGAGCGTACGCTCTTTGCCATATAATTAAGGGCAGACGTAAGAAATCCTCCTGTACCACTGGTAAAGTCGCCAAAGGTTTCACCCAACTTAGGAGCAAGCATCATCACAATAAAATCAGTCAGGGCACGAGGTGTATAAAATTCTCCTGCATTACCTGCCGATTGTAAGTCTTTCAAAATACCTTCGTAAATATCCCCGAATGTGTGGCGGTCTTCTGCATCATCAAATTCAATTTCATTTACTATGTTGATTACCTGACGCAAAAGCGTTCCGTTTTTCATATACTGGTTCAAGTCGGCAAATGTTTCTTGAACAATGCTTTTGGCTCGTGGCGTGTCGGCATTTATAGGAAGGTTTTTCAATGCAGGGAACAGTTTCTCATTGACAAAAGAAAGCAGAACTTCACCTGTCAATGCTTCACCGTCTTTTTCGTCCACCGCCCAATTACGCCAACGCAATTCTTCTGGAATGATGGACTTGTAGTTTTCATCTTTGTACTCCCATGTTTCTTCCTGCGTGTCATAAACTTTCAAGAAGAACATCCAAGTCATTTGTTCGATTCTCTGTGCGTCACCATTAATACCTGCATCTTGTCGCATGATATTCTGGATTCGCTTTATGATGTTGTTTACTGCCATTTTTATGCGGATTTATATATTTGATATTCAAGTTCTCTGACAGCCTTCTCAAATTCAAGTTTGCCGCCAAATAATTTCACAATCTTAGTTGGTTTACCAATACTATTAAATGGTGGTATTTCTAAAATATTCGACTTTTCAAAGTCAAGAATGCCATTCTCTGCATATTTATCAAGAAGAGCCTCCAAGACTTCACGAGCTTTACCTTCATACTTACCGAAGTAGTTACGCTTTTTCACGTTGTTTGCCCTTTCTTTTCTTGTCAATGGTGGTTGGTCAAAAGCAACGTGACATATCACATCAAAGATGTCTGCATCCTTCAGTGCCGGATTCGCTTCGCGGACTGCGTCTATCAGAATGGCATATTCCTTTAACTCGTCCATCACAGCTTGCTTACGTTCCGCTTCTGTCCATGTATGTATGAACTCATCAAGGGTCTGATAGTGTCGTAATAATTGTTTTCTTGCAAACGACTGAACACTTTCTGTTCTCATGGTTTTGCCATCTTCCCCTAAAACAGATACTATCTCATGGGCTATACGAATATCTTTACCATTGATGAGATATTTCTCACGAGGTTCAGACACAGGTGTTGAAGCAGGGTCAACAGGTTGGTATGGCTTCGGCTTCTTCCCACCTCCTTTTGGCGGTTCCGGATCACCGTCAAATGCTGGGTCTTTGAATTTTGCTGTGGCATTGCGGAAGTCAAGTATTTCCAAATGCCACTTACCCTTGTCTTTTCTAAGTCGTGTACCACGTCCGATGATTTGCTTAAATTCAGTCATAGAGCCAATTTCTTTGTCTATGACAATTAATCCGCAAGTTTTGCAGTCCACTCCCGTAGATAGAAGTTCAGAGGTGGTCACTATCACTGGATAGGGCTCATCCACGCTGATAAAGTTATCTAATTGTTTTTTCCCTTCTTTATCCTCACCGACAATACGTGTAACATAATAGGGTGACTTTTTACACAAATCACTATTCATATTGATAAGTAGTGTTCGCATTTCGGCAGCTTCCTCTATATCAGGACAGAACACAATCGTTTTTGTCATACGCCCGATGTCATGCAGCATTTGAGTGATTCTGTGTGCTACCACTTTACGCCTTAGATTGATAGCAAGATCACGACCTATATTTTGTCTTTGATATAGTTTCTGCTCAATTTCTTTACCCAATAAATCCATTTCACCTTCTTCTGGAGTCCACCCTTGTAAATCAACGTTGATAAAGTCGGCAGTAACTCGATATGGAGCTAAGAAACCATCTTGTATTCCTTGTAGAAGTGAATAAGTATATACAGGTTCCCCGAAATAATCCAAGTTGTTTGCTCCTTCATCGGCTTTTGGAGTGGCTGTCATACCAATTTGGGTAGCCGAGCTGAAATACTCCAATACTTTACGCCATGCAGAATCGTCTTTCGCACTTCCCCGATGGCACTCATCAACGATAATCAAATCAAAGAAGTTTGGTCGTACCTCCAAAAATGGGTCTGGCTTTCCTTCTTTTCCGACTAGCTGATGATATAAAGCCATATACACCTCGTATGATGAATCTATCTTTTCTTCACCTTCTCCAACAGAAGTTACCTTGGTCATAAACTTCTTGAATGGTTTAAAATCTTGAGCCATTGTTTGATCTATGAGGATATTTCGGTCTGCAAGATATAGGATTTTTTTCTTTGCTCCGCTTTTATGAAGACGATGAATAATCTGAAATGCAGTAAATGTCTTACCTGTACCGGTAGCCATTACGACAAGTACACGTTGTTGTCCTCTGGCTATGGCTTCAATAGTACGGTCAACCGCTATACGTTGATAATATCTTGGCTCATGGCTATGTGCATCATAATAAAACGGCGTTTCTATTATGTTGAGTTCATCTGAAGTATAGTTCTTAGATGCAAGATAACGGTTGTATAGTTCTTCTTCTGTGGGAAAATCCTCTAACTTGATTTCGGTTTCTTTCCCCGTGATAAAGTCATGTTCCAAGAAAGCATCGCCATTACTGGAGTACGCAAATTTCAGGTCAAGGATTTGGGCATAATCTATGGCTTGCTGAATACCGCCTCCAACTGCGTGTTTATTGTCTTTGGCTTCAACTACAGCAATGGGCTTGCCATTATGGTATAATAGGTAATCGGCTTTTTTACCCTCTGCTACTGAATGTTGGTTGCCAACAACAAGTACTCGACCATCCGTAAAATAGTACTCTTCACGCATATTTACACTTACTGCCCATCCTTTTTGTTGGAGTGCAGGAGTAATGAACAGAGTGCGTATCTCTTGTTCTTTGAGCTCTTTCTTGTTTACTTCCATAACAATAACTCATTTATGGTTTTACACTGCTGACAATCAAATCCTTTACATCAATATTAAGAACTTTGGCTATATCATTAAGTGTTTTAAGGTCTGGTTGAACTGAGTTACTACACCATTTACTTACAGTACAATTAGATTTTCCAATTTGTTCTGCAAGCCATTTTCCTGTCTTCTGTTGTTCGACAAGCACAACTTTTAGTCTGTTTAAATTAGCCATGAAGTAAAATGTTTTAATCCAAAGGCAAATTTATATAAATTGCCTGATAGTATAAGTAACTTCCAATAAAATTATATTATAGGAAGTTGTACAATTAAAATATGACATTGTTTTTTTAATTATTTTCTTTCTCCCTTCTCTCTTTTACCTTTTCCTGTCCCGGCATCTTTTTAGCCAATACACTTTCTCCAGCAGGAAAATAGATAGGAAAAACTTTATACAAGAAACTTACAATATCATTACGCTTCTTTCCCATATTGAAAAAGCAGAACAAACAAAATACATAAGGTCTTGCTGACTACACGTCTCTTTTTGCTGAATAGATATTGATGGAGCGATTATCAAGTCATGTTCTGCAAATGCGCAGGCACAGGCAAGAATAGCTTTCTGCTCTTCCTCAGTAAATACTTTGATTTTTTCTGTTAACCATTCAAGTTCTCCTTTGAGAAGTGATTTTTGCTTTTCATTTTGATGTTTTAATAGAGCATCTACATTTTTTTGTTGCTTTTCTGTCAAGGCATTTTCTAAAGCTTGATTTTTTTGTTTAAGAAGATTGAATTCCAGCAAACCGGCAATGTACATACAAAAATATCCCACCGCAATATCGAATATTAAAATAAGCAGGTATTCTTCACTTGAAATTTGCGTAAACTTAGTCAAATATTCATTGATAGGAATAACGGCAAATAGCATGATTATGGCTATTACATAAAGCACTATATATCGAGTTTTATGTTTTACTTGCTGTAAAGAAGCAAACAAAAAGGAGATTACCAAAATGGCAACTATAACACAGAGTGGTATAAGATATATTCCCATAGGTCTATTCTTCTGCTTTAGGATTAATTACAATACGCCAATAGCCACCATGATCTGCTCCCTCTCTGACAAGCAATCCTTTGGCTTTTAGATTTGCAATCTGCATTTCAATGGCTCGTTTACTGACTCCTATTTTTCCCGCCATCTTATCTTGAGATATAGAACCATCTGATATTACAAGGTCAAGAATACTTTGTGCAGTCCGTCCCAATCGCTTTTGTTTCACCGAAGAATTTTGCAAATCACCGAAGGTTTTCATCGAAGATTCTTCATCGATAGAGTACTTTTCGAGGCTACTATTTACCCTGTTGGCGACTTCCTCTATAGGTATCCTTCCGTTCTCTCCCCAATTCAAATTATAGAATGTGGTATAGAAAGAAATTGCTTCCGTTTGATATTGTGGTTCTTTGCCCGGCAGGAAATTAGGCAGTTTCTCCGTAAGTTCCCGCATTTTCCTTAAGCCCGAACCACGTTTCTCCATATAGTCCAATTGAGTAAACATATCCGCAATAACTGGATTACGGCGCATGGACGGCACTTTGCATATGTCCCGGTCTTGAATTTGTGTACCATCAAGCATTGCTCCTGGTGATACCAATTCTACTCGGTCATCATAGATATCAATATGTACTTCACCGCCCATTACTGTGTAATCTCTATGGATAAGATGGTTTACCAACCCTTCAAAGATTGCACGATCGGAATAGTCTGGGAGATTCAGGCGATAGTTCGGCATCTTCACCCATCCGCTCATGGTATAGTTCTTGATGAAATCCATGCCATATTTCAAAAGCAATACAAGATTTGCCCGATGTTCTACGGAACTGATAGCATCGTCTTTATAAAGTCCTGTCCAGCGGGTACAGAAAATTCGTGATTGGAATACAGTACAATTGTCTACAAACAGCAATCCGGCATTGGTCAGCTTACCGTCAGATGTGACAAGTCCGAATGACTCCAAATACTTATCATTCCATTCCTGATGGGTTTGCTCACGGAAAGTGTTGGCAAGGATAACGAAAGAATGTTTGTTGGCATCTACTTGTGTAGGTAGCGAATCCCAAGTCATGTGCGTACCCTTTAATACTAATGAAAGAAGTTGTTGCGAATTGCATTCCACACTTTCATTACCGACTCGTGTATAAGCTGTACGTGTTCCGTCTTGATAATAATAATATGGTGTCAGTGTTCCTGCCTTTACTCTTACTTCAAGCAGGTTACGTCCTTCGTGTTCGATCGGGATAAGTTGTACGTCAGGTACTGGGTCAAGTCTTGCCTTTATCATTTCACTGATAAAGTCGGCATCTGCTTGCGGATTCTCCAAACTACTGATATGTGGGCCTTCCAGACCGGTTTGAATTTGATAAAGTCGGCATCTGCTTGCGGATTCTCCAAACCTACAATCACTCCGTCATCGTTTACTCCATAGAATAGGCTGCCACCGTCCGTATTGGCAAAAGCCGACACGGATTTAAGCCATGACTTTACTTTCTTACGCTCCAGCATTTCTTTAAAATCGTAAGACGAGCATTCCGCTATCAATGTATTGTTATGAATTTGCATCGTTTTCTTTTTGTTGTTTGGGGATAAAGCCTAAGTTCTATATACAAAGGTAAGGATAATACCGGATATTCTGTTAAAATCGCCTCATTGATTTGATTATTATGTGTTTATATCACGATATTTATCAAATAAATCTGTACTTTTGCAGTAAAGAGCTGTGCTCGCTTATGGATGCTTATTTTCGGGTTTCCGCTATATTTGCAACACGTTCACGCAAGTTGCTCATACAGAGATACTGTTGATTTTGAGGAAGTTAAGTAATATATTGACTAAATAATAAATGAAATCGGTATAATCCTTCAATGGATTATGCCGATTTTTTTGTTTCATATCTAGTTAGATAGATATTTATATAATTAAGATTGGATTCGTTAAGAATTGGAAATATTTTGGTTTATATTGTGTGTTAATTTTTAAAAATATATCTTTGTAGCATAATATTATTAATTATTTTATACTATGAAGAGATCTCTAATGATGATTGCAGGGCTGTTTTTGTCAGTCTGTTCCATTACCGCGCAAAATCTTTCAATGGATCGCGTGAATGCCGATTTCCAAAAAAAGAAAGAAGCACTGCCGACTGGTGATTTGTTTAGTGTTTTCCGACAACAGCTTACACAAGAAGAACGTGATGCACTTACTTTCTTTTATGCTTATATGTCAGTCGGAGATATAACAGATTATTCCGGTGATTTTTATTTGGAAAATGTACGTAGCTCATTGTCTACGCGAAAAGAAACGACATGGGGTAAAACAATACCCGATGATATCTTTTCTCACTTTGTCTTGCCGGTACGAATAAATAATGAAAATCTGGATCGTGCACGCATGATTTTTCATGATGAACTGATGCCCCGTTTAAAAGGGCTTTCTATGCACGATGCTGTGCTTGAAGTAAATCATTGGTGTCATGAAAAAGTAAATTACCAACCGGCTGATGCTCGTACCAGTGCGCCATTGGCTACAGTGAAGACAGCTTACGGACGTTGTGGTGAGGAATCTACTTTTCTTGTTGCTGCTCTTCGTTCTGTAGGCATTCCTGCCCGTCAGGTTTATACTCCTCGCTGGGCTCATACGGATGATAATCATGCATGGGTAGAAGCATGGGTTGATGGTGAATGGCATTTCTTGGGAGCCTGCGAACCTGAACCCGTTCTCGATTTGGGATGGTTTAATGCTCCTGCCAGCCGTGGTATGCTAATGCATACAAAAGTATTTGGCTATTATCAGGGTCCAGAAGATGTTATGCGCCGTACAGCGAATTATACGGAGATTAATATTATAGGAAATTATGCTAAGTTTGCTCCTCTTACTGTGACGGTTGTTGATAACCAACAGAAACCTGTAGAAGGTGCATGTGTACAGTTTAAGGTCTATAATTATGCAGAATTCTTTACTGTTCATACTCGTACAACAGAGAAGGATGGTAAGGCTAGCTTGTCTGCTGGTCTGGGAGACATGATGGTGCTCGTAACGAAAGGTGACCAGTTTGGTATTAAGAAAGTAACATTTGGAAAAGAACGTGAGGTTGATATAGAACTTAGTCACCGTATAGGTGAAGAGTTTTCGTTTCCTGTAGATCTAGTACCTCCTCCCGTAAAACCGAACATACCGGAAGTTACTCCTGAGCAGCGCGCTAAAAATGATATTCGTTTCAATCGCGAAGATTCTATTAGAAATGCTTATGTTGCATCTTTCCCAAATGCTTCAGCTATCGAACAATTTGCATCAGAAACTGGGTATAAGGCTGCGGATGTCAATAAATATATTGTTGCTTCAAGAGGTAATTATGGTGATATAATGGCTTTTTTGCGTGAAGCTGCCAAAAAAAATTATGCAACACGTGCACTTCAATTGTTAGCAACGCTTTCAGATAAGGATTTACGTGATACTCCTAAGAGTATATTGGATGATCACTTATATAATACAGATCTGGCTTTGGATGCGGATAAAGTATTAGCTCCGCGTATAGCTGGCGAAATGTTGACTCCATATCGTTCTTTCTTCCAGAAAGAGATTTCGAAAAAAGATGCCAAAATGTTCCGTGCAAATCCGAATAATTTGGCAGAATGGTGTCGTAAGAATATTACACTTCGAGATGAGTTGTGTTGTGTTGGAACTTTTATTTCACCCGAAGGAGTTTGGCGTAGCCGTATTGCCGACCGTGTGTCACGTGATATATTCTTTGTTGCAGTTGCACGCTCGTTAGGCATTCCAGCGTGGATAGATGGAGTTACAGGAAATGTGTTCTATAAAAATAATGGTTCAGATATCCAGTTGGATTTTGAAAGTGGAGTATCTGGAGTTTCTGAAACAGGTAAATTGCAATTAGCATATTCACCTATACCGCAGCTGAATGATCCGGAGTACCTTCGTCACTTTACTCTCTCAAAATTTGATGGAGCAGGATTTGCATTATTGAATTATCCTGATTTTGCAAAATGGAGTGCTTTGTTTAAAGAACCATCTTCTTTGGATGAAGGATATTATATAATGGTTTCTGGAAGCCGTCTGGCAGATGGTGGTGTATTAGGACAGGTTTCTTTTTTCAACGTTCGCAAAGGTGAGGTGACAAATGAAAAATTGCTTGTGCGTGATAATACTGAAGCTGTGAAGGTGATTGGTAACTTTGACTCTGAATCTAAGTTTATAGATGCTGCCACAGGTCAAGAAACTACAGTGCTGAAAACTTCAGGACGTGGATTATTTGTACTTGCTATCTTAGGCGTAGGACAGGAACCTACGGATCACACATTGAAGGATATTGCTGTCAAGGCAAAGGAATTTGATGCTTGTGGACGAAAAATGATTCTTTTGTTCCCAACTCGTGCTGCTTATGAAAAGTATCAGACTGCACCTGCTCCAGGACTTCCTGAACATGTTGTGTTTGGTATTGATCCAGATAGCTCTATTCAGAAAAAACTCCTTGAAGCATTAGAGCTTGAGGCAAATACTCAATTACCTATATTTATAATAGGTGATACTTTTAATAGAATTGTATTTACATCACATGGCTACACAATTGGATTAGGTGAGCGTTTGCTGAAAATTATTGATAGCCTGGATGAAACAGAGTAAGATTAATATTTAAAAATATTTTTATAGAAAGCCGGTATAAGATAATACTTATATCGGCTTTCTGTTTTTTGAATTTCTTTTATATTATATATAAGTGGCATGGAATGTGGCACACTTATATTCTGTAATAATTTTTTTGCCATAATGTTGCTATGTGAAATTTTGTATCTCTATGGAAACTAAATAAGTAGTGAAGTATATATAAATACTATGATTATCTTCTTGTAAAATAACTGATAATGATAGTGGTATTAGGAAATTAGTTAGTATTGTTAATAATGTTTAAGTGGTTAAATATTTTATATAGTTGCTAATAAAAATTTTTAAAATATAATTATCTTTGTCCACAAGAATGTTACTATATATAAAAAGGAATCTAATATTATGAAATTTTTATTGTCATTTTAATTGAAAAAATGATATGTTTTGTTTGTTTTTTATTTATTCTTTATGAATGACCTTTTAACTACAAGTTTCTAATTATATAATTATTAAATGTTAAATCTATGAGAATTAGTAGGTTTTCACAAATGTTTTTATTGCTGATGGTTTCCGGCTGGGGAACTGTATGGGCTGCTCCAGAAAAATCATTGGATGCATCTATTTCACAGCAATCAGCTAAAATTACCACTCAAGGTACAATTGTCGATGCTCAAGGTGAGCCGTTGATTGGTGTAAGTATTCTTGAAGTTGGTACAACTAATGGTACGATAACCGATATAGATGG
>OGXK01001363.1_pt1 | contig 12911 bp, 9 predicted proteins | sample 1576261 | NCBI WGS metagenome assembly OGXK01 (sample SAMEA3541581, study PRJEB24748) | human gut metagenome | biome: human gut; feature: human-associated habitat; material: faeces | place: China | collected 2012 | reverse complement strand
CGTGGTTCCTCCTAAAGATATTGATGTTATTATGGTTGCTCCCAAAGGTTCCGGTACTTCACTTCGTACCATGTTCCTCGAAGGGCGTGGCTTGAACTCATCATATGCCGTCTATCAAGATGCTACGGGTAAGGCTTTTGACAAGACGATTGCACTGGGTATCGGTATCGGTTCGGGATATTTGTTCGAGACAACTTTCATCCGCGAAGCCACTTCCGACTTGACCGGTGAACGCGGTTCATTGATGGGTGCTATCCAGGGATTGCTGTTGGCTCAGTATGAAGTATTGCGCGAAAACGGCCATACTCCTTCTGAAGCATTCAATGAAACAGTGGAAGAGTTGACTCAATCTTTGATGCCATTGTTTGCCAAGAACGGTATGGACTGGATGTATGCCAACTGTTCTACTACGGCACAGCGTGGTGCGCTGGATTGGATGACCCCGTTCCATGATGCCATCAAGCCGGTTGTACAGAAATTGTATGCAAGTGTGAAGTCGGGCAACGAAGCTCAGATTTCTATCGACAGTAACTCCAAACCCGATTATCGTGAGAAGCTGAATGCAGAATTGAAAGCCTTGCGTGAAAGCGAAATGTGGCAGACAGCTGTTACAGTTCGTAAACTTCGTCCGGAAAACAATTAATCAGCTTTATATAAATAGGTGAAATACCCTCTTCGGTGTTACCGGAGGGGGTATTTCTTTATTATTGATTCCCTATATTTTGAATAAACTCCAATAGCTTCCGGTAAAAACCGTGATGTTTCAGCGTCTCTGCCTCTCCCAATATCACCAGCTTCATACGTGCCCGGGTGATGGCTACATTCATTCTCCTTAAATCATTCAGGAATCCTATCTGTCCTTCTTCGTTGGCACGGACAAGGCTGATGAAGATAACATCGCGCTCTTGCCCTTGGAAGCCATCCACCGTATTTACAGTGAACAAGCTGCGATAAGGCTTGAGTGAAGCGTCTGCCTTTATCTTGCTGCGGAGATATTGCACTTGTGCCTTGTAAGGGGAGATGATGCCGAAGTCTATTTTTTCTTCCAGAATGCGGCTGCCACCGATACGGTTGATGTAGATTTTCAGTTCTGATAGGAGCAGGTCCGCTTCCGCCTTATTAATGCGTCCGAAAGTCTCTCCCACAAATTCTTCTTTGAAATCCATTTCGGAGGTGTCAATCCAGTGGATAGGGGTATCCCAGTCCAGGATGCCCCGGTAACGCACTTCGGGAGCGGCTTCCAACTCGCCATTATAAAACCATTGGGAAGGAAATTTCATGATTTCCTCGTGCATGCGGTATTGCACTTTCAGCAAAGAGACAACGGCAGGTTTGTTGGACACCACTTTCTCCATCAATGTTCGTTCCAGACCTCCACGGGCGGCTTCGTGGCATTTTATGGTGGGCGGAAGTTGGCAGTGGTCACCCGCCAATACCACGCGGTCTGCTTTTCGGATAGCTATCCAGCAGGCAGCCTCTAAGGCCTGGGCTGCTTCATCAATGAAAAGGGTGCCGAAACGGCGTCCGTTCAGCAGCCGGTGATTGCTGCTTACCAGCGTGGAGGCTATGACGTGTGCCCCATCAAAAAGCTCTGCATTGATTTGTATTTCCAATGCGGTGGCGCGGTCGCGCAGGCGGCTCATACGGCTGCGTACTCCTTCGCGTTCGTCATAGCTGCCACGGCGGGCACGGCTGCCCAGTTCACGGAGATTTTTCCGGATGCTCCACAGTTCCGGATAAAGCGGATGGTTCTCGAAACGACGCTCGTAGGTAAAGGAAAGCATCTTGTCGTTGACACGGGTCGGATTGCCGATACGCAGGACATTGACGCCACGGTCCACAAGTTTTTCCGAAATCCAGTCGACGGCAGTATTGCTTTGGGCACATACTAGTACCTGCGGTTCCCGATGCAGGGTTTCATAGATGGCTTCCACTAAGGTGGTCGTTTTTCCGGTTCCCGGAGGACCATGTACAATGGCCACGTCGCGGGCACACAGCACTTTGTTTACAGCTGTCTCCTGCGTGGAGTTCAGCCAGGGAAACCGTACGGGGTAGAGCTCTCGGAAACCGGCTTTCGAGGTTCCCAGCAATATGTCCCGCAATTCGGCCAGGCGGTTGCCTTTGGAGCGTAACGTATCTTCCAAGGCTTCGAACATGGTCCGATAGGATGTTTCGTCGAAATAAAGTTGCACGCCGAGGTTGTCCGTTTCCTGCACTTCCATCACGGCACCGGCTCCGGGCATTATCGCTACCATCCGTGTCTCGTCGGCATAGCTTACGGTAGCGGTGAAGTTCATATAGGTTATTTTTCCATCGGCAGACTGGCGGAAAAAACATACGGGACGGCCGAACTCAAAATTATGTTCTATATCGGTATTTTCTGTGTGTGTAATTTCTATTACTAATTGATTCAGTGAATTATAGTAACTTCGTCCCGGAGTGGCAGGATACCAGCAAAGTCCCCGTTTCACTTTCCGGGCAACCCCCATGTTTTCGGTTTGGCGTTTGAATTCCTCTTTTTCGTATTCGTATTCCATGCGCAGCAAAAGTTGTTGCTGCTGGAGGTGAATAATAGGACTATTTGAATCTTGTTCCTTCATGGTTGCAAAGGTAATCATTCTTCGCTTCCGACAGAAAAAATGCTTTATTTTGTTAAACTATTCAGCCTTTTTATTTGTTTATGATATTAATTTGTAATCTTTACAATAATGAAAAACTAAAAAATAGTGGTTATGGTATATGATTTAACGATGCTCAAAGCGTTTTATGCCGCTTATTCGGAGAAGATAGAACGTGTACGGAATGTACTACAGCGTCCGATGACTTTAGCGGAGAAAATTTTGTATGCTCATTTGTATGATGGGGATAAAGTGAAGAACTACAGACGGGGAGAAGACTATGTGAATTTCCGTCCCGACCGTGTGGCCATGCAGGATGCAACGGCCCAAATGGCCTTATTGCAATTTATGAATGCAGGCCGTGAGCAGGTTGCCGTGCCTTCCACTGTGCACTGTGACCATTTGATTCAAGCATATAAAGGTGCAAAAGAAGATATCGCGACTGCTACGAAGACCAACGAGGAGGTCTATAATTTTCTCCGTGATGTTTCTTCCCGCTATGGCATAGGTTTTTGGCAGCCGGGAGCAGGCATTATTCACCAGGTGGTATTGGAGAACTACGCATTTCCGGGTGGAATGATGGTAGGCACGGACTCTCATACGCCCAATGCCGGAGGTTTGGGCATGGTGGCCATTGGTGTGGGTGGTGCCGATGCGGTGGATGTGATGACCGGCATGGAATGGGAATTGAAAATGCCGCGTCTGATAGGCGTACACTTGAAGGGTAAATTGAGTGGCTGGGTAGCTCCCAAAGACGTTATTCTGAAGTTGGCGGGTATTCTTACTGTAAAAGGGGGAACCAATGCCATCATTGAATATTTTGGACCGGGAACCGCTTCATTGTCTGCCACTGGAAAGGCTACCATCTGCAATATGGGGGCAGAGGTGGGGGCGACTACCTCCCTTTTCCCTTACGATGAGCGCATGGGTACTTATTTGAAGGCTACCGGACGTGAAGAAGTGGCAAAAATGGCTGCTTCCGTAGCTGCCGACCTTCGCGCCGACGACGAAGTGCTGGCAAATCCGGAAAAATATTACGACCGCATCATTGAAATAGACCTCTCGCTGTTGGAACCGTATATCAACGGGCCCTTTACGCCGGATGCAGCAACACCGATATCGAAATTTGCCGAGGTAGTGATAACCAATAACTATCCCCGCCGGATGGAAGTCGGCCTGATAGGGTCGTGCACCAATTCGTCCTATCAGGATTTGAGCCGTGCGGCCTCCCTTGCCCGGCAGGTAAAGGAAAAGAATTTGAAGGTTGCTTCCCCGCTGATTGTCAATCCCGGCTCGGAGCAGATACGTGCTACTGCTGAACGCGACGGCATGATTGCCGCTTTCGAAGATATTGGCGCAACGATAATGGCGAATGCCTGCGGACCTTGTATTGGCCAGTGGAAGCGCCATACTGATGACCCCGAACGCAAAAATTCCATCGTCACCTCTTTTAACCGTAATTTTGCCAAACGTGCCGATGGAAATCCCAACACTTTTGCTTACGTCGCTTCCCCGGAGATGACGATGGCGCTGACCATTGCCGGTGACCTTTGTTTCGACCCGTTGAGGGATACGCTGGTCAATGCCAAAGGAGAGGTTGTGAAACTGTCCGAACCGGTCGGTGAAGAACTGCCGGCACACGGGTTTATAGGAGGAAAGGAAGGATACATTGCTCCAGGCAAAGGACAGACGGAAATTACGGTCAATCCTCATTCACAGCGCTTGCAACTGCTGACTCCCTTCCCTGCCTGGGATGGCATGGATTTGCTGGACATGCCTTTATTGATTAAAGTACAGGGGAAATGTACCACCGACCACATTTCCATGGCAGGGCCATGGCTACGTTTCCGGGGACATTTGGAGAATATTTCGGACAATATGCTGATGGGGGCTGTCAATGCTTTCAATGGAGAGACGAACAAGGTTTGGAACCGCTCCACCAATACCTATGGAACAGTGTCAGGCACTGCGAAGCTGTATAAATCAGAAGGCATCCCTTCCATTGTCGTTGCCGAAGAGAATTATGGTGAAGGTTCCAGCCGTGAGCATGCTGCCATGGAACCACGCTTCCTGAATGTACGCGCCATTTTGGCGAAAAGCTTTGCCCGTATCCATGAGACGAATTTAAAGAAACAAGGCATGTTGGCGCTGACCTTTACGGATAAGGCCGATTATGACAAGATTCGGGAACGCGACCTGATTTCTGTCATGGGGTTGAAAGATTTTGCTTCGGGACGTACGTTGAAGGTGGTTCTTCATCACGAGGACGGGAGTAAAGAAAGTTTTGAAGTACAACATACGTATAACGAACAGCAGATAGCCTGGTTCCGGGCCGGTTCTGCACTTAATGCAAGATAGAATATGGAAAAAATTACTGTACCTTTTATTACCGGCGATGGAGTGGGAGCAGAAGTGACCCCATCCATGCAGGCTGTCGTGAATGCCGCTGTCAAGAAATCCTATGGTGACCGGCGTGGCATTGAATGGAAAGAAGTGCTGGCAGGAGAACGTGCTTTCCACGAAACCGGCTCCTGGTTGCCGGACGAAACCATGGAAGCCTTCCGCACCTATAAGGTGGGCATCAAAGGTCCTTTGACAACTCCCGTCGGTGGAGGTATCCGTTCCTTGAACGTAGCCTTGCGTCAGACGCTCGATTTGTATGTCTGCCAACGTCCGGTACGTTGGTATAAGGGCATTGTTTCTCCACTCAAAGAGCCACAGAAGGTGGATATGTGCGTATTCCGTGAGAATACCGAGGATATTTATGCAGGCATCGAATGGGAAGCCGGAACTCCGGAGGCTGAAAAGTTCTATCGTTTTCTCCGTGATGACATGGGGGTGACAAAAGTCCGTTTTCCCGAAACCTCCTCGTTTGGCGTGAAGCCCGTTTCGAGAGAAGGAACAGAGCGCTTGGTGCGTGCCGCCTGCCAATACGCCCTTGAGCATCATCTGCCTTCCGTGACGTTGGTACACAAAGGAAACATCATGAAATTTACGGAAGGTGGCTTCAAGAAGTGGGGGTACGAACTGGCAGAACGTGAGTTTGGTAAAGAACTGGCAGAAGGGCGTCTGGTCATCAAGGACTGCATTGCCGATGCATTCTTGCAGAACACGTTGCTTATCCCCGAAGAATATTCCGTGATTGCCACGTTGAATCTGAACGGCGATTATGTGTCCGACCAACTGGCTGCCATGGTAGGCGGCATCGGCATTGCACCGGGTGCGAATATCAACTATAAAACGGGGCATGCCATCTTTGAGGCTACTCACGGGACGGCTCCGAACATTGCCGGGAAAGACATTGTGAATCCTTGTTCCATCATCCTTTCCGCTGTGATGATGCTTGAATATCTGGGTTGGAAGGAAGCTGCCTCTCTTATAGAGAAAGCTTTGGAGCAGAGTTTCACCGAAGCCCGTGCTACTGCCGACTTGGCACGTTTTATGCCGGGTGGCGTCTCGCTGTCCACTTCGGCTTTCACCCGGGAGATTGTAGGAAGAATAGAAAATGGGAATAACGAATAAAACGAAACGATTATGAAGAAGGAGTACCTGATTTACAAGCTTTCCGAAGATTTGAAGGAAGCTACCCGGATTGAGAATGAACTGTTCAGGAAGTTTGATGTGAAGCGCGGTTTGCGTAATGAGGACGGCACGGGAGTCTTGGTGGGGTTGACCAAAATAGGCAATGTGGTCGGCTATGAACGCATCCCCGGTGGAGGGCTGAAGCCTATTCCCGGCAAATTGTTCTACCGCGGTTATGATGTGGATGACTTGGCACACGCCATCATCAAAGAGAAGCGTTTCGGTTTTGAGGAAATTGCCTACTTGTTGCTTTCCGGTCGCCTGCCCGACAAGGAAGAACTCTCTTCTTTCCGTGAACTCATCAACGACAACATGCCGCTGGAGCAGAAGACCAAGATGAATATCATTGAACTCGAAGGAAACAACATTATGAACATCCTGGCGCGCAGCGTGCTCGAGATGTATCGTTTTGACCCTGATGCAGATGACACTTCCCGCGATAATCTGATGCGGCAGAGCATTGAGCTTATTTCGAAATTCCCGACCATCATTGCGTATGCCTATAACATGCTTCGCCATGCCACCCATGGCCGTTCACTGCATATCCGCCATCCGCAGGAAAACCTTTCCATTGCCGAGAATTTCCTCTATATGCTGAAGAAGGACTACACGGAGCTGGATGCCCGCACGCTCGACCTGCTGCTGGTTCTTCAGGCCGAGCACGGTGGTGGTAACAACTCCACTTTTACCGTACGTGTCACTTCTTCTACCGGGACGGATACTTACTCTTCGATAGCGGCAGGTATCGGTTCCTTGAAAGGGCCGCTTCATGGAGGTGCCAATATCCAGGTTGCCGATATGTTCCACCATTTGCAGGAAAACATTCAGGACTGGACGAATGTGGATGAGATTGATACTTACTTCACCCGCATGCTCAACAAGGAAGCCTATAACAAGACCGGCTTGATATATGGTATCGGACATGCCGTCTATACCATTTCCGACCCGCGCGCCATTCTGCTGAAAGAGCTTGCCCGCGACCTTGCCCGCGAAAAAGGGAAAGAACGCGAGTTCGCTTTCCTTGAACTGCTCGAGGAGCGCGCCATTGATGTGTTTGGCCGTGTGAAGAATAATGGGAAGACTGTTTCGAGCAATGTCGATTTCTATTCGGGCTTTGTTTACGAGATGATTGGGCTGCCGCAGGAAATCTTCACGCCTTTGTTTGCCATGGCACGTATTGTAGGCTGGTGTGCTCATCGCAATGAAGAATTGAACTTCGAAGGCAAGCGTATTATCCGTCCTGCCTATAAGAATGTTTTGGATGAGGTGACTTATGTGCCCATTAAGAAACGGTAAGGATTAGACTTGTATCTTTTAAATCGTTCCATTACGGGGGAAAAATCGTTCCACCATGGTGGAACGATTTTTTCTCCATGGTGGAATGAATTTTACTCCATGATGGAACGATTAGGCTTTCGTATCTCTGCTGCTTAATCCTCTCAGTAAAAAACGCTGGTTTTTGTATGAAAAAACAATTTTATCCGGAGAAAACGATTTGTTTGTTGTGAGTTTTCTTTATCTTTGCTTCGCATAAATAAAGAACTATGAATCAGGAAACTTTTCAGATATTTCTGTGGGTAATGAGTGCTGTGGCATTGGCTGTCTTTATTGCACTCTATTTTGTCAAGGCAGGCTATGGCATGTTCCGTACTGCTTCGTGGGGAATTTCCATCAATAATAAACTGGCATGGGTGCTTATGGAAGCGCCGGTATTCATCGTCATGTTTGGGTTGTGGGGAAAGAGCGGAGCAGGATTTTCCATACCGGTATATCTTTTCTTCCTGCTGTTTCAGTTGCACTATCTTCAGCGGGCCTTTGTTTTTCCCTTCCTGCTGAAAGGCAAGAGTCGGATGCCGGTGGCGATTATGGCGATGGGAATAGTCTTCAACCTTTTGAACGGGATGATGCAGGCGGGCGGTTTGTTCTATTTCGCTCCCGAAGGCTTGTATGCCGATGGCTGGGCCTATTTGCTGAAACCTCATGCCTTGTTGGGAATCATTCTGTTTTTTGCAGGTATGTTCGTCAATTTGCATTCCGACTATGTGATACGTCATCTGCGCAGGCCGGGTGATACGAAGCATTATCTTCCCGGAAAAGGGCTTTACCGATACGTCACTTCTGCCAATTACTTCGGTGAACTGGTGGAATGGACGGGGTTTGCCATACTCACAGCTTCTCCCGCCGCCTGGGTGTTCGTCTGGTGGACGTTTGCCAACCTTGTTCCCCGTGCCGATGCCATTCACCGCCGTTATCGGGAGGAGTTTGGTGATGAGGCGGTAGGAAAGCGCAAACGCATCATTCCATTTCTTTATTAATGGAAAATGGAGAGTTGAAAATGGAAAATGAATAATTCATAACTTATAACTCATAACTCATAACGATGGAATCCAAGTTATTCACCCCTGTCACTTTCGGACCGTTGACCTTGCGTAACCGTACCATTCGTTCGGCTGCTTTCGAGAGCATGTGTCCCGGAAACGCTCCGTCGGACATGTTGCTCGACTATCATCGGTCGGTAGCGGCGGGAGGTATAGGTATGACTACTGTTGCTTATGCGGCAGTTACTCAGAGCGGCCTGTCTTTTGACCGCCAGTTGTGGATGCGTCCCGAGATTATCCCCGGACTCCGTAGGCTGACTGATGCCATACATGCGGAAGGGGCTGCGGCAGGCATCCAGTTGGGACACTGTGGCAACATGTCCCATAAAAGTATTTGCGGTTGTATGCCCGTCGGCGCATCTTCCGGTTTCAATCTTTACTCTCCTACCTTTGTGCGCGGACTGCGTGCCGATGAGCTGCCGGAGATGGCGCGTGCTTATGGGCGTTCGGTGAATCTGGCACGGGAGGCCGGATTTGATTCTGTAGAGATTCATGCAGGGCATGGCTATCTCATCAGCCAGTTCTTGTCCCCGTCCACCAACCATCGGAAAGACGAGTTCGGAGGCTCGTTGCAGAACCGTATGCGTTTTATGGATATGGTGATGGAAGAAGTGATGAAGGCTGCCGGCAGTGATATGGCTGTGCTGGTGAAGATGAACATGCGCGACGGTTTCCGTGGAGGGATGGAACTGGATGAGACGATGCAGGTGGCCCGGAGGCTGGAGCAGTCGGGAGCACATGCGCTGGTCTTGAGCGGTGGGTTCGTCAGTAAGGCGCCGATGTATGTCATGCGGGGCGAAATGCCTATCCGCAGCATGACGCATTACATGACCTGCTGGTGGTTGAAATACGGTGTACGCATGGTAGGCAAATGGATGATACCGAGCGTACCGTTTAAGGAAGCCTATTTCCTGGAAGATGCCTTGAAATTCCGTGCCGCCTTGAAGATACCGTTGGTTTATGTGGGTGGCCTGGTTTCCAGGGACAAGATAGATGAGGTGCTGGATGACGGTTTCGAGGCTGTGCAAATGGCACGTGCTCTGCTCAATGAGCCGGGGTTCGTCAACCGCATGCGTGCCGAAGAGAATGCACGTTGCAACTGCCGGCATAGTAATTATTGCATTGCCCGGATGTATTCCATCGAGATGGCATGCCATCAGCATTTGAAGGAGGAACTTCCACCTTGTCTGAAAAAGGAGATAGAGAAAATCGAAGCGAAAGGCTGATTTTTAGTTTTTAATTTTCAATTTTTAATTATTAAAGTGAATTTAGCTGTTATAACTGGGGCAGACGGTGGCATGGGCATGGAAATTACCCGCGCAGTGGCAACTGCCGGCTATCAGGTCATCATGGCATGCCGTGACCCCCAAGCTGCCGAACCCAAGCGGCAACTGCTGATGCGTGAAACCGGTAATCCGCGTATTGAGACTGCTCCCATTGATTTGGCATCTCTGGCTTCAGTGGCCGCATTTGCAGAGCATCTGTTGAAGCGGGGAGAGCCGTTGGCGTTGCTGATGAACAATGCCGGAACCATGGAAACGGAACGCCGCATTACCGAAGACGGACTGGAACGGACGGTGAGTGTCAATTATGTAGGGCCTTACCTGCTGACCCGCAAGCTGCTGCCATTGATGGGAGAGGGGAGCCGTATTGTGAATATGGTATCTTGTACGTATGCCATCGGTCATCTTGACTTTCCGGATTTTTTCCTCCGGGGAAGAAGGGGGGACTTTTGGCGCATTCCTATATATAGCAACACGAAGCTGGCATTGACTCTGTTCACCATCGACTTGGCCAGTCGCGTCAAACACAAAGGTATTGTTGTGAATGCGGCCGACCCGGGGATTGTGTCTACCAATATCATCACCATGCATATGTGGTTTGACCCGCTGACAGATATACTTTTCAGGCCTTTTATCCGTACTCCCCGTAAGGGAGCTGCAACGGCTGTCGGCTTATTGCTGGATGAGGATGCCGGTAAACGTACGGGGACATTGAATGCCAGTTGCCGTCCCAAGTCTCTTTCGGAGAAGTACACCCGGCATGTACAGATGGAAGAACTGTGGGAGAGGACGGAAAGTATAGTGAAAAAATGGTTGTAAAAAACAGAGAAGGCGCATATGTCGCCTTCTCTGTTTATGGGGTATCTGAACTGTCTGTCATTAGATAGACAGTTCTCTCAATACATTTACAAGGTCTTTCTTGATGGGTTTGTCATTCTTGATGGCCTTCGTGAAGGGAACGTATACCACTTCATCGTGGTCAATGCCTATCATGACATTGCGCTGTCCTTCCATGATGGCGTCGATGGCGGCTGCGCCCAGACGGCTGGCAAGGATACGGTCGTGTGCCGTAGGGCTACCACCGCGTTGCAAGTGACCGAGGATGGTTACGCGTACGTCATATTGGGGGTATTCGTTCTTTACACGCTCTGCATAGTGCATTGCACCGCCGGTCAGTTCACTCTCGGCTACCAGTACGATACTGCTGTTCTTGGATTTCCGGAAACCGTTCTTGATGAATTCTTCCAGTTGGTCCACTTCCGTACTGAATTCCGGGATAATGGCTGCTTCTGCTCCGGAGGCGATGGCGCCGTTCAGAGCGAGGAAACCGGCATCGCGTCCCATGACTTCTACGAAAAACAAGCGCTCATGGGAAGTGGCTGTATCACGGATTTTGTCCACAGCATCCAGGATCGTGTTCAGCGCGGTGTCGTAGCCGATAGTGGTATCTGTTCCATAAAGGTCATTGTCGATAGTTCCCGGCAGCCCGATACAAGGCACGTCAAACTCTTGTGCAAAGATACGAGCACCGGTCAGCGAACCGTCGCCTCCGATAATCACTAAGGCGTCAATGCCTTCTTTCTTCATGTTGTCGTAAGCAATCTGGCGGCCCTCGGGAGTCGTGAACTCTTTGCAGCGGGCTGTCTTCAGGATTGTACCACCCAGCTGGATGATGTTGCTGACATTTTGGCTTTTGAATTCTTTGATTTCGCCGGTTACCAGACCTTTGTAACCTCTATATATACCTTTAACTGAAAGTCCGTTGTAAATAGCCGAACGTGTCACGGCACGTATGGCTGCGTTCATTCCCGGAGCATCACCTCCTGATGTCAAGATACCAATGCACTTAACTGTTCCCATAACAATCTTTTTGTTTAGTATTAATAATCATGATGAAAAATAGATTGGAACTATTTTTTCATGCCGCAAAGATAGTAAAAAGCTGAGGCCGTGACTAATAAATTACGTTAATTTGCTGTTCCAAAAGGATGACAAACTGTTATTTAAGTTTTGACTTTATGGCTTCTGAAATTTCTTCCATCAGCCATTTGGGGGTGGAAGTGGCTCCGCAGACACCGATGGAATTGGCACCGGCTAACAGAGAACTGTCTATTTCTCCGGCACTGTCTATCAAGTGTGAGTTGGCATTGACTTTTTTACACTCACTGAACAGCATCTTGCCGTTGGAACTTTTTTTACCGCTGACAAAGAATATTAAATCATGGGAAGCTGCAAATTTCCGGATATTAGGTATCCGGTTTGCTACTTGTCGGCAGATAGTGTCATAGGACTCGAAAGTGACTTTCGGTGAGATATGTCCCTCTATGTATTTCACAATGTTTTGAAATCCGTCCAGAGACTTTGTGGTCTGGGAATAGAGACGGATATCTTTGCTGAAATCCAGTTTCCTTGCCTCTTCCTGCTTTTCGATGACGATGGCCTTTCCCGTAGTTTGGCCTACCAGTCCCAGTACTTCGGCGTGTCCATTTTTGCCATAGATGACAATTTGTTTGTCTCGGCCGTCTTCCTGGACATACTCTTGCTTTATCTTCTTTTGCAGGCGGAGTACGACCGGGCAGGTTGCGTCAATGATTTCTATATTGTTGCGGCGGGCAATGTCATAAGTTTCACCTTCCAGGAAAACGGTTATAATCTGGATCTGGGAATGTATATTATTTTCGGTATCCTGATTTCCATTCCGCTGTTTATCTTCTCCGTATTTCTGTTCCGCTACTTTGGAAAGAAATATCCGGATCTGGTTGTGCCTTGATCGCCCGGATGATATTCATAGTCGATCCAAGGTTGACCTCAAGACTGCGCTGCGGCAGTTTATCGGCTTCGGGAGAAACGAACGCCCCCACATGCAACACATAATCCGCGCCTGTCACACAGCGCAGGATATCGTCGTAGCAGCAGAGGTCCCCCCAGACAATCTCCAACGCAGCGTCATGTTCATAGCGGGACATAAATGCTTTGTTCTTAGCGGAAGGCCGGACCAAAACGCGAAGGTTGAAGCGGTCGGACCGGGATAGGATCTGCTTGAGGCCCTC
>OGXK01001356.1_pt1 | contig 12930 bp, 9 predicted proteins | sample 1576261 | NCBI WGS metagenome assembly OGXK01 (sample SAMEA3541581, study PRJEB24748) | human gut metagenome | biome: human gut; feature: human-associated habitat; material: faeces | place: China | collected 2012 | reverse complement strand
ACGTCAAATGCAAAGATTATCACCAAGGATACCAGAACCAATGCGAGCGGTATCGCAAAGATAACGTTCCATGTGCGTGGCATTGAGAAACTTCCCGTTACCATTACCTGTGCAAGTATAAGCGGAAGTAAGACTATTGACCTGGGAACGAGAGCAACTTATATCACTAATTTTCAGCGTACCCATTATATCACTGCCCTCGAATCTGACTACAAGGGGCAAAAAATTTCTGTGGCCGGTCTAAGTGGCACTTATAGGAGTGATTTTCTTGCCGATGTTAAGGTACAGGGCTCTGGCAAGGGAGAAGATGGCAAATACATAAGTTACTATGGCGGTAAGTATAGTTATCGAAAGCCGACCACTGCAACAGGAACAGAACCGAAAGTTGGGCAAACGATTGCGGTTGACTCTTATTATATTCCCCGTGTCCTCCGTAATGGTTCTTACTACCGAGGATACGTTACAGTCCAGGGCGGGATCGGCCACAGAATTGCTGAGGATAGCGGCGGCGGCATTGTAGGGCGGCATATTGATGATTATGTAGGCGTTGGAAAAAGTTCTCGGGATTCTAAGGACGGGTATTACCAAATTCTATTTATGGGAGTAAATAGTGATGGGCGTTCTGCCAGCAACAATTTTCTGTTAAGCGATTCAACTGATGTGGAAGCGGATGGTCTGGAAGAAAGTGCGGTATTTACGCCTCGGGCCCCAGTTACATGCAAGTCTGAAGACGGCACCTATTTTGCCTATGAAGGAGACGCTGACGCTTCTAAGGTAAATTCAATTACAGTTTCTGTTGTTCGAAACGGAAATGACCGAAATACATCCGATGATGTTAAATTTGACCTTGCTCCTTCCGTCACAAGCGTGGATAATATGGAAATTGCAAATAATTCATTGGTGACTATCGGTCACGTGAACCCGTCTGTCAAGGTATATCAGGAATTCAATATTGATACGCAGGAACTTATCAAGCAGTATTATGGATTCGGGTTTACCAATACGAACAAAGGATTGTTCTACGTGGAAGCTCCTCAGCATTTTTCTGGGGTCATTGGGCTGAACAGGATTATGGATGGCAGTGGCAATGTTCTGTACGAATCAGATGAAAACGTCCGCATTCTTGGAGACCTCACGCTCAACGGCTCAACGCTCTCCTTTACAGAGTTTAATACAGAAAGTGGAGAATCCAGCGCCCAGACCGTGAGTATCACAGCGCGGCTTGATTCCGTCAGTAGCTATTATGCTTAATCTGAACAAATGTGTGCTCACATTGCTGGCAATCATTGTGGCCTGCTCTGGGTGTTCCAGTGTCTCTGGAAGCAACCCCACCAATTCTTCGGCCGAGAGAAATGCCCAAGCGGTTGTGTTTGTTAGTAGCTATTTTGAGGAACCAGAGACCAGAGACTTCATTGCTGAACCCGAGCTACTTTCGATAAATGACAGTCAACTCAGTGTCATCAAGGTATCTGGAAAGCTCAATGATGGCGAATACCCCATGGACACCTTTGCTGTGGATGCCGCTTCTGGGATAAAATACTTTTACTCTCAGGAAAAAAAACAGTATGTGGATTTCCTTTGGGACCCCTTTTTTGCCAGCGCGGATTCCCCAGATGGAAAGTACAGAGCTGAAAGTGCAGGGATGAGTGAGGAAACCGTCAGCGGCCTTGTCTTACTAAAGGAGATGCGAGTCATTGATTTGGAAAACGGCAAAACACTGTGGTCTGACAGCGGGTTTTTAAATAACCAATTTTTATGGTCGCCCGACGGAAACTATTTAGCAATCCGATGCACTGGCAGAAAGTGGACTGAGACGAAGATCGTTGAAGCTAGGACGTGGAACGAAACGTCAAATCCAAACATCAATGACTTCTTGCTCGCAGTAGACCAAGAGGTAGACTTAGCTGATGCAGGACTAACCGTGATAAAACCACTGAAATGGGAGACGGACAATTTGTTATTACTTAAAGTGGAATGGGATACAAATACAGGGGAGAAAGTTACAGGTGAGTTCCAATACAATATACAGACTCACGTCTATTCCAATGTAAAACTGGAAACTAAATTGGCCGGATAAAAGAAACATACAAATTCCAAACAATCGAGTAGGAGGCTCTCGTAAATAGAGAGCCGACCTCTCACACCACCGTGCGTACCGACCGGTACACGGCGGTTCAACCGCATAAGTGCAAGGACTCGTAGTAGCTGAGGATGCTAACGTATCCCGCTGCTGCGAGTCTTTCGTTTGTAATGGAACATTTCAATACATGACTGCCGGCGATACGCCAATAACCCAGTCTGGAATTTCCCCACTGGTAAGCCTTGTCAGCCGGGACGCCCAGCTTTCTCAAGTTGGCCACCTTGGTTTTGGGCGTCTTCCACTGCTTCCAGATGTACATTCGGAACCTACGCCGCAGCCATTCATCCCAAGACATCAGTCGGCACAAAGAAAATGGCCGTGAAGGACTTTTTCCTTGAAGCCGAAACCAATGCTTTTGTTATCGCGGCAAGGCCCACAAAAACGGAGCAGTGCCGGTGCAGCCGGTGCCATCGCAAGGCAAAATACTACGACGGAGGACGCCGTGCAGTATGCTGTTTCAATTCCATGCGCCAATGCTCTGGCGTACTATGAAAAAATTCCAACTATACGGTCTGTGTCTGAAGCGCTACAATGAAGATGTATTTCAGGGCGAAGTAAGTTAGGGCGGAGTAAGTTAGGGAGGAACAGCGACGGAAAGGGGGTAGTGCGCCCTCCGCCAGCCTCAAACGACCTGGAATTGAATAAAGGACAAGAATGAAACCGTAATTGCTCAATGAAGCAGTTGCGGTCTTTTTTTGTCCCCAAATGAAAGGAGCAAGCAGATGAATGTCACAAAGCAGACTAATTGAGCTGAGCTACTATGACCCGGCAGCACAGGTGCGTCTATCCGTTTATGCGGATACAGTGGTGCTCGATCACAACAGCAAGGGCGGCGTGATCAGCGCAGTCCGATTTGGTGGATACCCGGAAATGGTCCGGGCAATGTCCGATGCCATCTATGGCGGAGCGACCTTGGAAGCCACCCAAAACAGTACGACCCGAATGCTTCAGAGCAATGTCAAAGGGTATCAGCGCCAGATCTCCCACGATGGCGTTTATGCCGTGGCGACCCTGATGGCAAGCGACGACGCCCGGACCGATGACCGTTCGCAAAAAGGCGACGGCGATGGAGAAATGGAGGGTCAAGAAGCCCTGCAGCCCCGCAAGTGCTATATCTTTTGTCCGCAGGGAGACCGTGACCGCCTGTTTGAAGAGCTGGACCACAAAACGGCGGCGCCACTGATCCCGGCGTTCCGGGACTATGTTCTAGACTCGCTGCAGCAGCGTGGAGATCTTCGTCAGCTGGAGGTCATTTCCCTGAAGGAGAAAATGGACGCATGGGTGCTGGACTTGAAGCCGGAGGATAAGAATATGGTCGAAGTCCTGGAGCAGGGCCTGAAAGACGGAAGTATTCAGATCCCCGGAGCAGTTGACGGCGCACCGGATGGTTTTGACGGCGTAGAAAATGTCACGGGGTACACCCCCTTGGGCTTCTATGTCCGTCAATAAGACTGTTAGCCATTCCCTTGTTGCAGCGTTCGATTTGAGCAGGTTGAGCCATAGAGTTCGTGTCACCCAATAGATTGAATCGGCAATGAGAAAAAGATGGATTCCGGTTACAAATTCGTGTTGGAGGAATGCAAATGAACTCTGTTGGCATCGACATTTCCAAAGGCAGGAGCACGGTTGCCGTCATGCGCCCCTTTGGAGAGGTCGTCATCTCGCCCTTTGAAGTCCGTCACACCGACAGCGAACTGAGCGAACTGGCAAGGCAGCTCAAAAGCCTGGACGGTGAGACTCGTGTGGTCATGGAGGCCACAGGAAACTACCATGCGCCGGTGGCAAAGCTGCTTCACGACGCAGGGCTGTATGTTTCCGTCGTCAATGCGAAGCTGGTGCACGGCTACGGGAACAACGATTTGAGGCGGGTCAAGACCGACAAGAAAGATTCTGTCAAGCTGGCAAATTACGGCCTTGACCGCTGGCTTACTTTGCCGAGGTATATCCCAGAGGAAGATACCCGACTGCTGCTGAAAAACTGCTACCGCCAGTACCGGCAGTATTCCAAGGTACAGACGGTTCTGAAGAACAACCTGATCTCATTGCTGGATACGGTGTTTCCAAACGCCAATCGCCTGTTTTCAAGCCCGATCCGTGGGGATGGGAGTGAAAAGTGGGTGGATTTTGTGGCTGAATTCTGGCATTGTCGCTGCGTCAGTGAGAAATCCGAAAAGGCATTCACAAACAAATATCAGCACTGGTGCAGAAAGCATGGCTACAACTTCAGCGAAGCAAAGGCGCACACAATTCACGCTGAAGCCAGCGGATGCATTGGCGTCATGCCGAAATCCGAAACGACAAAGCTGCTCGTGGAACAGGCGGTTGCGCAGCTCAGAGCGACTTCTGTCGCCCTCACCGCACTCAAACGCGAAATGCAATCATTGTCTTCCATGCTGCCGGAATATCCCGTTGTCATGGATATGTTCGGCGTAGGCCCGACTCTGGGGCCGCAGCTCATAGCTGAAATTGGCGATGTGCGACGCTTTTATTCCAAGAAAGCGCTCGTGGCCTACGCCGGACTGGACGCTCCGCCAAATGACTCTGGCGATGTGACGGGCAAGCACAAATCTATGAGCAAAATCGGTGCATCGTCTCTGCGGCGGACGCTGTTCCTTGTCATGAGCGTCTATTTGCGGAACGCCCCGCTGGATGAACCGGTCTACCAGTTCATGGACAGGAAACGCGCCGAGGGCAAGCCCTACCGCGTCTACATGATGGCCTCCGCCAACAAGTTTCTGCGGATCTACTACGCCACTGTAAAAGCCTATCTGGAGTCACTGGAACACACCGCCTGATCTCGCCATAAAGCATTGGCTGGCCGCCGTTTCATTTCTGAGATGCGAAGCGGCTTGGTTTGGTGCGGCCTTTTTGCACACCGCATTACCTTGAAATTTCTACTTGACTTTTCTTAGCGGGTCTAATTGCCTTTTTGCGGAGTGGCTATCGTATTAAATAATAACACTATTCTGCGAAAAGTGTTGCAATTTTAGCGTTTCATTGTCCTATATTAGCGAAAGGCATATTAAACCCATCGCATCTTTTCGCCTCTGGACTTACTTTATAGCTATAGTTGAAAGATAGATTAAGGATAACTCACCATTCTATATGGAGAGAAAAAAGCGGACATCTTCAATGTAGCTCTTAATCTAGCATGAAAGGGGGTGTCCTTATGAAGTTAGTCAAAACTGGCAGCAAAGTAACCATCGCTGTTCACTCTTTCGCGTTTTGCGGTCCCTGTCCGCACCTTGGTGGTTGCCGTCGTCCCACGCCTTACTAATAACACATAATCTGTGCATAGGTTTTACCGCTTTCCTATGCACTTTTTTAATAGGAGAGCATTTAGCGCTCTTTCTAGTTCTTAAACATACTATGATGAGGTGTAGTTGATGTTTCTTTCAAAATATGCATGTATTGTAACTGTGCTCGGTAATAAATATTTATTAAACACATTTAATTCGGCACTTATAGCGCTAGACGATACCACAGCAGAAAAGATCAGCAACACAAGTAGCGTTAATCTTGAAAAAATGTTTGCGCCGGAAGAATACAGTCTCCTTATTTCAGAAGGTTTTCTTGTTGATGAACATGAAGAAGAACGCCGACTTCTCTCTACAAAAATGGATTATCATGGTTCAAAATACAAGCCGACAGCAACCCTTAAAATCGATATTGGAATTACAGACAAGTGCAATTTTGCATGTCCTTATTGCTTTGAAAACGGAAACAAAAACACACAAAATTTTTGTCCAGAGAAATACACATATAGTGAATTGTTTTCAGAACTCCGCACATATATCTTAAACCGAGTAAATTCAGGAGTTAAAGATGTTGAAATCGTGTGGTATGGCGGAGAGCCCTCCTTAGAATTCGACTTTATTTGCTTTGCAAACAGAAAAATACTAAGCGATTCTTCAACCCATAATTTCAGATTTGGAAATATCATTATTACTAATGGTTACTGCATTGACCACCGCTACGTAAACGTATTAAAAGAGCAAAATGTTAAATATGTCCAAATAACCATCGACGGACTAAGCGATACGCACAACAGCCGAAGAAACACGGTCCCTAAAACCGATTCTTTCGGAAAAATCCTTACAAATATTGATGATCTACTTGCAAATGATATTGAGGTTGTAATTAGAATTAATGTTGACACTTCAAACGCTGCAGAAATCTGTAAGTTATTGGATTTTTTACATCAAAGATTCAGTAAAGACCTAATCGGAAGATTGCTGTTTGTTGATTTTGGAAGAGTCTTTGGGAGCAAATTAAGCATGTCCCACAATGAGTATGAGTCTGTGTATCGTGAATTATACTTGAAAGCCTGCTCTTTGGGATTTATTGAACCCGGATTTGAAGTTTCGCCAGTCGGTGCTTTCTGTGATGCCGAAACACAAAATGACAATCTAGTTATCGACTTTATGGGCAATAAATACAAATGCTGGAACGACATTTTTAATCCCCTACTGACTGTAGGAAATGTGTACTCGGACTCAGCGAATTTGAACGCCGATCGTGCGCAGGAAATAGAGGCACTATATTTGGAAAGATTATCTCTCGATAGTACCAACGGTGGCAAATGTTTGGATTGTGAATTTATCAAATACTGCGGGGGTCTCTGCCCTTATAACAGAAAGCTCATACTAAACGGAATGGATACCGACATCTATATCAATGATGTGTGTAAAGACATTGTGAAATATAGAATTGAAACTTTTATTGAAGGCTATCTCATCAAAAACGGCCTATGCACCAATGATGACTAATGAGAATAAAAAATTTAGTAGTTATCAGTAATGGTTTGATCCATTATCTTAATTTTAATAATGAGACAATTAATAAAACAGCAAATTCGATTCTGAGGATTAATCAATTATTCAAGTTTAATGATAGCGTAACCTTAGAACTTATGAAAGAGCCCTTCGCATCGCTACGAGACTATCCCCAAGTTGAGGCTGCTGCATTAGATCATACCATATATCTATTTCTTGATAGGATTTGTACTGAGAATATTGATGAACTAATTGCTCATGAATATGTTCACGTATGTATTGCCTCAACATTTTTGCAACCATGTCCGGTATGGTTAAACGAAGGCCTAGCAATGTACATTTCTGGACAATATAAGCGCATGACTGCGTTAAACCCTAAAAATGTTGATTGTCTTTACCAAATGACTCAAAAATTCCCAAACTTCTACAATTTTGCTATATTTGTTGTAGAAAAACTAATTGATACTGTGCCACTATCAGAAGTTATATATTGTGGCCAGAAATGTACTTCGTTCGCAGATGATTCGTTATTTGGGATTAACAACATCAGATCATTAACAAATTATCGATAGATGTCATATCCGGTAGCAAAAAAATAAGCCGCAGTATATGGAGGACTGGCTCATGAAAATAGCACAAGCAGTAAAAGGACTTCATTTTCTTCTCAAGCCTTGGTGGACTTTTGGAAAATCCCTACTCGTCAGCTCTTCTATCTCAAGCATTATATTTCTACCGACAGCGGGCTATTTCTCTGCAACATTGGCACAGGCTGTAATCGATAAGATTGAATCAGGGCAAACATTCCAAACAGCTGCTTTAACTGGTATCCTGTACCTTGCCATTTCTATGTTTTTCGCCCTAATGAATTCACTGTATGAAGATACCTACTTTCGATGGAAAAAGTCAGAACTTGAAGGCAAAATAGAGCGAACAATTTATGAAAAAGCATTAACGGTAGATTACAAGTATTTTGATGATCCAGAATACTTCGACAGCTACAAGCTGGCAACGGAGAAATTCGCCTCACAGTCGTCGGAGACGCTGCAAAATCTGTTTTTGCTCATAAGCAACGCTGCGAAATGTGTCGTCTACGGCATACTAATTGCATCACATGGCGTGGTATTGCTGTTCATCGTTTTGGGCTGCTCTACATTTGTTGCCTATGCGCAAATCTACTGGAGTGAGGTGTCCGTGGAACGTGAGACGGCCATGGTCAACGACCAGCGGAAGGCCGACTATCTGCGACGGCTGTTTTTTGATCATACGGCGGTCGCAGACCTGCGTGCATCGAACATCAAAAAGCCGCTTTTTGCGCTGTTCAACGGCTCTGTGAAGAGCAGGGCTGCGATCTATCGAAAATACGGCGCAAAAGAATTTTTGATTGACCTCCTGGTAAACCTCGCACAGCTCAGCACGACGTTCGCCGTGCCCGTCTATGTCGCGTGGGGCGTAATGTCTGGTAATATCAGCGGCATCGGCGTCTATGCGACGCTGATTGCTTCGTCGCTCGCGCTCAGGGAGGCGCTCAACGCGCTCGGCTGGTGGAGCTCGCAGGTCGCCTTAGGGATTGCATACGCGCAGAAGGTGCAGCGCTTTTTCGAGACAGATTCGACGATCGAAGCGTCGACGAACGGTGAAACAGCGTCGGACGGCCCGTTTTCCGTCCGATTCGATCACGTCTCCTACCGCTACGGTGGCAGTGACGATTTTGCCATCCGCGATTTAAGCCTTGCCATCGCGCAGGGGGAAAAGATCGCCATCGTCGGCGAAAACGGTGCGGGAAAGACAACGCTCACAAAGCTCTTGCTTCGCCTGTACGACGCGGACGAGGGAACGGTGCAGATCAGCGGCCGCCCGATCGCGGACTATGACGTGAGCGCGCTGCGCGGCAAGATTGGCATCGCGTTTCAGCAGTCCCGCCTGTATGCGCTGTCTGTCCGCGAGAATATGACGGCCTACGCATACGCGGACGACGCGCAGCTCAAGGCCTGCCTTGAAGCGGTCGGCCTGCGGCTTGATTTGGACGCACAGGTCACGAAGGAGTTCGACGAAAATGGCGTGGTACTCTCGGGCGGAGACGCGCAGCGCCTGTGCCTGACGCGGCTGCTGCACAGCGACTTTGGGCTGCTCATCCTCGACGAGCCGTCCAGCGCGCTGGACCCGATTGCCGAATACCGCATCGCAAAGCTGATCTTTGACCGCTCGCCGACGACCACCGTCATGGTCGCGCACCGGCTCTCCACGGTCGTGGATGCGGACCGAATTTATCTTCTCTCCGGCGGAGAGATCATAGAATCCGGCTCGCACGCAGAGCTGATGGCGCAAAACGGCAAATATCGGGAAATGTTTTCCAAGCAGGCTGAAGGGTACTTAAAGGGACAATGTAGTGTTTGACACAATCTACAACTTCAAAGTCAGTTGTAGATAAATGATTGCCATCAGCAATCGGAAATAACATTTGACGGCACCCATCTTGACGGTACCAACATTTCATATTTGTTGTAAGTTTCCGGGCTTACGCTCTCATCAAAATTTCAACACCCATCAATCAAAAAGCGGAGACAACCACTGCCAATTTGCAGCACATTGTCTCCGCTTATTTAACAATATATACTCCTACGCAATTATCGCAAGTACAAACAATGCAGCAGCAAAAAAAGCAGCTGTTCGTACTGCACACTACATTAAATACTACGTAGACTTCTATCGATTATATATGTACTCAATCTATCCTGAAACAATGGCATGTTATATGATTTATTGTGGGAAAAAATCTTATTGTCATATAAATGAACACAAGTAAGCTACTGCCAAGCATCATAAACATCGCAGTCCTTGCATGTTTGTTAGGATCAGCGCTTCAGTCCCGCCACAAAGTATATAATATAATCAGTACATTCTAAATGTGTTTGTGAAGCCAGAAACGGCTTGTCGCTGTTCCTGGCTTTATCTTTTTCGACACTACCGCTCCAATCCCTCAAATCCTTGCCATATCTAATCAAATATGATAATGTTGCCCTAATCTTATGATATCATTCTAATAGCAGGATACTCTAATTCCCTCTTTAATTAATACTGTTGTCTTTCCGATCGTAAGCTCAGCAAAACACCCATAAGCCATAATCTCAAAAACAGGCCTCAAGGCCCTACCCATAGCTGGGTAGGGCCTTTTCTGTTCAACTACTCGCCATAGTATTGTGGTCTACCGACAGAGGTAAAGCCCTCCTTGCCGGTAATGACCACATTATTATATCCGCTGGCGCAGTGAATGATTAGCAATTCTCCGTTTGCGTCCCTGCCGCCAACGATGCCCACATGGGAATTATCCGGGTAGAACACCAAGTCACCGGGCTGTGCGCCCGCCCACGAAATATCGGTGCAATAGCTGTGCTGCATGGTGGCTCCACCGCCGTGGCCGATGACATAGCTGCCGCCAGACTGATTGTAGAAAACCCAATCCACAAAGCCGCTGCAATCCAGCCCGTAGGGCCGATAGGTACCGGTGGTGGAGCTGCCTGCCGCCGTGACCTGCCGCAGCTCACCCCATCGGGCGTCCCAGCCGATCACGAGGCTCTTTCCACCCCAGAAATAATTCACCTTGCCGACAAGAGAACAGGCGGTTCGTACCACCGCCTCGCGCTCCGGCGACAGACCCTCCGGCAGATCGCGGAGCAGCGCCGCCGTATCCCCGCTGACGGAGTACACATCCCCAATCAGCTCCCGCAGGAGGTCCCGTTGCTCCAGCAGCTCGTCCAGTGCCGCGATCTGGTTACGGTTGAAATGATACGCGGTTTTCATCTCCTCTGCCGTTTTTGCGGTAATGGTGATATAGAGGTTTCGCTCCGTCCAGCCGTCACGATCACCGCTGCCGGGATGGTTGATCGTTTCCACCTCCGTTGTGATTGCGGTCATGTCCCAAAAGACCGCTTTCAGGCGAGCGATGCGGTCGGCATCCATGGTGGCCACGTCTGCGGCATCTACATCTGCTCCGGCAACCTTCACAGCGAATACCGCCAGCACCTCTATCCAATCGGCAGACCGCCCGGTCACGGAGATGGAGTCGTAGCTGTCCGCTGTTTGCAATTCCTCCAACCGCTCGTTGTACTCATAATTGACCTGCGCCACCGCAGCGGAGATCGGCACAATGCCCGCCTCTCGGCTCTCGTTGGAAAAAAGGATACCGAAGGGGGACGCCACGATAGCCGCCACAAGGATCACCGTCAGTATCAGCACCAGCACCACCGCACCGCCGCCTGCCGACAGGATCGAGCTGACCGCAGACACCACTCCTTTTCCGATTTCCTTCACTGCCTGGACTGCCGCGTTGCCAAGCTTTTTGGAAGCCCTTCCGCCGCTCTGCGCGGATTCCTGAAGCATCTTCCGCTGCGCCTTTCGCTGTGCCGCTGCCTGCGCACGCTGTGCGAGACTTTGCATCGGCTGCGCCGACTCAGCGGTCGAAGGGCTATGCGCCGTCCGACGCACAGCTTTGAAAGCGGACTGCCTGCGCTTTGGCATGGAGCCGTTTTTTGCTGCGGTACCCGGAATACTTGTCCGCGGGGGTGGCGTCATGCCTCCACGGTCTGACCGTGGAGGCGTAAAAGGGCTTTCTGTTGTTCTTTTTTCGGCAAGGTTTCGCCGATAGGCGGCTTTCGCGTCCTGCGCAGCTTTCTGCCGCCCACGCTCCTGCGGGGCGGCTTTTGCGCTTTTTGTACCTTCGCAATTTTGCGCAAAAACAGTCCGGTTTCCGACTTCATTTCGTGCGGCGTGTGATTGCAGCGTATCGGACAGGCCCCTTTCTGCTGGCGTCACACCGTCCACGGTTTCGAGCGTTTCTGCCGCAGTACGGCTTTCCGACGCACTATTCCTACCTTGCCGTTTCTGCTCCTGATAATGCTTTATCATACGCCGCGAGGCATCCGCCGCCCCAGATGCGCCACGGCGCATATTTTTCTCCACGCGGTCGGTGGCGTAACGCACGGGATCGCGGCTCTCCGGCTCCTTTTCCCGCTGCCGTTTGTCCATGTGCTGTTTCAGAAGGGAATCCGCGTCTTTAGGCGCAGGGTTCTTCAGCTTTGCCTTCGGCGTGTCCATGCCGGGTTTAGTTTTCAAGTCCCGCATGGCGTCAGTCCTCACCGAGCTTGGTTGACATTAAGCGGTACAGCTCCGTATTTTTGGGCAGCTCATTGGCGAAAGGCACGATGGCTCCGCCTACCTTGATGAGCCCGTGGCCAGCCGGGGCATTGTCCACATAGCTCATCTGCGTATCCGATGCACCCAGCAGGCGGGCAAGCTGCTCCCGGTCGGTGGTAGCCTGATTGAGCATCAGCAGAAACTCGGAGTTTGCGAACATCATACGCGCCGTATTGGACAGCAGACATTCCTCCACATTCTGTGTAATGCCGGTGAGCGTCGCGCCGTATTTACGGAAGCGCTTCCAGCACTTGTAGAGAAATTCGCTGCTGTAATTGGTAATACTGTGTCCGCTGCCGCTCCCGTTGGCGAAAAACAGATAGATCTCGTCGATGTAGACATGGGTGTATTTTCCCTCTCTGCGGTTCTGGATAACGCGGTTGTAAATGGCGTCCAGCATCACCAACAGGCCCACCGATTTCAGATTTTCGCCCAAGTCCTGAATATCGAAGCAGAGAATGCGGCTTTTTGTGTTGATATTGGTCTGGTGGGAAAATACATTCAGACTGCCCACTGTGAACAGCTCCAGCGCCAGCGCGATCCGGTGCGCCTCCGGGTTGACCTGCTTCATCAAATCGTCATAGAGGTCTTTCAGCGTAGGCGGCTGACCTTGGAAATTCTTGATATACTCCCGGTAGATGTTGCCCACGCTGCGGTCAATGATAGACTTCTCCTGCGGCTCGATCTTATCCGCGCCCATAAGCTGCTCGTAGAGCGACATGATAAACTCAGACTTCATCACCAACGGCTCTTTGCCGTCCCCGTACCCCTCGGACAAATCCAGCGCATTGATGTGGCAGCCATTTGGGTCAGAGGCGGAGATGG